>Ga0209799_1000042_pt1 | contig 21830 bp, 18 predicted proteins | sample PanSoiPlo36MoBio_FD_188324 | JGI IMG/M metagenome (GOLD analysis project Ga0209799, IMG submission 188324) | Tropical forest soil microbial communities from Panama analyzed to predict greenhouse gas emissions - Panama Soil Plot 36 MoBio (SPAdes)... | ecosystem: Environmental > Terrestrial > Soil...
AATTCGAAAAGCTCCGAACGAACGCTTGCGACTCGAGAGGCTTGGTCGTCGGTCACTCCGCTGGAATGATCCGGACTAGGCTGCGAGTGACAGTCCTATTCTAATGCGGCATCGTATTGTGTCTGTTGGGTTGCCCATAGCCAAATGTCGTAGAAAAATGTATGGCTCCCAAGAGATCAATGACAGCCAACGAATCAACAACTCTGCGCGAAGAAAGCGAGATCGACGTTTCACGCCGACGGTTTCGACTTGGAACTTTTTCTTCTCTCCGACACTTAAATTTCAGATATCTTTGGTTCGGCACATTATTCATGAGTGGTGGACAGTGGATCCAACAGGTCACCTTGGGTTGGCTGCTTTATGATCTCACCGGCTCCTCAGTACTCTTGGGCTTACTAAACGGTCTCAGGGCTCTGCCCTTCCTCATCGCCAGCCCGATCGCTGGCGTAGCCGCTGATCGGATGGATCGAAAGCAACTCATCCTCGCGACTCAATATGTGCTTATCATGACCACCCTCACTATGGGCCTGCTGGTCGCTTCGGGAATTCTAGAGGTGTGGCACTTGTTTGTGTTCACAGTGGTGACCGGCGTGATCTGGGCGTTCGTGGACCCGGTGCGTCAAACCTTAGTGCCCGCTCTCGTACCTAGAGAAGATCTTATGAATGCGGTTGCTCTCAACTCCGCCGCTTTTAATCTGACCAAGGTGATCGGTCCCTCCCTCGGGGGAGTTTTGATTCTTTTTTCGGGTGCCGCAGGAAATTTCTTTGTCCAAAGCGCCGCCTACATCGGCGTGCTCGCGTCGATCTACTGGATGTCCATCCCGCCGACACCAACGGAAGCGCGCCAATCGTCGGCCATTGCCAATCTCAAGGAAGGATTGGTCTATGTTTGGTCAAACCCTTCGGTGTTTGCGCTAATGGCCACCGCATTGGTCCCCAGGATATTTGCGGTGCCGTATCAAACTCTGATGCCCGTGTTTCAAAAGGACGTCCTCAAAGTCGGTCCAGAAGGATTGGGAGTTTTGTTGGCAGCGCCGGGCGTGGGCGCAATGTTGGCCGGGCTCATGCTAGCGACATTAGCCAATCGCGTCAGACGGCAAGGTGTTTTGATGCTGGTGAGCTTAGTTTCCCTCGGGGTTGTCCTGAACCTATTCTCGTGGACGACTTCGTTCCCCATGGCCATTCTGGCGTTGATTGCTGTGGGTGGCTGCCAAGTCTTTTACATGGCCACGACCAATACGATGCTCCAAGTGATTGTTCCGGACCATCTGCGTGGACGGGTGATGAGCATCTATGCGTTGGACCGCGGATTGATGCCGCTCGGAGCGCTCATGGCGGGAGTCAGCGCCCACGTTATCGGCGCTCCCGCGACCGTGAGTTACATGGGAGTGGTGGTTATACTGCTGGCAATTCTGGTGGCTTGGCGCGCGCCTGTGGTTCGCGCAATCGGCTTGGGAGCGGGGAATTGAGCTGGCTGTCTCATTAGTGCGATCGCTCTCGTTACATTTTCTCTGGACGGGAAATGCCGAGTATTTCGAGAACCTCGGCCAGAGTTTCTTTTGTTTTCAAGACCAAATATAAAAGCTCCGCTTCGCGGTCCGAGCCGATCACTTTCACGTCCCGGTAAAAGCCGGAAAATGTCTGCGCCAGTTCGTAGGCATATGAAGTTAAGCGCTGGACTCCATAGTCCCGGGCGGAGTCGTCCAGAATTTCCGCATAGCGGATAATCTTGAGAGCCAATTCGCGTTCAACTGTATTATTGAAACCCGTAAGTGGCGAGGCCACTTTGGTCGACTTCTGTAAAATGCTGGCGATTCGGGTATGGGCATATTGAACGTAGTAAACTGGATTTTTCTCCGATTTCTCTTTCGCCAAATCCAGATCGAAATCCATATGAGTATTGGCTCCCCGTTCAAGAAAAAACCAACGGGCGACGTCCACACCCACTTCTTCAAGAAGCTCGTCCATAGTCACAAATTCTCCGGCGCGTTTTGACATTCGCACTTCCGTGCCAGCCTGCATCAAGCGGACGAGTTGCATGATGACAATTTTGAGACGCTCAGGATTTATGCCAAGGGCCTGGATGCCTCTCTTCATTCGGTCCACATAGCCGTGGTGATCCGCTCCCCACACGTCGATTGCAATATCAAATTGTCTTTTTAGGAATTTGTCATAGTGATATGCAAGATCCGAAAAAAAATACGTCGGCTCACCGTCAGATTTTATGAGCACCGCGTCGCCGAGCCAAATTGCATTGTCCTTCTTCTCAATCAATCCTTTTGATTCTAAAAACCTCAAAACCTTATCTAGCTCGCCTTTTTTGTGAAGTTCTTGTTCGGAAAACCATACATCAAACTCAATTCCAGCTCTTTTGAGCGAAAGCCTAATCTCTGAAAGCAGTGTCTGCACCGCTTCTTGAGCATTTTTCCCGGCGAGTTTTTTTACATACTCGCCTTTGTAGTATTCTTCTTTCGCTTCGCGGGTTCCCTCGGCTGCCTCGATGGACTCCCCCAAAAGCCTCACCTGATTGCCAGCATCGTTGATGTAGAACTCCCGGGTAACGTTGTAGCCCACTTTCTCCAATAGGTTTGCAAGCGCATCCCCGTAAAAGCCGCCGCGGCCGTTTGCCATCGTGAGCGGCCCCGTGGGATTAGCAGAGACGAATTCGATATTGATCCTTTCTTTCTTTGCCGGGAATCGTGTTTTCACCGAGAGCGTTTGGATCAAAGCCTCGTCTTTGACGAAAATATTCAGAAATCCGCCCTTGGCTTCCGCGCGGTCGATGATTTTGGAAGATACACTCAATTTCGACGCAGCGTCAGCCGCAATTTCGTCCGGTTTCCTTGAAAGTTTCCTTGCAAGAAGAAAAGGTGCGGTGGTTGACCAGTCACCGTTCTCACGACGCTCCGGTTTTGTCAGGTGTACCCCGGCGTCGGCGCCGAGAACTTCGGAAATTTCCTTTGCGAGGTCATCTCTTAACATGAATTTAGTGTAGCGAGGATAGTTTAAAAGAAAAAGCCCGTAGCTTTTGTGTGCCGAGGGTCGTTTCCATAGCTCCAGGATGATAGCAAGAACTCATCTTTCACAGTTCTGTAACAAACAGCACGACAATTCGGACCGGACTCCTGTGGCAGAAATTCTTCATCTTTGATAGCGCCCCATGAGCTGGGCTTCGCCCAGGATATGGCCTTGGATGGCGTTGAGCAACTCCCGCTTTGTCGCGCCCGGTTTTAAATTCGTTGGTGCGTCCAAGGCATAGAGCTTGAAGAAATAGCGGTGCGGTGAGCCCGAAGGAGGGCAAGGGCCGCGATAGCCAACCCGTCTAAAGTCATTCGTTCCCTGCTTCGCTCCGTGCTCTAAGGTCTCAGTTTTGGCAGTTCCTTCTGCCAGCTGTTTCATTTCTACCGGTAAATCGTAAATCACCCAGTGAACCCACGTGCCGGCCGGCGCATCCGGATCGTCGGCAATCAGCGCAAAAGCTCTGGTGCCCGCTGGAACGTTGCTCCATCTGAGCAAAGGAGAAATGTCTTCAGCGTCGCAGGTGTGCTTGCGCGGAAGATCTGCGCCTTCTGTGAAAGCGGAACTTTTCAGTTCCATACCAGCTCCCTTGCTTTCGGCTCCGAAGATCGGGGAAATCCAAATGAAAGCAGCAAACAGAACGGCGACCGTAAGAATAGTTGCTCTCTTAGGATGCATACAGGTTGTCGATGAAACCGCTGTCGTCGATGGCGCGGAGATAGTGCAAATCCCACGGCTCCATGGGCCCGATACTTCTCATGGCCGGATCTTTCCCGACGTCGAGGTCGTAGACGTTCTGGATCGCGCTGGCCAGAGGATAAGGTTTTTTTGACAACAACTTCGCCCACTCCCGCTGGAGGTGGATATAGTATTCGTCGTCTTCGAGCCCGTAACGTTTGGCAAGGTTTTTCTTCAGGATCGGGATCACTTTATCCGGTTGGGTCTTGAAAAAGTGGAGCGCTTCGATGAACCCCTTGATAAAAGCATACACCGTTTCTTCGTTTTGTTTGATGTAGTCGGTGGTCGCCAACAGGGTCGTATTGTGGATCACCGGCCGATCCGGAAGGTCAACGATTTTTAGCCCTTTCTTGACGCCGTAGAGATCAAAGGGCATATCCACCAACGCAGCCACGGCTTCGCCACTAGTGAGGTGATCGACAAATTGTAGAAACTTGCCCGAAGAGTCTTCGACTACATCGATGTAAATTTCCTCGGGCTTAAGGCCGCAAGTTTCCAACACCGCGCGAAGATTCCCGGCGACGCAAGGGGCTTTGGCATGACAGATGATCTTCTTACTTTTTAGGTCTTGGATACCGTTGATCGTCGGCAACGCGACGAGCCTGTCATCCCAATTGTTCTGGGCTTGGGCGAGATAGGTCAGCCGTTTCTCTCCTTTCGCTCTCTCACGATAGGTCTCGTGATGGAGCCCGCTAAGAAAATCGATTTCTCCAGCTAACGCAAGCTTCGCGCGGTGCGCCATGGTTGGTGCTTTGGCGCCGCCGACGATATGGAGGTCGATTTCGAAGCCGTATTTTTCCATCACCCCGGACTCTTTAAAGACGTAGAGAAAAGGTAGATGGGAAGAATCACTGGCGAGAAGATCTAAGGTGCGAAGCATGTTGGGTACTCCTTTCAAGTTTTCAGTTTGTTCCGTGCGCTTTCAACTCCAGTCTTGATTTACTTATCACATGTTTTTGCCATCTAGAAATTGGTTTCGCCTCCTGGGGCAATGCTTTGTTGGCACGCGGGGTTTTCGTTATGGCACCAGATGTTTAGGTCTTGACAAGCCAGCGGGGAAGGACAATCAATATGCTCTGGTTGCTCTTGATCCTGACATCGAATCCTACGCGTGACATGACTCTTAAGGAGGTTCACGATGATTCCTCCGTCCTTTGAGTATCATGTGCCGGACAGCGTGAGCGACGCTATCGGTATGCTCAAGCGGTACGGCTCGGAAGCGAAGCTACTGTCGGGTGGGATGAGCCTGATCCCTCTCATGAAGCTGCGCCTGGCCGAACCCGCCCATGTGATTGATATCAACCGAATCTCGGGGTTGGATCATATTAAAGAGGAGGACGGCTTTCTCAGGATCGGGGCGCTTGTGCGGGAAGCGGATCTGGAAAAATCTTCGTTGATCAGAAGGAAATATTTGCTGCTTTTGGATACAACTCTGGTTATCGCGGACCCTCTTGTGCGAAACCGCGCCACAGTCGGGGGAAATTTGGCTCATGGCGATCCGGCCAATGATCATCCGGCGACCATGTTGGCGCTAGAGGCCGAGTTCGCGGTTGTCGGGCCACAAGGCGAGCGAAAGATACCGGTTACGAGTTTTTTTACCGACCTGTTCACCACTGCCTTAAGTTCCGATGAGATTCTCACCGAGATCCGTATTCCCATTCCGCCGTCTGGAAGCGGCGGCGCGTATTTCAAGTTGGAGCGCAAGGTCGGCGACTTCGCCACGGCAGCGGTCGCGGTGCAATTGACCGTTGCGAAGGACGATCTTTGCGAACGAGTCGGAATCGGACTGACCAACGTCGGTCTGACCCCTGTCAAAGCTCAAAAGGCGGAAGAGGCTTTACGAGGAAAGAAAATCGATGGCGAATCGATCAAGCGGGCGGCGCAACTGGCCGCTCAAGAATCTGAACCGACCGCGGATCTGCGGGGATCAGAAGAGTATAAGCGCGATCTGGTTCGTGTGTTAACGGTTCGGGCGCTCAACCGTGCGCTGGAGCGGAGTCGAGGAGGAAAGTAGTCATGGGAAAGCAAAAGATCCACATCAAGATCAACGGCTCGGATATGGAAGCCGATGTCGAGCCGCGGCTCCTGCTTGTCCATTGTATCCGCGACGTGTTCGGCCTGACCGGGACTCATATCGGCTGCGATACCACCCACTGCGGTGCTTGCACGGTACATCTGGATGGAAAGCCGATCAAGTCCTGCACTCTTTTTGCAGTCCAGGCGGATGGGTGCGAGGTCACCACCATCGAAGGATTGGAACAAGATGGGAAGCTCCATCCGGTTCAAGAGGGATTCTGGCAGGAGCATGGACTGCAGTGCGGCTTTTGCACGCCCGGCATGATGATGACCAGCGTGGCGCTTTTAAGAGAGAAGCCAAACCCGAGCGAGGATGAGATCCGGTTTGCGATCTCGGGCAATCTCTGTCGCTGCACGGGTTACATGAACATCGTGAAGTCGATTCAGTATGCGGCGCAAAAGCTGAGACAGGGCGCCTAACCGGAAAGGAACGAACATGCCCAAAACAAGTCCGGAAATCGGCGGGATGGGTCACTCGGTAAAGCGCAAAGAGGATGCTCGCTTTATCCGCGGGAAGGGGAATTATGTCGACGATGTTCGGCTTCCGGGAATGATCTGGCTAGACATCGTGCGAAGCCCCTATGCCCACGCCAAGATCAACAAGATCGATACTTCTAAAGCCCTCGCCATACCCGGAGTGCTGGCCGTGATCACGGGTCAGGATCTCGCCAAATACAATCTTCACTGGATGCCGACTTTGATGTCCGACACCCAGATGGTTCTGCCGGTGGAGAAAGTGATGTATCAGGCCCAGGAAGTCGCAGCGGTCCTCGCCACGGACCGGTATGTCGCGGCCGACGGCGTGCAGGCGGTCCAGGTTGACTACGAGCCGTTGCCGGTGGTCGTCGATCCTATCAAGGCGTTGGAGCCAGGGGCGCCCGTACTGCGCACTGATAAGAAAGATAAAAAGGACAATCACATCTGGCATTGGGAAGTTGGTGACAGGGCTGCGACCGACAAAGTTTTCAACGAAGCCGAAGTGACGGTCAAGCAGGACATTTACTTGCCACGCATCCATGTCTCCTCCATCGAGACCTGCGGTTGCGTCGCGGATTTCGACAAGGTGAACGGAAAGTTGACCGTATGGATGACCACGCAGGCGCCGCACGCTATCCGTACTGTCTTTGCCCTGGTGGCGGGACATGTGGGACTCTCCGAAGAGAAGATCCGGATCATCTCTCCGGACATTGGCGGTGGGTTCGGCGGCAAGGTGCCGGTTTATCCCGGCTACGTGATCGCCGTTGCGGCCTCGGTTTTGACCGGCAAGCCGGTGAAATGGATCGAGGACCGAATGGAAAATCTCCAGGCGGATTCCTTCGCCCGCGATTATCACATCAGCGCTGAGCTGGCCAGCAAAAAGGACGGCACCTTAACCGGCCTGCGAGTGAAGACGATTGCCGACCACGGTTATGCTGATGCCGCCGCGAACCCCTCCAAGTTCCCGGCGGGTCTGTTTCATATCTGCACCGGCTCTTATGACTTCAAGGCCGCGCACGTCGAAGTGGACGGCGTCTACACTAACAAGCCTCCTGGGGGAATCGCTTACCGTTGCTCGTTCCGGGTCACCGAAGCGGTTCATGCCATCGAGCGCATGGCGGATATCATGGCGCACGAGCTCAAAATGGATCCCGCGGAGTTTCGTCTCAGGAATTTCATCAACCCGGAGCAGTTTCCCTACAAGTCCGTGCTGGGTTGGGAGTACGATAGTGGCAACTACGGCGGGGCTTTGCGGAAAGCCATGGATAAGATCGGTTACGCTGCCCTACGCCAGGAGCAAGGCGAGAAGCGCAAGCGAGGCGAGTTAATGGGAATCGGCATCTCCAGCTTCACCGAGATCGTGGGCGCCGGGCCATCGAAACACTTCGACATTTTGGGCATCAAGATGTTCGACAGCGCCGAGATCCGGATTCATCCTACAGGAAAAGTCATCGCCCGCTTTGGCACCAAATCTCAAGGGCAGGGTCATGAGACAACCTATGCGCAAATTCTCGCCGAAGAATTGGGTATTCCGGTAAACCATATCACGGTGGAAGAAGGGGATACGGATACGGCCCCCTATGGACTCGGCACTTATGCCAGCCGGAGCACGCCCACGGCCGGCGCTGCAGCCGCTGTGGCCTCTAGAAAAATCCTGGATAAAGCGAGGAAGATCGCCGCTCACCTGCTGGAGGCCAATGAAGCAGATCTCGACTGGGAGCCGGGGAAATTCTTCGTCAGAGGCAACCCTTCGAAGGCGAAAACGATACAGGAGATCGCCTTTGCGGCCTATACCAATCACCCCCAGGGAATGGAAGCCGGCCTCGAAGCCGTCTCATATTACGATCCACCGAACTTGACCTACCCCTTCGGCAGCTATATTTGCGTGGTCGATGTTGACAAGGGAACCGGAGAGGTGAAGATTCGGCGCTTCGTTGCGGTGGACGATTGCGGCAATATCATCAATCCGATGATTGTCGAAGGCCAGATTCACGGCGGTTTAACCATGGGGCTCGCTCCGGCGATGTACGAAGAGATCAACTACGATGAGGTCGGAAATATTCAAGGCGGAAGCTTTATGGATTATCTCCTGCCGACAGCCGTCGAAACGCCGAAGTGGGAGACGGACAAAACTTGCACGCCATCGCCGCATCATCCGCTGGGTGCGAAAGGGGTTGGTGAGTCGGCCACGGTGGGCGCTCCTGCAGCTATCGCCAACGCGGTTGTCGATGCGTTGTGGCATCTGGGCGTGCGCCATATCGATATCCCGATCACTCCGGCTAAAGTTTGGAAGTGTCTGCGCGAGCATGGAGTAACGGAATAGGCTCACCTCCGCGGAAGCTTAGTGCTATGACAACGTGTCATGAGAATTGTTTTTAGGGTGTCACCCCCGAACGTTTTTATCGGGGGTCCGGTTCCGAGTCCTATGGATTCGCGCTTAAAGCATGCGGGAATGACGAACTTCACAGAGCGGACTCGCTTAACGCTGCAACCTGAGGGGATCGAATGACCGGATCGAAATATCGATGGATGAAAAGCGTCCACGGTGAATAGTGAAGCCCGTCTCAATATAAACAGATGAATAACCGGATCTTGGAAAGAGCCAGCACGTTGTTGGCTCAAGGCGTGCCGTTCGCTCTGGCCACGGTTGTGCGCAGAGAACGGCCCACCTCTGGGGAGCCTGGAGACAAGGCCATTATCACGTCGGATGGGGAATTTTTGGGATGGATCGGCGGGAGTTGCGCCCAGCCCACGGTGCTTCAGGAAGCGACGAAGGCCATCGCCGACGGGGAGCCCAGGCTTGTGGTTTTAACCCCCAATCTCAATGAGGAATCACGAGAGGGCGTAGAGCTCTACCGAATGACCTGTTACAGCGGCGGAACCATGGAAATTTATATCGAGCCTTATCTACCAGCGCCGCAGCTACTTGTCTGCGGCGCGTCGCCTGCCGCCGAGGCGTTGGTCAAGATTGGCGCGGCGGTGGGTTTCAACGTCGTTCTTATCGATCCCTCGGCAACAAAAGAAAAGTTTTCGGCTGCCGAACTGGTTTTGCCTCGGATCGAGCCGGAAAAACTGCCGAGCACCCGCGAGCGCTACGCGGTCGTCGCGACCAACGGAAACTGGGACGAGGAGGCAATTAAAACGCTCTTGCCGCTGTCTCCAATTTATCTGGGTCTGGTAGCCAGTAAAAAGAGATTCCAGCAGATACAGAAAGATCTCAGGGACGCTGGGGTTGCGACGGAAAAACTCAATTTGATCAAGTGCCCGGCTGGGATCGACATGCCAGCGCGAACCTTTCCGGAGGTGGCCCTCAGTATCATCGCGGAAATCGTGACTCTGCGGCGCAGCCAAGAAAAGAAAGCGGCGGTGGTTCACGAGCCTGCGGAACTTTCTGCATCTCCATTGGTAGAGGATCCGGTTTGCCATATGAGGATCGATCCACGGACGGCAGCGGCCAGTTTTCTCTTCGCCAGATCCACTTATTATTTCTGTAATGTCCATTGCAAGAATATTTTTGAAAAGGATCCAAGGAAATACCTTTCAATCGAAGCGGACCCATGAATGGGTTGGTCTCTTGATGACAAAGCAGTCGAAGTTAATCTCGCCACGACTGCCTCTCAAAAACACCCGCCTTGAGAGGACACTGTCAGTTCGATCATGAAGCAGCTTTGGGACGACATCTTAAAAGCGAAAGAAAATTTCTCGAAGGCTTACCTGGCTACAGTGATCGCCACTGAACGCGCCGAGCCCAGGAAAGAAGGCTCGAAAATGCTGATCATCGGCGGTGAAACCCTCAAGGGTGCTGTCACGATCGGTGGTTGTATCGATGCACAAGTGATCGAGGCTGCGGAGGAAGTGATGCGTACCGGCGAGCCACAACTGTTGCGCGCGGAGCTCGGCGAGGAGGACGCCTTCGAGATTGGGTTAACGTGCGCCGGTGCTTTGAGGGTTTTGGTCGAGCCGGTGAAGCTTGAGCCGGAGATTTCTCTGCAGTTGCGTCATGCTCTCGATAATGGAATTCCTTTCGCTCTGTTGACTGTAACGCGATCCTCTCTTCCGTCGATTAAGCCGGCTAGCAAGATCATGCTTTCATCGTCAGGGAGAATCTACGGATCTTTTGGGGATGATCGACTCAACTCTGTGGCCGCGAATATGGCTGAGAACTTATTGTCGAAGCGCCTCTCTCGCACAGTGTCTCTGGACGGAAGCTTTAAGCCGACGAACGAAACGCAGCAAGTCGAAGTGGAGATCTTCGTCGAGGTCGTCGGTCATGATCCGGATCTCTACATCTTCGGCGCCAGTCAAGTGGCGGTGCCGGTAGCGTCCCTTGCGAGCCAGACGGGATTTCGCGTTCACGTTGTTGATACGAGACCGCGGTTCGCCAATCGGGAACGCTTTCCCACCGCTAGCGAAATTCTCGTCGGCTTTCCCGGGGAGATCGCCCGCGAGCACACTTTCAACCAATTCAGTTTTGCTTTGCTCCTCGGCCACGCGGCCAAACATGATTTGCCGGTTCTTGACGTTTTGCTCCGTACCGATGTTAAGTACATCGGAGTTCTGGGTGGTGCTAGACGGGCGGCCGCTATAGTGAATCGGCTTGGAGAAATGGGCTACTCACACAAAGACATTGCCCGAGTTAAAATACCTGTCGGATTGGACATCGGCGCGGAAACTCCGGAGCAGATAGCGGTAGCGATCGTCGGGGAACTGCTGATGGTTCAAACCGGTAAGACGCTGAAGGCGGTCAGAAACAGTTCGCCCTCGGCTTAGGGTAGCATTTCAAGAAAGTTCTGGTGGCCCTCTATACCGACAAGATTCTCGAGCATGCACGGTACCCTAAGAACTTCGGCAGAGTGGCTAAGCCGGATGTCCGGTTTGAGGAGCTTAACCCGCTGTGCGGAGACCGAATTCGAGTCGAGCTCCGGCTGGCCGATGGAGGCCCGATTCTGGAGGCTCGATTCTCCGGCGAGATGTGCGCCATAGCGAAGGGGTCCGCTTCGATTCTTTTCGAATCGCTCGAGGGTCGGACGTTGGCTGCGATCGCCGCAATCACCGACGTTGACGTTTTAGAAAGCTTGGCTGGGCCTATTCCAAAGAATCGGATTCAGTGTGCTCTGCTGCCGATCTCCGCGTTGAGAGGCGCCTTGAAGAGCAAGAGCGCGAGGATGCGCTAACGTAAAGGTCTCTTTCTACGACGGTTTTTCAATCGGTAAATCTAAACGGTCACCCCATTCTTTCCAAGAGCCTATGTAATTGCGGACCTTCGGAAAGCCGAGCAAGCGCAAAGCGACATAGCTGTGTGCGGCGCGATAACCGCCCTGGCAGTAGGAAATCACTTCCTTCTCTGACGTGATGCCGGCTTTGTCGTACATGTTTTTTAATTCCGTGTTGGACTTAAACTTCCCGCTGGTGTCGAGGTTCTCCGTCCATTCGATGTGAATCGCGCCGGGAACGGCGCCGCCGCGCGCCGCGCGCACATGCGTACCGAGATATTCGCCATCGCTGCGCGTGTCCAGGATCGCAATTTCTTTTTTGTTGAGCGACCGAAGTACATCGTCCGCGCTCGCCAAAACCTCCCGCCGTTCGGTAGTCTTGAAATTTGCCGCCTTTGGGGCCGTCGCTTCGGTCGTGGTCGCCCCGCCTGCCGCTTTCCATGCTTGAAACCCGCCGTCGAGCATCCGAACGTTAGGGTGGCCGAAATATTCTAAAAACCACAGCCCGCGCGCCGCGCGCATGCCGGAATTCTCTTCATAGAAGACGACCTCCTTGTCAGCGCTTACGCCGCGCAGTTCAAAAACGTGATGGATCATGTGCATGAATGCCTTAAGCGGCGCTTCCCTTGTGTCAACCAAGCTGAGGCCAAAAAGATCAAAATGAACCGCGCCCGGAATATGCCCCTGGGCAAATTGTTCCGCCGGCCGCACATCGATCAAACAGAGGTCAGATGTGCCGAGTTTTTTCTGCAATTCAGCCGGTGTTGTGAGGAGCGTTTCTCGCGTGTATTCTTTTTCCATATTGCTCCTATAACATTACTCAAAATGACTCTGCAAATCATGCGCTCTCGAACGAGCTTAAGGGCATTGTTAACAGGCGCTTGGCGTTTTCCTCTGCTTGTTCTCTTTCTTACCCTCTCTCTGCCAGGGAGAGGGGAGGGTGAGGGTAGCTTCACTTATAAGCTTGCGCTCCCCGGTAGAAAAATTTCCCTCCCTGCCGACCACTATTCCCACCCGGATTTCAAAATCGAATGGTGGTATTACACGGGTCATTTGGAAAGTGAGAGCGGCAAGCGTTATGGCTATCAGGTGACTTTTTTCCGATTCGGTCTTCGTGAACGGCAGCAAGATATGAAAAATAAGCCACCGCTCTTTACGGACCTTTACATGGCCCATTTCGCGGTATCGGACATCGACCGGAAGAAATTTCTATTTCGGGAAAGATTGAATCGGGGCTATGAGGGAAAGGCCGGTGCCGCGACGGATCGCTACTTAGTTTGGAACGAGGATTGGAAAGTGGAGGGAGATCTGAAAGCTCACCTGATCCAAATGAACGACCGAGGAACCCGGCTGAGCCTTCGTCTCAGTTCGACTAAGCCTCCGGTGTTGCACGGTGACAACGGTCTCAGTCAAAAGGGGGAAGGCGAAGGGCGAGCTTCTTACTATTACTCGCTGACTCGAATGAAGACCGAGGGTGAGATTGCGATTGACGGCAAAACAGAAAAAGTCCTCGGATTGAGTTGGATGGACCACGAATTTGGCAGCAATCAATTGCGAGAGGATCAGGTGGGCTGGGATTGGTTCAGTCTCCAGCTCGATGATCAAACTGAGATCATGCTGTACTTGATCCGGAAGAAGGATGGGTCCCCGGACCCGTATTCAAGCGGCACTCTGGTGAAAAGGGACGGCACGACAAAACATCTGAGATTAGAAGATTTCCAAATTGAAGTGCTGGGACGATGGAAAAGTGCGAAGAGTGGCGGAAATTACCCCATGAAGTGGAAGGTGACGATTCCTGGAGAAGAGATTGAATTGGCAATCGATCCCGAGTTTACGGACCAGGAGCTTATCACCAATAGAAGCACACGGGTGACGTATTGGGAAGGAGCGGTGCAAATTCGCGGCACGGTACAACGTAAGCCGATGGCCGGCCTAGGGTATGTGGAAATGACAGGCTATGTGGGGAAGCCTAATATTTGAAGTTGCTATTTACTTTGTGTTGATTTAGCGCTCTAAAAGGACAAGCGTTTTTCGGTAATGACACTTCAGGACCAAGCAAAAAAAACTATCGAGAAGCATCAAATGATCGTGCCGGGCGACGGTTTGCTGGTCACAGTTTCAGGTGGACCCGATTCGGTGGCGCTGCTGCACATTCTCTACGGCTTGCGCGAAGATCTCCGATTGCGCCTCGAAGTCGCGCATTTGCAGCACGGGATTCGGGGTGTGGAAGCTCAAGAGGACGCGAAGTTCGTGGCGGAATTGGCGGCAAAACTGAGATTGCCGCTTCATCTCAAAGAGATCGATTTGCCCCGGATCAGATCGGCGGCCGGAAAGGGCAATCTCGAGGCGCTGGCGCGGGCCGAACGGTATCGGTTTTTTGCAGCCCTGGCGCGGGAGCGTAAACTCGGTAAGATCGCGACGGCACATACGCAGGACGATCAAGCGGAGACCGTGTTGATGTGGCTGCTGCGCGGCTCGGGTCTCAAAGGCTTAGGTGGGATGCCGCTGGTGCATCCCCTCGATGGAACTAGCTTGATGGTTGTTCGTCCTTTGCTCTACGTTTCCAGAGCCGAGATCGAAGCGTACTTGAAAGAAAACGACCTGACCTTTCGGCTCGATCGTAGTAACCAAGGTCTTAGCTTCTTGCGCAACTGGATTCGCCTGAAGTTGATTCCGCAACTTAAAGAGAAAATCGATCATAATTTGCCTGCGAGATTGGGCCAGCAAGCTGAGTTGATCCGGGAAGAAGACAATCTAATGGATGGGTTGGCACGTGCTGCGTTGGACGAGATGCGAACCGCTAATGGCATCGACCGTGGGTTACTACTCAGACATGGCAAAGCGATGCAACGGCGGCTCGTGCGCCTATGGATCGAAGCGATCCGGGGTCACTTGCGGGGTTTGGATTTTCAGCATGTAGAGTCACTTTTGGATCTGATAGCAAATGGTCCTCCACAAGGGCGTCTTTCGATTCCTGGCGGCTGGGAATTAGTCAAGGAGTATGAAACCGTCAAGCTCGACAAGCAGTCTCGAAAGATGGGGCAACAGTGCCCGTGTTATAGCTATAAACTGCGGTTTGGTGAGGATTTGCTCATTCACGAAGCCGGGTTGACGATTCAAAGCCTGGAAATTTCACCGTCGCTTGGGGGGCTACCCGATAACTTCATGGAGGCTGTGTTTGATCTCGCCTCTCTGACCGCGGATTTGACATTGCGCAACTTCCGTCGCGGCGACCGTTTCCAACCGCTCGGCATGACTGGCCACAAAAAAGTTAAGGAACTCTTCATTGAAAAAAAAGTACCACTCGCCGTGCGCGCGAGTTTGCCGCTTCTCGTGCTCGGCGACGAAGTTATCTGGATCCCCGGATATGGTAGAAGTGAATATGGTAGGATTACTCGGGTAACCAAAGCGATTTTGCATCTCAAAGCAGTTCCTGTTCGAAATTGAGTATATTGATCTAACTGCTTGGGTGTGTTAGGCTTTCGGTGTTTTTAAGAGACGGAGGACTGGGTTGAGTCAGTCATCAAAACACATCGCCCTTTGGTTGGTTCTAGCGCTGATTTTTCTGGTGATCTTCAGCGTTTTCAGTAAGCAGCACGGCCGTGAGCCAGAGATTGTGTTTAGCGACTTCATGAGTTCTGTCGACCGGGGAGAGATCCAGGAAGTCGTTATCCAGGGGCACAACATTCAGGGCAAATACAAAAACGGTGAGCGATTTCGAACCTTTGCTCCCAATGATCCCGAGTTGGTGAAATCGCTGCGAGACAAGAATGTTAAGATCGCCGCAAAGCCCGAAGATGAATCGCCCTGGTACATGGTCCTGTTGCTTAACTGGTTCCCAATGTTGCTTTTAATCGGCGTTTGGATTTTTTTCATGCGCCAGATGCAGGTGGGCGGTGGCAAAGCGATGTCCTTTGGCAAGAGCCGCGCGAAGTTGTTAACCGAGAACCAGCATCGAATAACGTTCTCGGATGTGGCCGGCGTGGAAGAAGCGAAGGATGACCTTCAAGAGATCATCGCGTTTCTTAAAGATCCGAAAAAATTTACCAAGCTTGGCGGGCGAATCCCTAAAGGTTGCCTGCTCGTGGGGCCTCCGGGGACCGGTAAAACGCTATTGGCGCGGGCCATCGCCGGCGAAGCGGGCGTGCCATTCTTCAGCATCAGTGGCTCAGACTTTGTTGAAATGTTCGTCGGCGTGGGCGCGTCGCGCGTACGCGACCTGTTTGTTCAAGGCAAGAAGAATGCGCCGTGTATTATCTTCATCGATGAGATCGATGCGGTGGGTCGTCACCGCGGGGCCGGGCTTGGCGGGGGCCATGACGAGCGCGAACAAACGTTGAATCAACTGTTAGTTGAAATGGACGGTTTTGAAGCGAATGAAGGCGTTATTCTTATCGCGGCAACTAACCGTCCCGATGTTTTGGATCCGGCGCTGCTCCGTCCGGGGCGATTCGACCGGAGGGTCGTGGTGCCGCGGCCGGATGTCAAGGGTCGCGAAGGCATCCTGCAGGTTCACACCCGCAAGGTGCCGCTGGCGCCCGATGTGGATGTGAGCGTGCTGGCCCGAGCAACTCCAGGATTTGCCGGCGCTGATCTAGAAAACCTCGTGAACGAAGCCGCGTTGCTGGCAGCTCGCAATAACAAGGAAAAGGTCGACATGGGCGACTTCGAGCTCGCCAAGGACAAGGTTATGATGGGAGCCGAGCGCCGCAGCATGATTATCAGTGATGAGGAAAAGCGCAATACCGCCTATCACGAAGCCGGCCACGCCTTGGTGGCGAAACTACTTCCGGGAGCCGATCCGATTCATAAGGTTACCATTATCCCTCGTGGTATGGCCTTGGGCCTGACGCAGCAGCTGCCCATGGATGAGAAGCACACTTATCCGAAGGAATATCTTCTTAACAATCTCGTGATTCTTTTTGGCGGGCGTGTGGCGGAAGAATTGGTTCTCGAACACATGACCACCGGCGCGGGCAACGACATCGAGAAGGCAACGGACCTGGCGCGCCGGATGGTGTGCGAGTGGGGTATGAGTGAGAAACTGGGCCCCATGACCTTCGGTAAGAAGGAGGAAGAGATCTTTCTGGGAAGAGATTTTACTCAAAAAGTCGATTACTCCGAGAACACGGCTATCGAGATTGACGCCGAGGTCAGACGCATCATCCAGGAGAGCTACCATCGAGCTAAGGATCTGCTGAAGACCAATCTCCGGCTGCTGCACAAGGTGGCGGAGATGCTGCTCGAAAAAGAGGTCCTGGACGGCTCGGAGATCGATGCCATTGTTAGAGAATTTGGCGGGAACGGTGGAGACCCGCTTGCCGCCGCGGCCATTGCATAGGTTTGCTTGCTAGTTGAAACGAGCTAGCCCCCCGAAACTCCACTCTCTCCATCCCAAAAGTCTCTCTGGTTCTTGTCTTGTGCCGCTTCACAGGGAGCGGTTTGCGGTCTCTTAAATTTCAAGTGATCATCGATCGGTTGAATAGACCATGTCGGATGCCAACATTCATAACGCAAACCGCTCAGGCGGCGATTCTAAAATGGGCTTGGACTCGATGGATGGCCGCGGCGGTGTGATCAAGACCCGGCACGGCATGCTGGACGCCAGGCGGCGGACCGTATTGATGGGCATTATTAATGTTACTCCCGACTCTTTCTACGATGGTGGAAAACGGTTGGATCCCGACCGAGCAGTGGCTGATGGTATGAGCATGGTCGAGGCGGGAGCCGATATTCTCGATATCGGAGGAGAGTCGACGCGCCCTGGGGCGGGTGTGGTATCGATGGAGGAAGAATTGCGGCGGGTGTTGCCCGTTATACGCGGACTCCGGCGGAACGTGAAAGTGCCTATCTCCATCGATACTTATAAGGCGCCGGTCGCCCGTGCGGCATTGATGGAGGGCGCCGATATCGTCAACGACATCAGCGCACTGAGATTCGATTCTCAGATGGGACTCCTTGTCGCCGCTGAGAAAGTTCCGGTTGTACTCATGCACATGCAGGGAACACCGCAGACAATGCAAGCGGAACCTCACTACAAGGATGTGCTTCGAGAGGTGCAGGATTTTTTAGCGGCCCAAGTTCGCTTTGCTATTGAAACAGGAATGGATCGCGAGAACATCATCATCGATCCCGGCATCGGCTTTGGCAAGACCCTCGAGCACAACCTGACGTTGCTGAGAGGCCTGCCGACCCTTGCATCCATGGGACAACCGCTACTGGTTGGCGCGTCGCGCAAAACCTTCATCGGGAAAATCCTCGGGGTTGAACCTGATGAGCGATTGGAGGGCAGCCTCGCTGCCGCGATTGCCGCTGTGTTTGGGGGAGCCCATATCCTTCGTGTGCACGATGTGAACGAAACTCGCAAGGCCATTCGTGTTGCCGATGCCATTCGCTTCGGCGTACCGGGAGCGGAGAGGTGATCCTGTGGCTGAGATGATCGGCCAACTACGTTGGCAGGATGGAGTCGATCTCGGGATTATCACCTTTTTGATCTACCGCTTGCTCCAGATCCTGCGCGGGAGCCGTGCCATGCAGATGGTTACGGGCTTGGCCGTCATCATGGCGGCTTTCGTTCTTTCGCGCGCCTTGGGGCTGCTAACCTTGAATTGGATAATAGATAATTTTCTTGGGTCGATCATCCTAGTCATCATTGTTATCTTTCAAAGTGATATCCGCCGGGCGCTCACGCGGGTTGGTACCGCGCCGCTGCTTAGCGCAGAACGAATGGTTCACCGACGGGACGATATCATCGAAGACGTTGTCCAGGCGACCATGGCGCTCGCTGAAAAGCGCTTCGGCGGCTTGATCGTTTTGCAACGTGAGGTGGGGTTGAATGAATACATGGAAATCGGCACCCGGCTGGATGCCCGAGTCAGCCGAGAGTTGATAGAGAGCGTTTTCGAGCCCCACTCCCTGATTCATGATGGTGCCCTCGTCATCCAAAGGGGCAGGGTTACAGCGGTTCGCTGTCTACTGCCGTTGAGCACGAATCCGAATTTGAGGAAAAGCTGGGGAACGCGGCATCGCGCTGCCATCGGTGTCACAGAGGAAACCGATGCGGTAGCTGTTGTCATTTCGGAACAGGAGGGTACCGTTGCCTTGGTGGTTGGCGGTAACGTTACAGAGAACATCGACAGTGCGAGACTCAGAAACGCCCTGGGCGAACTGGCCCGAGCATGAGACATCTGTGGGATAGAATCGTTTTCCTTGCAGGGAGCAATTTCGGGCTCAAAGTTCTCGCGATCGTTATCGCCGTAGGGCTTTGGGTTGCCGGCCATCGGGACGTCGAGCGGGCCGTCGAGGTGCCGGTTGAGTTCCGCAACATTCCCTCCGACCTCATGGTCTTGGACAATCGCGTCGACTACGTGGTCTTGCGATTAAACGGCCCCCGCACTTTGGTTTCCACCTTGGATGCCGGCGACTTAAAGCTAAACTTGGATCTCGATGGCGCAAAGGCTGGTACGGTAAGCTATCCGCTGAGCTCCACTTCTTTCAATATTCCTCGGGGAGTGACGATTGCTCGGATCACGCCCCCGGTGGTTCATTTGCGGTTGGAACCGATGATCAAGCGGATGCTGCCGGTAGCGGTGCGTTTTGTCAACAAACCTCCCGCCGGTCAGCAGATTGCAGAAACATTGGTGGAGCCTGAAAGCGTGTCGGTTCTCGGTCCCGCGGAGGAATTACGCCGCCTCGTATCGGTCGAGACTCTTCCCATCGATATCGAGGATAATCGCAGCCCTATTAAGCGCAAGGTCAGACTTTCCACGGGTGGAAAACCGTTTTCGTTCTCTCCAGACCAAGTCGAGGTTACGATTACTTTGGAGGAAGAAGAAATCAGCAGGGCTTTTAGCAATATTGATGTTGAAGCGAAGGGGTTTGCAGGGAAATATATTGTTAGCCCCCGATCGGTTTATTTACGACTTTCGGGTCCTAAGCGCGTCATTGAAAAGCTTGAAGTGGGATCAGATCAGGTCTATTTGAACCTAAGGGGGTTGGCTCCCGGGGAGCATTCTGTCCCGCTTAGCATCAGCTTGCCGCCTGAGGTCAAAATAACCGAGCAAAAGCCACAGCGATTTAAAGTCCGAATCACAAAAGCTGGAGTTTAGGTCGCCTGACCTAAGAAGGAGTTGACTCGATGTCACAACCAGAGGAGAAAAAAAGGAAACCCGAGCGCCGTCTTTTTGGAACGGACGGTGTCAGAGGTGTAGCAAACCAGGAGCCGATGACATCGGAGATGGCACTGAAGCTTGGGCGAGCGATTGCCCGAGTCTTGCAGGATCCGGTAGCGCAACCGGATAAGGGCTCGGTCCGCCGCCGGCCGCCCTCGCTAACGAAAATACTCAGTGGAGACACGGAGCACCGCTACCGAATACTTATCGGTAAAGATACTCGTGTTTCTGGCTACATGCTGGAGACCGCACTGGCTTCAGGTATTTGTTCCATGGGAGCGGATGTGCAGCTGGTCGGTCCCATGCCGACACCAGGCGTTGCTTTTCTCACCCGCAGCATGAGAGCCGATGCGGGTGTGGTGATTTCAGCTTCTCACAACCCTTATCAGGATAACGGCATCAAATTCTTTTCGTGGGACGGGTTCAAACTGCCGGACGAGGTCGAAGCACGGATGGAGGAGATGATCTTCAACGGCGAGACGGAACAAAACCGGCCCACGGCTTCGAAAATCGGCAAGGCCTTTCGAATCAGCGATGCGGTGGGTCGGTATATCGTGTTTCTAAAAAATTGTTTTCCACGTCATCTCACTTTGGAGGGGTTGCGCATTGTAACCGATTGCGGCCACGGTGCTGCCTATCGGGTTGTGCCGGAGGTTTTGTCGGAGCTGGGAGCCGAGGTGATTCCACTCGGTGTTCAGCCCGACGGGGAAAATATCAACCGTCAATGCGGCGCTCTTTATCCGGAAACCGCCAGAGACGTTCTGTTGCAGGAACATGCGGATTTTGCGGTGTCCTTCGACGGCGACGCGGATCGCGCGATGTTCGTCGATGAAACCGGCGAAATATTGGATGGCGATCAAATTTTGGCTATGTGCGCAAAAGACATGCGAGAAAAAGGAACTCTCAAGCAGAAAACCGTTGTGGCCACGGTTATGAGTAACCTTGGTTTGGAGCTCGCGCTTCGAGATCTCGGGATTAAGCTCTTGCGCACCGAAGTCGGAGACCGCTATGTGGTCGAACAGATGCTGGCGGGCGGACACAACTTGGGGGGCGAGCAGTCGGGTCACATCGTCTTTCTGGATCACAATACCACAGGCGACGGCGCGATTACTTGTCTACAAATATTGGCGCTGTTGATGGAAAAAGGAAAACGGCTGAGCGAGCTCAGAAAAGTCATGACCCGGTTCCCGCAAGTGCTGATTAATGTCAGAGTCAAAGAAAAGAAGAATTTCTCCGGTATGCCCCGTGTCCAGCAGACGATGGCGACGGTCCAGAAAGAGCTCAAGGAGCGAGGAAGAATGCTGGTTCGGTATTCCGGTACCGAGCTACTAGCGCGAGTCATGCTGGAAGGTGAAAATGAAGACAAGGTCAAACAGATGGCCGGCGAAATTGCCGATGCAATTCGTGCGGAGGTAGGGGCGTAGTCCGTGATTCGTCTGGGCGTCAACGTCGATCATGTGGCGACGGTGCGGCAGGCGCGCCGTGTCGAGGTGCCCGATCCGCTGGAGGCGGCATTGTTGGCCGAGAAGGCCGGCGCAGATGGGATCACCGTGCATTTGCGGGAAGATCGGCGGCATATTCAAGAGCATGACGTGGAGCGAATGCGCCAGCGGCTAACTACCAAGCTTAATTTGGAAATGGCTGTGACTCCCGCGATGATTGCATTGGCGGAGAGGTTGCGGCCGAATGACGCTTGCTTCGTTCCCGAGAAGAGAGAGGAGCTTACCACTGAAGGTGGTCTAGATGTTTTGGCGAACAAACAGAAAATTGTCGAGGCAGTCAAACGCCTTCAAGATCGAGGTATCCACGTAAGCCTGTTCATCGACCCCCGAGAGAGTCAGATCGAGACCAGCAAAGCGGTTGGCGCTCACGCAGTGGAAATCCACACCGGAACCTATTGTAATGCGGTTGGGGCGGAACAGGAAAAGGAGCGAGATGCAGTTGCGGTTGCAGCGTCGCTCGCCCACGGTTTGGGTTTGGAAGTTCATGGCGGGCACGGCCTCAATTACGAAAATGTTTCACCGATCGTCACTATTCCGGAGATCGTTGAACTCAACATCGGCCACAGTATTATCGCTCGCGCGGTCATCGTCGGGATCGAACAAGCTGTGCGCGAGATGAAGCAACTGCTCGCCAA
>Ga0209799_1000043_pt1 | contig 21727 bp, 17 predicted proteins | sample PanSoiPlo36MoBio_FD_188324 | JGI IMG/M metagenome (GOLD analysis project Ga0209799, IMG submission 188324) | Tropical forest soil microbial communities from Panama analyzed to predict greenhouse gas emissions - Panama Soil Plot 36 MoBio (SPAdes)... | ecosystem: Environmental > Terrestrial > Soil...
AAGTGCCTCGGTGGTTGAGCTCAAGCGAGAGGCTGTGAAACTGGGCATGAGCACGCTACGAATGAGCGCCCTCCAGAAGGTTCGAGAAGGGCTAACCACCATTGAGGAAACTGTTCGCGTAACCGATACGGATAAAGGGTTTGGATCGGTTTTCTCGTTGGGTTTCTGACGCCGGGGACCAAACTAGCACAAAGCACTGTTCCTGGATCGAAATCAATTGGTAACGTAACGTTCAAGAGAGGACAGATGTGATGCCAGTATTCCTGTGGGAAGGAAAAACCGCGCAGGGAAGAGTCCTAAAAGGGGAAATCGAAGCGCCTAACCTGGAAGCCGTTTTTGCCATCTTGCGGGATCGAAGAATTCGCCCGATACCGAACCGGATTCGGGAAAAGGGAAGGGGATTGGATACGGAAATCAAGATCCCCGGCTTTGGGGAAAAGCTCAAGGCGCGCGACCTTTCGGTATTCACGCGGCAGTTTGCCACGATGATTGATGCTGGTCTACCCATCGTACAATGCTTAGATATTCAAACCCAACAAAGCGAAAGCAAGATACTGCGCAATACCTTGCGTGCGATAAAGCAGGATGTCGAAGGTGGCTCGACGTTGGCTGAAGCTCTTCGAAAACATCCGAAAATATTCGATGATCTGTATGTCAATATGGTCCAAGCCGGTGAGACTGGCGGTGTTTTAAACGCAATCCTCAATCGAATCGCCCTATTCATCGAAAAAGCTAACAAGCTTAAGAAAAAAGTTAAAGGAGCGATGATTTATCCTTGCACGATCATCTTTGTCGCTATCGTTGTGGTGGCTATCTTGCTGATTTTTGTCATCCCGGTTTTCGCGGAACTTTATGGTAGCATGGGCAAAGCTCTCCCGGCTCCGACGCAGATAACGATCAACATCAGCAACTGGTTCCGCGCCAACATTCTGTATATGGTCTTTGGCCTTGCCGGAATCATTGTTGGCATTCGCTCCTATTATCAAACGGATAATGGACAAATGAACATTGATCGATTGCTCCTGAGGTTGCCTGTTGTGGGCGATTTGCTGCGCAAGGTTGCGGTCGCTCGTTTTTCACAAAACATGGCGATTCTACTGAGTTCCGGCGTGCCGATCCTCGACGGCCTGGCGATTACTGCTAGAACCGCGGGTAACCGGGTGATTGAAAAAGCGATCATGGATAGTCGAGTAAGCATCAGTCAGGGAAGAACGGTGGCTGAACCTCTTCGGGAAAGTAAGATCTTTCCGCCAATGGTTTGCCAAATGGTGGCGGTCGGGGAAAACACCGGAGGACTGGACAACATGCTTAGAAAGGTCGCCGAGCTTTACGAAGATGAAGTGGATGACGCGGTCGCCAATTTAACTGCGCTCATGGAGCCCATGATCATGGTTGTCCTGGGCGTGATCCTCGGCGGGCTTGTGATCTCAATGTATCTGCCGATCTTCCAATTGGGTTCGGTTGTGTCTTAGAAGACGCTCGGGATCGTGGAATCTTCACCTTTCGTTGGGTTAAACCCTCGCTGTGATTGACGAGCGTAGTGACTTGATAGAGAAAATGAGATGGCTGCTCTTTCTGCGGGTAGTTATCTTATCGTTTTTTCTGGGTGCGACGGCGCTCTTCCATTTTTTCAAGCAGGAAGGGGATTCTCATTTTTTTTATACGCTCTCGATCCCTCTCATCATTGCCTACGCCATTTCCATTGGGTCAGCTCTTGTTCTGCCGCACATCTCCGATCTTAGATTCTTTGCATACCTTCAGGTTGATTTCGATGTTGTCTTGATTACCGGGATTATCTGGCTTACCGGAGATTTCACGAGCCCGTTCCCATTTCTCTATAATCTCGCTGTCATGAACGGCGCCATTTTGTTGTTTTATCGAGGCGCGTTCTTTACGGCAGGCTTTTCCAGTTTGTGCTATGTGGCTCTGCTGAGTTGGACCAGCGCTTTCTTTCACGGCAATGGCATCCCCGTGTCATGGTCCCACTTGATGCCCACCGTATTTAATATAGGCAGTTTTTTTGCCATTGCCGGATTGGGCGGGTTTCTCGCTAGTAAACTGAGTGAGACTGAAAGATTGCTTCAAGAGAAACATGTGGATTATCAGGAGCTCGAAGCGCTGAAAGAGACTCTTCTCCAGGGTGTGGGTAGCGGTGTCGCGATTACGGATGCGGAAGGGCGCATAAACTACTTTAATAGCCAGGCTCAGAGTTTGACATTGCTTCAAGAGGCAAGCGTCAAAGGAAAGAAGTTGGACCAGATATTTCCAGGAATCACGCACAACTTTAACGGCCCACGGGAAGGGCGAAGTATCTTGACTGATGAGATCGTTTTTGCTGCCCCTCAGGGGAACCAAAAACAGCTACGGCTGACGCTCGCACCTTTAAGCAACGCCAGCCAACAGCTCATCGGTTATGTCTCGATCTTCGAAGACATCAGTAAGCAAAGAGAAGTCGAGGAGAAACTCCGGCTTGAGGACGAGTTGCGCCGGGCACGAGAGTTTAACTTGGAGCAATGGTCTGCCAGCGTTGATGATGCCGATTTCTACTTCGAGGGTATCATCGGCAAGAGCGGTGGAATCGAAAAGATCTGCCATCTGGTCCAAAAGGTGGCACGAAACACCACCAATGTTCTGATCACAGGTGAAAGCGGAACCGGCAAAGAACTAATTGCGCGGGCGATTCATCTTAATGGTTCAAGGAAAAGCATGCCCTTCGTTGCCGTCAATTGCGGCGCCATACCCGAAACCTTGATTGAGAGCGAGCTGTTTGGACATGCCCGTGGTGCCTTCACCGGTGCTGTTGCCGATCATCTGGGATTGTTCAAACAGGCTGATCAAGGGACGATCTTCCTTGATGAGGTCGGTGAGCTGCCGCTCCATTTGCAGGTGAAACTGCTGAGGGTATTACAAGAGAAGGCCTTTACTCCGGTAGGTGGCAACAAGCAGATCAAAGTTGACGTGCGGGTCATTTCCGCGACGAACCGAGATTTGCACAAAGAGATGGAAGATGGACGGTTTCGCAGAGACCTATTTTATCGGCTCAATGTCGTACAGATAGTGATGCCTCCGCTTCGCAATAGAAAGGAGGATATTCCAACGCTGGCGCATTATTTTATGCACAAATTTGCCACTTCTCATGGCAAGCAAGTTGAAGAAATATCCAGCGGGGCGTTGATGCATCTAATGGGGTACGGCTATCCTGGGAATACCCGTGAGTTGGAAAACATCATCGAACATGCGGTCGCCGTGGCGAATAAGAATATTATGACCGAGGAAGATCTACCAGCCCATATCAAAGGACTGCCTATTAACGAGGAGACCGAGGTTTTTGAGAGAACCGCGCCGGGTGGCGCGGACTTGTTTTTCGCCAAAGGTCTATCGCTGGACGTCGAATTGGAGACGCATGAAAAATGCATACTTTTGGGAGCGCTTAAAAGGACAAATGGGGTACAAAAACGAGCCGCGGAGATCTTGGGTATTAATTATAGATCGCTCCGCCATAGACTGGAAAAGTATGGCCTGCTCAACTCAAGAAACGCGGTGCTTGCTGACGATTCGTCGATGGGTCAATAACAAATTTTGTTAACGATCAATTCTGTTTTACGTAAACTAGGATAATCCCGCCGGAAACTAGTTAAGCTTCGAACAAACCATCGTGTCTTTTGCCTAACTTTTAACCTCTTAATAAGACGTGACTTCTGAAACAAACGGAAATCCACAACCGCCTCTGAAGTTACTCCACGACCTTGTGAAATTAGGCTGGCCCTGGATTTGCGGTGCCACATTCCCAAGTTTTGACGCTTCCGAACGCACTTAGAACGTCTTTCAAGGAGGTGAGAATTAGGGGGCTGAATATACGATCGAGATTGCTTGTGATCTCCATTCCCGTGGGAGGCCGCAGGTTGAATGATAAACGGGGAGAATAAAAACGAAGGGAGTATTTTTCACGATGGATAGATTAAAGTTACGAAACGAAGCCGGGTTTACACTCATCGAACTTCTTGTAGTTGTCGCCATCATCGGGATCCTGGCAGCGATCGCGATTCCTCAGTTTTCGGCTTACAGAAAGAGAGGGTATGAAGCTCAGATCAAGTCTGACCTGAGAAATGCGGCGACTGCCCAAGAGGCGTACTTTGCCGCCAGTCAACCTTCGGCGTACAAATCTGGTACTCTCAGCAGCGGGACGCCGGAAGGCTTTAATAAGAGCGCGTCCGTAACCATGAATGCGGCTGTCGGTGCGAATACGTTTCTCTTAACCGCTACGCACCAAAATTGTACTGGAGTAACATGGACGTTTAGCAGCCAAACCGGTGCAATTGTCGGCCCCGCTTGTCCGTAGGCAGATTTTGCATTCAGCGGACCTGGCTGAACGTTTTGCACAGGGGGCGAGTCGAGGTGACCGCCCCCTTTTTTTATCTTTATACTCAAGTTCCAACCTGCACGCCGCAAAAATCTGCGAATGTTGGATAAGTCTGCTCTTAACCAAAAAACATCGGACCTTTTTGGCCTGCTGCTGGTAGGCGTTCTTGTTCTTTACTTCTGCCGCGATATTCTGCTCGCTGGGCAAGTGCCGTTCTTCCGCGATTTGAGTACATACTTCTATCCGTTGCGATTCGCATTGTATGAAAGCTACAACGCCGGCAAGATCCCGCTCTGGAACCGTCATATGGCAATGGGATTTCCATTCTTGGCTGATTTTCAATCGGGTGTTTTCTATCCTCCACATATCTTTCTGGCGCTGTTTCCTTTTTTTACGGCCGTACGGGCTCTTTTTATATGGCATTTTTTAATTGCGGGCCTGGGAACCTATCTCCTTTTTCGCCACTGGCACTACCCACTTTATCTTTCAATTACTGGCGCACTGCTTTTTACCATCGGAGGCACGACAGTTGCCTTGAGCAATCTGCTGAATCATTTTCAGACAGGCGTGTGGCTCCCTTGGATGATCCTATGTTGGGAGCGTCTACTGCTATCGCTTTCGTGGAAGAAATTTCTGGCCTTAGTACTCATCGCTGCCAACGCGTTTTTGGCTGGATCTCCTGAGATCTTTGCTCTATCTACCATATTGATTTTTTTGGCCGGGTTACGCGTAAAAGCGTCGGTTTCGCAGCCTTCGTACGGGAAACTGCTAGTGCTCTTCGTCATGTTTGAGCTAGTAGTCCTGGGACTTGTTATGGTTCAGGCGCTGCCAACGGCAGAGCTGTTCTTTGAGTCGCGCAGACAACAACCGATCCCCCCTCAAGAAGCGCTCTATTGGTCGCTCAACCCTATAAATCTAGTCAATCTGTTCTTCGTTGATAAAATAATCGATCCTAGTTTGGCCGTTGGTATGCGTCCGTTTTTTTCCCGCGACGCTCCCTTCCTGGTGAGTTACTATTTGGGCGCTTTTTCCTTTTTCGGTATAGTGCTGTGGTGTTGTTTCACTTCTAGACATGAAAAAGTGGTGCTACTCACGGTAGTTTCGATTTCCTTAATAATTGCCTTCGGAAGTTACACGCCCGTCTATCCATTTCTCTATCGTACTTTCCCCATTATTGGTGCTGTTCGATTCCCCGAAAAGTTTTTCTTTTTTACGTTTGCGATACTGGTCTACATGGCGGTACGGGGGGTGAGGGGTTTACTACACGACCAAGACCAAAGGCCAAAGAATGCTTATATCGTGATGGGTCTTACCGCTTTAGCGTGGTCGGGGTTGTATATTTATCTTCGGTTTGACATAGCTTCAGTCGCTCCCTTCGTTACGAACACGGCCGGTTTGTGGTCGTCAGTCGAGATTGCAACCATCATGGCCGGAATTTTGTCAAATGTGGAGAGACAGCTAATCTTGTCTGCAGGGTTTTTTCTCCTCTTGCTTTTGGCAAAGGCAAAAATAATTCGACAAGTGCTGTTTAATATTCTATTCGTGTTGGCTGTTTTCATCGATCTTGCTTGGGCGCACAAGGATCTTCTTTTTACTCTCAAACCTGATTTTGTTCAGCAGAGCCCCCGTATTCTGCAACGCTCTGATACAAATCATACGAGTCATAGTAGATTATTCTATTATCCGTCGGGCCAAAATTTGCACCCGGGTTCTATTTCGGTTGCAGGCCGACCGACGTTCAAGGACGCGACCGCCCTGAACATACAAAATCTCTTGCCGAATACCGGGATACTTTATGGCCTTGATTACATGCAGGAAATCGACGCGTTGGGTCGCAAACAGTACGTGCAATTCCTGAGTTTTGCGAATAGCCTCGACTTTGATCGACAACTACGCCTATTGCGTTTATGTAACGTTGGCTATTTGGTGAGTTTTCGAGAGCTGTCTGCAAACGGAATAAGTCTCGCCGGCCGTTTTCCGCAGTACTATTCGTGGCTTTATAAGATCAGTGGAAGTGTGCCCCGCGCCTATGTAGTCAACAAAAGCAAAGTAGTTAAGGACTCTGCAAGCGCATTGCGGTCGCTCTCCGATCCCGAGTTTGAGCCCACACAAGAAGTCGTTGTAGAGAACAACGTAACGATCAAACCTAACCGGCCTTTGCAAGCTACGGCGACAATAGTGCGTTATGAGGATACAGTGGTTGTGATCCACGTGAACAGTAATGACGATGGGGTTTTAGTTCTGGCAGATTCGTATTACCCGGGTTGGCATGCCCATGTCGACGGAAAACAGACCAAAATCTTAAGAGCAAACCATTTCTTCCGTGGTGTCTCTGTCCTAGCGGGACGCCACGTAATTGAGTTCAAATACGACCCACAATCCTTCAAACTTGGCCTATTGGTCTCTCTTTTGACCGTTTTCTGTATCCTAGTGATTTCCGTGTCTTTGCTTGTGAGACGATCCAAAGATCTATCCCACCAGCCAAATCCTTCAAAGACTACGGTATCGAGGCACATAGAAAACGGATGAATGGATTACAACCGTACTGGAGGCGCCGAGTAGGGACCGCGGTCATTGTAGTCGCCCTTTTATTTTTTTTCTCTTTCATTTCCTTGACTGCAACTCTGCAAAAGTCCCTGACCTTCGACGAGCCCCTGCATATTTATGCTGGTTACTCCTACTTACAATGGCGTGATTTCCGGGTGAACCCGGAACATCCGCCACTGGCCAAAGTCCTGGCGGCACTGCCTCTCCTTGCTCTCAAGGTTGACGCAGCTGGCATCACGAGAGCAGAGCGCGATTTCGTCCAGCAACGGAAAGATTACGGATGGATATTGGCCGGCCGTTTTTTTATGTCCCATGACAATGCCGAGGGTCTATTCTTTTATGGGAAGCTTGTGATGATTGGCCTCGCGGCGATGCTGGGCGTCTTTGTTTTTCTCTGGGCGCGAGCACTCTTCGGCTTGACTGCGGGAATCGCGGCACTCGCGATCTATTGTTTTGACCCAAACGTTCTCGCTCATTCGTCTATCGTCCACACCGACATGCCCTTTGCCCTGTGCTTCTTTGCAGGCACCTATTTCTTCTGGCGAACGATAAACCGTTTTACCTGGATCAACTTGCTGTGTACGTCGCTCTTTTTTGCTCTTTCCTCGATCACGAAGTTTTCATTCATAGTTATCTTGCCCGTTTGGGCGGTCCTGGGGATTATCAGGGTCTTTTCTTCCGAGCCACAGCAATCGCAAATCACGTCTTCCGAGGTTGTCGATCGTGCTTCATCTAAGCTGCTTCTTCTGGCAATTGTGCTGGCAACGGCCGTCACTATGGCCTATGTCGGAGTATGGACCGCTTATGGATTCCGCTTCGATGCCGTTGGGCAACAGGCGGAGCAAATGTTGGTTGGTCGTTTGCTGTCGGAAGAGAACTGGCTGAGTTCTTTAGTAGTTCTTAACTCGAATTATTTTGTCTTGCCGGAGGCCTGGGTGTTTGGCCTCCTCGATACGTTCAAAGATCTTGACAGATCCTCCTATCTTTTCGGAGAGATCTATAATGACGGCTCCTGGCTTTATTTTCCCACTGCGTTCACGGTAAAGACACCTTTGCCCACTTTGCTTTTGATTGCTGCCGGGATGGGACTTTGGCTGTTTCGCCGTCACGCGCACAAGGGCGAAATTTTTCTGTTGCTTCCGGTTTTCATTTTTTTTTCTGTGGCTGTCTGGTCCAGATTGAACATCGGAGTGCGGCATATCCTACCCATATATCCGTTCCTCTTTGTTTGGCTCGGAGGTACCTTGAAAGCGATCTGGGTAAGAGAAAATCACGCCGCAAGATTCAGCATACTTTTTATAGGAATTTGGCTTCTCGTATCTTGTCTCAAGACCTACCCCGATTATCTGGCGTTCTTTAACGAACTGGCGGGGGGCCCAGAAAATGGCCGCAGGATCCTGGTTGATTCCAACCTCGACTGGGGACAAGACCTGAAAGGCCTTAAGCTTTGGATGGATAGTCACAAGCTTAAGAAGATCGAATTTGCCTATTTCGGTACCGTGGATCCGTCGTACTACGGCATCGATGCTGTTCCTGCTCCGGGAAGCATCACGGCGTTTTGGCGAGGCGATAAGGACAATTTACCCACAGCATCCTATATCGCCATCAGCGCAACCTACCTTGAGGGGCTTTATCTTGTAGACCGGGACACCTACGCTATATTTCGCGGCAAGACTCCGATTGCTTCGATTGGTCATTCCATTCTGGTCTTTCCAAGAGACCAATGAAATCTTCGTGTCTGTTACCCCAAGCTCGCTAAAGGGAGCGGATTGGAAAAAGAGTGTAGACCTGTCCTAGTTCTCCGCTGGGCTGGAAGAGTTTTTCTTGTTCCTATATTATCAGCGTTGTAAAATTGCGCTCTGTTCAGTGAAAGGAGAGTTGTAATGAAAGCTACAAAACTATTGATTCTCGGCACGATAATCGTACTGTTTCTCGTGCCCCAGGTCGTTTTTGCTCAAGCCTTCGGTGAATATGGGAGAATTGTTGGAGGTGTTGGCAATAGTAGCTTAGGTCAAAAAGCTCCGGGGGTATCGTCTCAGATTATTAACGGTAGAGGGGCTGTCGAAGGCATTGGAGACCTAGGAGGGCGCCACGTCCCACGTGCATTAGTCGTTGCCTCAAAACAGGCCGCACTTTATCCGCGGCAAGATGAAGAATCAGAGAAAATGGCAGAACTATCCCAGGGGGATACTCTCCTCCCCGTCGGTCAGAGCAACGATTGGTACATGGTGAAGACTCAGAAAGGTCTCGTGGGGTGGATAAAGTCCGCCGACGTCCGCGCGGAGGCGGGCAAAAAACAATAGCGAGAAAAAGAAACCGGTCCTTTCACTCGCATGTTGAGCTGAGTTTGAAGTTCCACGATCATGGAACGCGAAAGTTTACAAACTTCATCCTTCCACAAAATCGCGAGAAGTATTCATCCCCGGCCCTGACCTCTTACGGGAGGGCCGCCCCCTATTTGTTTGATGGTGTCAGCTGCCAGAGTTAGCGGTCTATAGATGCTGATTTCAGCCTTCGAAACGAGTCACAAGACCTAGTCGATGTCTAGTGTTCCCTAAATCTGATGGCAGATCCACCTCCATAACACACCAAATGCTCTTCCCAGGGGTAAGATAAGCGCGAGTAGCCACGCAATTCACGCTCAACATATTTCTGTTTATCTGTCCCGATATATAAACCATAAAGTCTTTTTCCGGCTAGTGTCCTGAATCTGAAATCGTTATCAAAGGTCTTGGCTCAGCGCCAAGCCTTCCGAGCCGTCGGCAATAAGCCTTTACCATCGTGCGGTCCTGCAATCGCTAATAGTCCAACCTTTATGAGGCCCCCAGTAGTCAAGGGCACAAGCCTCCGTTGACGAAAAAACGTTCGCCTCAGTAAGGGTCTCGCTCTCGGAAGTAACTGCGCTCTGACTTCATTTCCAAATTCAGGTGCCCGGCGAATGCCCTGCACCAAATGCACTTATGAGGCCCAATACGAATGACCAAGCACCGAACACGTCAGTGAGACTTCACATTCAGGTGGCGCCGGCTCTCCACGCTTGGGCCCCTCGCTGGCATCGGCCATTTTGGCGGGAAATTGCTAACTCAGGACACTAGGTCTCCGTTAGCTCGAAGAGTCGAGATAAGGAGGTTCGGATAGAAGGCAGATTCAAAAAGGGTTACAAGAAGGCAGTATCAACGAGGTTAAGCGACTTTAAGCCGTCTCAGAACCGAGTCGTTTCCGATTACGTGATATTCCATGTAATCAATAAGCCGCCGTGCGATGACAAAGTATTTTTGAAGTTGTTCGGGAGACGATGTTATGCATCCGGCGGCAGCAGAAGCATTTGCTGCGCGGTAGGATTCTACTTCTACAACCAAACTTTTGAGCGCTGGCGGAAGAACGTCCCAGACACCGGTTGTCTGGCAGAGAGACACGAGTTTGTTGTGGTCGTACTCTCGCGGAATGCTGCCATGAGATTCGACTAAAGCAGCCTTGATTGCTTTCTCAATTGCCTCCGAAATCTTTTCAAAGTCCGTTGTTTTCCAATGATTTCCTCCAGTTGGTTGCTCGGGATATGTACCCACCCTGTCACGAGCCTCGCGCAACCATGAATCCGCGTAGAATCCCATCGAACCCTCCAACGTACTTGCTGTGAAATATGATAAAGCCCCGACTTTTCTTTATCAAGCACAGAGTAAATTTGGTAAAAAATTCACAACAATGGATTCAGTAGGATAGGGCTAGAGAAAGAAGAAAAATTATCGCCGCAGTCAGAGCGGCTTGGAAAAAAACCCCTGGACGGTGGTCCAGGGGTTACTGATGCGTAGTTGTTCTCGTGTGCGATTGAACGCGCTACGCTGCGGAGCGCGCTCTTTGTGCTTCGACGAGTGGGCGATATTTTGCGTTGAGCTTCATCCAATGCTCAGCACGTCGCTTCGCCTTGGCGAGCTCCGCTTCGGGAAATGTTACGAATGGTATGCGCGTTGGCCCGACCTTGCAGTAATCGGCAAACTCAGCCGGGCGTTTGTTACCAGCACCCGGTACCGGTCTGCCTCCGCTCCCGTCACCGATGAGGTCAATAACTACTTCCATTGCGTTTTCATCTTCGCCACGTCGGACAAGATCCAGCAAATACAGCACTGGCCACGGACCCATCCAGACCTCGGTTGACCAACAACCAGCCGCGCCGAGCCGATAGTAAGGATAAAGTTGCGTCTGATTAACGAAGACGCTGATCTTACCTTTCACGATCTTCTGCAAATTCATGAAGGCCTGTGTGCTTCTGTGGCTGTCTTTCATGCCGATGATATTGGGTTTTTTTACTAGTTCTTTAAAGGCTGAGACTGGAATCGTGAATTTGTGATTCTCGGGATTGTGGTAAATAAGGATATTAAGACTCGGGAAAATGTCAGCGATGTCATGGTAAAACTTGATCGCGTCTTGCACATGGAGGGTCTCGTAGTAAGGCACTCCGAGTAAAACTCCATCTGCTCCAAGATCCTTGACAAAATTCATCTTCTGCACGACCTCCCGCGGATTCGGGCTCGTGCAGCCGATAAATAGTGGTACTCTTTTCCGCACCGCCTCCGCGGTAGCGACTGCCAATGTCTTAAATTCATCAAATAGCAAGTTATAGCATTCGCCGTACGTACCCGTGGTGGCGATGTTTTGGACACCATCTTTGATGATTTTATCGACACCATCCCTTAGATTATCAACTGCAATGGTTTGCGTTGCCCGGATATCGACCGCATCCGACGTGGCGAAAGCCGGCATCATTCCGAGCACTCCCTTCAATTCACTTGCACTGATCATCAGACACCTCCCTGGCCAAATTTTCGTTCCTTTCCGCGGCGATTCTCTGCGTTAATTTCTAAGCTTTGTTAACAGTTCCGCAAAGGTGTTGTCAAACAAAAGGGATTGCGCTGGCAACGAGTCGATCGCTTGGAATGAATCAAAGAGTTTGGTCATAGCTCGAGCCACAATCAGGCTTCTGGCCGCGCTGGGGCTGCGGCAGGTAGTCCCCGGAATCGCCTCCACCAGGGGGTGATGATGGGCAAAATAAAAAAGAAGATCGCCGCGGCGGTGATTGCTCCCGAAATTGGTCGGGCCAAGAAGATCGCCAGCGATCCTTGAGACATTATCAAACTCTGGCGCAACGCGTTCTCTGCTAGATCGCCCAGCACTAGAGCCAACACGAGTGGCGCCAACGGATAGTCCAGCTTTTTGAAAACGTAACCGATCACGCCGAAGATTAGCATATACCAGATATCGATCATGCTATTATGGACGGCGTACGAGCCGATGGCGCAAACAACGACAATGAGTGGCGTGAGAATCGCGAATGGAATGCGTAGGATTGCGGCGAAAAATGGTACGAAGGCGAGGACCATCAGTACGCCGAGCACGTTACCGGTGTACATGCTGGCGATAAGTCCCCAGACAAAATCAGGCTTCTCTTTGAAAAGAAGCGGCCCGGGCTGCAACCCCCAGATAATCAGCCCGCCGAGCATCACCGCCGCGGTCGGCGATCCGGGAATGCCGAGGGTGATCATCGGCAGCATTGCTGCAACGCCGGCGGCGTGGGCAGCGGTTTCCGGCGCTACCACCCCTTCCAACTCTCCTTTTCCGAACCGATCGGCATTCTTCGAGAAACGCTTGGCAAAAGCATAGCTCATAAATGATGCTGGGGTGGCCCCGCCCGGCTTGAATCCCATCCAGAAGCCAATGAAGGAACCACGCACGAAAGTGCGCCAGTAGCGCGGCAGAACCTTCCACGTGTCAAACACAACGCGCAGGTTCATACCGGTTTTGCTTCCCTGGAAAGTGAGTCCTTCCTCAACGCTGAGTAGGATCTCACCGATGCCGAACAGACCAATCACTGCGACAATAAAGTCAAAGCCTTTCATAAGATCGGTAAAGCCGAAAGTGAGGCGCAACTGGCCGGTGACAATATCAAGCCCTACGGTTGCCAAGATGAATCCGATCAAGATCGACACTAAGGACTTCAGTGGGTTGCCTCCGCCAAGGCCGACAAAGCTCGAGAAGGTGAGAAGCTGGATAGCGAAAAACTCCGGCGGGCCGAACTTTAGAGCGATTTCCGCCAGGAGCGGCGCAAAAAGGGTGATCAGCACGATGGAGAAAAATGCGCCAATAAAAGAAGAAGAGAAAGCGGCGGTTAGGGCCTGTCCCCCCTGTCCCTGCCGCGCCATCGGGAAACCGTCGAACGTGGTTGCCACCGACCAGGGCTCGCCGGGAATGTTGAACAAGATTGAGGTGATAGCTCCACCGAAAAGCGCGCCCCAATAGATAGAGGTGAGGAGGATGATTGCCGACGTAGGCGGCATTGTAAACGTGACCGGCAGCAGAATCGCGACCCCATTGGCGCCCCCCAATCCGGGAAGCACACCAATGATAGTACCCAAGAGGATTCCGACCAGCGCTACGAAAATGTTGAAAGGCGTGATCGCAATCTGGAAACCGAGGAAGAGATTTTCGATACCCATCGCTCAATAGCCTAGCCACGCCTCGAGTGGCCCTTTGGGCATAGGCACGAGAAACCACTTCTCGAAAACGAGGAAAGTAGCGACGGGAATGCCGATCGCCAGGACGAAGACAGTGAGCCACGAATGATGGCCCACCCAGCGCATATAGAAGCCCAGATAAATCGCGGATGCGACATACAGGCCGACATACTGCATCAACACCACTGCTGCCGCGGCTGGCAAGAGCACTTTGAGCACCGGCACGAGCTGTTCGCGGCTCACGAAGCTTTTATGTGTCTGGTCAAACGCCGCTTGGATAAAAATAATCCCGCAGGAGACGACCATGATCAGGGCGAGCCAAAACGGGAAGAAACCGCTTTGCGGTCCGTCCGCTCCCCACCTGAAGCCGAGGCGAACAGCATCGAAAATAACGATGCCGCCGAGAAGCATCAACACCGAGGCCGTGATGAGTTCAGCGGCGCGCATGCTATTTTTTGAGTAGACCGCCTTTCTCCATCAGATCGCGGTGCAGCTTTTCGTTTTCCTCTACCCATTTGACATATTCAGGGCCGGTGGCGAAGGCCGGCTTGAGCGCTCCATCTTCTAAGTATTTTTTGAAGTCGGGTGTGTCGTAGACTTTTTTGAGGAATACGCCATACCATTCGACAGCGTCTTTCGGCATGTCGGGAGGACCGAAGATACCGCGGAGCATGACGTATTGGATATCGACGCCGAGGGCCTCCTTAACTGTCGGAACTGATTTCCACTCGGCGACCGGGAGGCGAGCCGTGTCGAAGACAGCTAGCGGGCGAACGCGGCCGGCCTTCCAATGGCTCACACACTCGATGGGGTTGTTGACAGTGGAATCGACGTGATTCCCGACCAAGTTGACGCACACTTCGCCGCCGCCTTTGAATGGTACATAAGTAAACTTGACACCAAGGGCCTGCTCGAGCTGAACGGTAATGATCTGATCTTCCTGTTTCGAACCAGTGCCGCCCATTTTCATACGGTTGTCCCCGCCCGAACGCTCCTTGACCGCCGCAATGTATTCCTTCGCAGTTTTATAGGGTGTCTCCGCGTTCACCCAGAGAATGAATTCGTCAAGAGCCATGCGGGCAATTGGGGTCAAGTCCTTCCAGTTAAACGGGACCCCGGTGGCGAGGGGCGTAGTGAAAAGATTGGAGAGCGTAATGATAATGGCATAGGCGTCTCCTTTCTTACCCTTAATATCGAGGAAGCCTTCTGCGCCTGCTCCGCCAGATTTGTTAACGGGGACCAACGGTTGCGGAGAGAGCTTATGCTTCTCGGCTATTCCCGAGATTAGCCTGGCCATCTGATCGGCGCCTCCGCCCGTACCGGCCGGGATAATAAACTCGATGGGCTTTGTCGGTTCCCAAGCCTGAGCCAGATCGAAAGGAGCAAAAATAATCGGCGTTAGGAACAAAAGACAAACACGAAGAATTCGGTTCATTCGTGGCCTCCTTCGTCAATGAATGTTTGTGCGTTTATCATTTGTAGTTGTGCAAAGCAAATAGTTCTTTATTAGACCCACTCTGTTTGGCAGTTTAAGTAATTTTTTTCCATCGTAGGTCAACTGTAGAAATGTACAGAAAGCCGTTGCAACTGCGTAATCTTCTCAACCCCCAGCGTTCGGCCTTCGAAATTCCGCTTTCATTCCTTTGTGTACAGTTGGCTTTCACAACCTCGAATACACTACATTGAACGGTAATATTTGGTTTGTTCGGTTATCTCCACCCCTAGCCGGCTTTCACAACTAATCTCTCTGTAAACCATTGTTTCAGGAATTTTGATGCTAGCAAAGGAGATCTGTTGTCTTTTTCGCCATAAGAAAAACCAATAGCAGCCATTGGAAAAAACTATTGGACAAGCCCACCGTTCGCCAATAGAGTGCGCTAACTTCGAAAAGATCCATTAAGTAACTAAGTATTCCCCATAATACTACTAAATTCCTAATGAAGGGAGGCTAACATGAAAAACCCTGACCCGTAAGTAATTCTTCTATGCTGTTTCCACCAGATCTGCTTTACGGAAATCTAAGGTCAAAGCAAGGAAAGCTGGTCATGTTGAAATCCGTTTGTGCTCTGTTCTCTTTATTGTTTGTCGCATCGTTGGCCTCTGCCGAAGTCTTCAAGTGCCTGGGAAAAAATGGCGAGGCTCTCTATCAGAACTTTCCCTGCCAGTTTGAGTCGGTGAGCGGGATGCCAATGGATGTCCAGGATCAAAAGAAATCAGTTGAAAAATCACCCGAGGATGCGCCGGTCCCAAAGAAATCGCCCGCCGTACCTCCAGAGCCGCGCGTCGGCATGACGACTGACGAAGTGAGAGCCATCTGGGGAGAGCCGACGGAGATCGTTCAGGAGGAGCCCGGCGACGGCGACCGCTTCCAGGTCTGGTCGTACGGCGCCTCTCGATCTGTGCGCTTTGATCGCAAAAGGCGCGTGGCCGCCATACAGAAGTAGGCTGTAATGCCCCAGGGACCTATAACGCGTCAGACAAACAAACAAGCCAGCACGTTAAGCAGAAGTACAGGGGTTGTACGTCGTATCAAAAACTGGGTGAAAGGAGTTATCAAATGAAGCAACAGCCATGCATTACGCGCATACTGAGCACAGCACTAGTCATAGCTACTTTGGCCATTCTGGCATTTAGCGTTAGCGCACTGGCCGATGTAACCCAAAGCGGCGAGCAGAAGAACATGCGTCGTGTGGGGCACACCGACCTGCAAGGGCGCCCGTCCTACCAACCGAACGTCATTCAGTACCCGGATGGAAGATTCATTGCCTTTGCTGGTACGCACAACAATATTCCGGTACCCAGGCCTGGCTTTACGTTTTTGCCGAACCCGCTGAACAACAATGCGGACGAGCCGAATGGAACGATGATCATCGACGTCACTGATCCAGCGAATCCGAAGGAGATGGCCCATATTCCAGTCCCGGTCCCCGGCGGCCAGGCGCAAATGGCGCGCATGTGCTTGGGCTCAGACCTGAACGAGAACCTAAGGGGCAAGGTCTACTTGATGCGCAACATTCAGGGGAATACCGCCCAAATGTCCGGGTACGAAGTTTGGGACGTGACCGATGTCAAAAAACCAGTGCTTGCGTCGGCACTGCGGGGCATTCGCTCCACGCATAAACTTTGGTGGGAGTGCAATACCGGCGTCGCCTATATGCCGGGCAGCAAGGACTCCGGCCCGCTATGGCGTCAATCGCAGTCGATGGTGATCGTCGATTGGGTGGATCCTACAAAACCGCCAGTTTACCTCCGCACGTACGGTTTAGTCGGTTCACAACCAGGTGCGACCGGCCCGGTGCCGCCCTCGCTCCATGGTGCGATCTCCGCGCATGAGCATCCCAATGCGGCCAACAAGCTTGCCCGTGCGGCAACAGCCGACGACATCATCGGCAACCGCGTCTACGGGGCATGGGGCGTCGGGGACGACGGCGTGCTGACGATTCTGGACCGGAAGAAACTTCTACCGCCGCTTAGCAATGGTCGTGGCGGTACATACACAGGCGACCCTGACCAGCCGACGGAAGCTGACTTGCTAGCGCCGCTGGCTGGGATCCTTTACATGTCGCCCGACCAAGGCGGTCACACGTCGATGCCGGTGTTCGGGTTGAAACCGGCGAGCTACCAGGCCTATACCGAGTTCCAGACGCGCGACATCGTGCTCCTGGCGTCAGAAGCGACGGCAGATCTGTGTGACGAAGCGCCGCACTGGAGCTTCATCGTCGATGTCACCGTGGAAAACTCCAAGACCGCACCGCCAGGCACGCAGTTGCAGCAGAATCCCTTTCAGGGACCCTCGATTCTGTCGACGATGTCGGTCGATCCGTTTGAAGGCAATAAATATCCGCGGGGCAACTACTGCGCGCGTGGAGCGCGCTTCGGTACGCACTCGAGCGAGGAGAACTTCAATAATCCGCTGTACGGCAAGCTGACGGCGATCGCGCTTTTCACGGGGGGCGTTCGGATTTGGGACATCCGCGAGCCGCAGGCCCCGGTCGAAGTGGCGTTCTACGTGCCTGAATCCAACGCCAACACCAATCCCGACGGCTACATGACGAACAATGTAGAAATCGACGATCGGGGTTTTATCTATGTGGTTGACCGTAACGGCGCAGGGCTGGACATCCTGCAGCTGACAGGGAAGGCGCTCGACATCGTCTTCCCGGCGGCACGGCCACTCAGGTAGTCGAATTGGGTAACGCACACAGGGCACGCCGAGAGTGGCGTGCCCTGTTTTTTGCTTTCGTGCATTGTGCGAGCGGCTTTGCACGCAGAATGGAGCGAGCTCATCATGAAAGGACTTTTATCTACGCTGTTCTGTGGTGCCGTCGTCATTACACTGGCGGCGCCGGCGATGTCTCACGACTGCAGGGTGCGTGATGCATATTTGCGCGGTGCTTATGAAGGCGACTGCGACGATCGCACTGAGATGGCGCAAGGGAAGGGCGAAGCCAAGGGAGCCGATACGTATGTCGGTGACTTCGTCAAGGGCAGACCTACCGGCAAAGGCGTCTATACTTGGGAAAACGGCGCACGCCTGGACGGAAGCTTCAAGGAAGGTAAAGCCCATGGCCCAGGGGTTTACGTGAGCGCCAAGGGTGTGCGCTACGAAGGAGAATTCGTCAATGGCAAGCTAGAAGGATTGAAAACCGCCGATTGTCCTTCAACGCCGGGGCCGGTTACCTGCTGAGTTTCGTGCCCGCTAACAGTCATAAGAGAAATTTCGACTGTTCACGTGCCGTGAGAAGCAACGGCAACGCTAGTTGATCTACGGGAGAGTGATTACTCCGCAATCTTTCTAAGTCCACTTTGGACTTTCGAAACTCTGCTTTCCTGCAAGACGTTAAGAAAATCTTGTGTAATAGCAGAAAGGGGCTTAGACCTGTTGTAGATAATGAACGATTGCGTTCTTATCGTCTCCAGGTCTGGTACGTGGAGTATTTTGAGGTTGCGATTCTTAAGATCGGCCTCGACAGTGTCTCGGTATAAAATGCCAACGCCTAGCTCCCTTTGCACTGCGGCTTTCACAGCCTCAGAAACGTCGCATTCAACAGCGATGTTTGGTCTGTATCCCTGCCTTAAGAGCGCCCTTAAGGTTGTACTTCGTCGCCTGGCGACAAGGGGAATTTCGAATAGCTCTTCTAGGCTTATTTTTTTTCCGATGAGTGGGCTCTTGGCGAGAGCAAACGCCACAATTTCCATTTCCTTGTAAGGCTCGTAGGCGATCTGATCAAAGTGCGAAGCGTGATTGATGAGAGCAATTTGCACTTCTCCATTTAAAACATGTTGTTCCATCGTGTAGCTATCGTTGCTTTCGAGGGCAAATTGAACCCACGGGTGATTTTGTTTAAAGCTTCTTAGGATTTCCGGAAGCACAGTCACGGTGTGATTACGACTTCCCCCAACCGTTAGAAAGCTCGGTTTCTTCTCATTCGACTTGGCCTTAAAAGTACTTTCCAGCTCTGCCACCTGCGCGATGATGGGCCTGACCGCATCGAGAAAACGTCGTCCGCGTTCCGTCAACTCTACCCCCTGGCCGATTCTTACAACGAATTTCGCTCCATACTCTTGTTCCAAGAGCCTAAGTTGCTGTGAAACGGCGGGCTGGCTCATGTGGAGTTCCCGCGATGCTCTTGTAACGCTTAGACGCCTAGCCACAGATTCAAAAAATTCTTAGCTGATGAAGGGTCATGATCTCTCCTCCCACAGACGGGATAAGAGAAAGAACTCAAAGGAATATCTTTCCCAAGAGCTAAGTCATAAGAAAACCTAATAGTAGTCATTCAAAGAAATTATTGGACAGTTTCGCCACAGGCCAATAAAATTCCGCTCTCTAGAATACTTATGAACGCCAAACATTGTCCATAATATCATAGATGTTTCTTGAGAAAGCAAAAATATACCTTGCAATACTTAGCAGTAATCCAGCCGCTTTTCGTTAGTCTTCTGCTTACAGATGGGGGGCACACGGAATTCTGGTGAGCGCTGATGAAAGAAATTGCTCTCGTCTAACGCACGTACGAAAACATTTGGCGTGGAAGAGATGAGGCAACATGGAGTAGTGAAAAGGAGGCTAAGATGAACAACCCTGATCCGTAAGTAATTTTTTTGTGCTGCTGATTTTACTAGATCTGCTTTACGGAAATCTAAAGTCAAAGTCGGGAAAGCTGGCCATGTTCAAATCCTTTTGCGCTCTATTGTTTCTATTGTTTGGGGTGTCGTTGGCCTCTGCGGAAGTCTTCAAGTGCGTGGGAAAAAATGGAGAGGACCTCTATCAGAATTTTCCCTGCCAGTTTGAGTCAAGGGGAGTGATGCCAACGGATGTCGCGAGCCCAAAAAAATCAACCATTGATGTCCCGGGCCCAAAGAAATCACCCGCTGCGCCCGTAGAGCCGCGCATCGGGATGACGACCGAGGAAGTCAGGGCCATATGGGGCGAGCCAACCGACACGCTTTGGGAGGAGCCCGGTGACGGCGACCTTTCTGAGGTCTGGTCGTACGGCGCCTCTCGATCTGTGCGCTTTGATCGTAAAAGGCGCGTGGCCGCCATACAGCAGTAGAGTGAAGTGCTCGGGTGGACAAACAACGCGTTGGATAAACAGCCATCCGGTCTATGCAGACCGCTACGCTTTGGCATCACGTTGAGCAGAAGTACGGGGGTTTTACGTCGTATCAAAAGCTGGAAAAAAGGAGAAATCAAATGAAGCAACATCTATACATTACGCAAAGGCGCATAGTGCGTACAGCAATATGCGCGGCTATTTTGGTCATTTTGGTATGTAGCAGCGGCGCATTAGCACAAAGTGTAACCCAAAGCGGCGAGCAGAAGAACATGACGCTGGTGGGACACGTTGGCCTGCAAGGGCGCGGCTCCTATCAGCCGAACGTCATCACCTACCCGGATGGGAGGGTGATCGCGTTCGCGGGCCTGCATAACGCACCGAACTTAGGCGGCGCACCCGGCCCTCTTCCCAATCCGCTGAACGGCGGCGCCTTGGAAGACAACGGAACCATGATCATCGATATCACGGATCCGACGAAACCGGTCGAGACATTTCATATTCCGGTCCCAGTCACCGGAGGCCAGGCGCAAATGGTGCGCTTGTGCCTGGGCTCCGATCTGCCGGGCGGGACGTATGGCAAGGTCTATCTCTTGCGCAACATTCAGGGTACTGCCGCTCAACTCTCGGGGTATGAAACATGGGACGTGACCGATGTTCACAAACCCGTGTTTTTGGCAGCAGTGCGGGGCCTTCGCTCCACGCATAAGGACTGGTGGGAGTGCAATACGGGCATCGTCTATGCGCCCGGGAGCCTAGACACCACGTCCGGCTTGCCGCTATGGCGCCAAAGCCAGTCCATGCTTATCTTCGATTGGTCGAATCCCAATCTTCCTCCGAAGTACCTCCGCACTTTCGGCCTGCCGGGGGGACAACCGAGTGGAACCGGACCTGTGCCCACCTCGCTTCACGGTGCGATCTCCGCGCATGAGCATCCCGATGCCGACGGCAAGCTCGTAGACGGCGTCAACATTATCGGGAACCGTATCTACGCGGCATGGGGCGTTGGTTCCGATGGCGTGATTCAGATTTTGGATCGGACAAAGCTGTTGCCCCCACCCTACGGCACATACGCTGGTGACATAAACGACCCCACCAATGAGCAATTACTGTCATCGCAAGTCGGCATTCTTTACCTGTCCCCGGATCAAGGCGGCCACACCTCCATGCCGGTGTTCGGGATAGCGCCGAAGAGCTTACAGTGCTCCGCCACAGCATGCCCTGGAGTCCCCTCCCCTGATCTGCGGGACATCGTGGTGGTTACCTCCGAAGCGGGCAACTGTAATTCGCAACATTGGGGCTTCATCGTCGACGTGTCGACGGAAAACTCGATCGGCGTGCGGCAGAACCCGTGGCAGGGGCCGATGGTGCTAACGACGCTGTGGGTCGATCCGCAGTCGGGTGAGAAATACCCGCGCGGCAACTACTGCCTGCGTGGCCAGCGCTTCGGCACCCATTCGACCGAAGAGAACTTCCGCAATCCGTACTATGGCAAGTTGACGTTCACTTCTTACTTCAACGCCGGCGTGCGCGCGTGGGACATCCGCGACCCGCAGGGAGCCGAGGAGGCGGCGTTCTATGTACCGGCCGCTCCCAACAACACCTACATGACCAACAATGTTGAAGTCGACGACCGCGGCGTCATCATCATCGTGGACCGCATTGGCAATGGGATGGACCTCCTGAGGCTGGGCCAGCCGCGGTAAATTGGCTTTGGGAAGCGGTGACGGTAACTGAACGGATCTGATGCGTGACGG
>Ga0209799_1000044_pt1 | contig 21607 bp, 20 predicted proteins | sample PanSoiPlo36MoBio_FD_188324 | JGI IMG/M metagenome (GOLD analysis project Ga0209799, IMG submission 188324) | Tropical forest soil microbial communities from Panama analyzed to predict greenhouse gas emissions - Panama Soil Plot 36 MoBio (SPAdes)... | ecosystem: Environmental > Terrestrial > Soil...
GCGTGCGGTCGCGATGTCCATCGAAGACCGCCGGACGGACGCATGGCAACGGCAGGCCGCCAGCCTCGGCGCGGATCGTATACGATATCTCTCCGGCAAGCGCCTGCGGCACTACTCGCCCGAGGAACTTGGAAAATTCCAGATCATCACCGACGTGTACGGCGGCTTCTCCTATACCGATGACTTGTCCGGGTTCGTGGAGAGGGCGCTGAGCTTGTTGGAGACCGGCGGCAGTTTTTCTACACGATGGTGCAAGGCGTGCATTTGGAAAATGGCAATGGCGAACCCAAACCCTGGCATCAGACCGAGCTGGTCGACGCAGCCGGCCGCGACGTAAAAGTGTGCTCCTGGCTGAAGCAGACCACCTGCGTAAAAGTCGGCTGCGAGTCGAAGAACGACTGGGCTTCGCCCACCGAGCTGATCAGCGTCAAGAAGGTGTGCAGCGACGTCTCAGTCCCGCCCATGAAACTATTGAAGTATGAGGCGGGGAATCCGCCCACGAGGCGATTCCAATTGGAGCCGTAGGGTGATGAAACATGGCTCGTGGTTCGCCAAGGGGAACGTCAGGGTCAGTCATGAACATCAAGCGCGCCTCAGTCGGTCTCAAATCACTTGCCCGCCTGGTTCTCCTAGCCACGCGCTCGCTTATCCAGATTGACCCAGTGTAGAGAATGCGTGGAGGGAGGTCGCTTGCGCCGGAATAACCGCTCCTTCCCTCTTATCTATGTAACGATCACGTCGATGATCGCCGGCTTGCCGCTCCGGTTGGCTTCGAGGCCGCGCTTCAGCGCATCCTGGAGCTTTTCCGGATCGGTCACTTGCTCGCCGTAACCGCCAACGCATTCGGCGACCTTCACGAAGTCGGGCGGGTTGATGTGGGTGCCGTGGTAGAGATCGATTTCCGCCGCGATCCCGTCCGGATACATCTTCTGGTGCATGCCCTGCATCGCGGCATATTTCTTGTTGTTAAAGACGACCGCCATGGTCGGCAGCTTGTAATCGCGCGCCGCGCCGAGGCTGCCGAGGACCGGGTTATATAGAAACGCGCCGTCGCCGATCAAGGTCACGACCTGCCGTTCCGGTTTTCCCAACTTGAGTCCTAGGGAAAGACCGAGCCCCTGTCCGAGACCGCCCTGGCGAGTGAATAGGCATTGCGGTTCGTTCCACACGAGGTGTTGACGCAGAGTGGCGGTGTGGGTGGTGACCTCATCGATATAGATCGTATCTTTCGGCATCACGGCGTTCAGCGACGCGCATACCCATACCGGATCGATCGGCGTCTTCTTGCATGCCGCTGCCTGTGCTGCATTCCTTTTCTCGACCATCGTATGGTGGGCAGCGGCGAGTTCCTTGCGTCTTACGTCCACCGCAGTCTTGTCGACAGTGGCGGCATCCGCCAAATCGCGCAGCGTCTGCGCTGTATTACCTTCCAGGTACATGTCGGCCTGATGGCTCTGGTAGACCATGGCCGAGTTGTGCGGCGCCTCGTCCACCATCGCGACCACCGCTTTGGGCGGGCGGTTGCTCGGCGGATACCACGGTGCGCGCGCGCGGACGACGATCGCTAGGTCCATGTCGTTCCAGAACGGTTTGATGTCGGTGCCCTGATAAAGCGGATGATCTTTGGGGAAGTTGGCGAACAGAGCGCCGGGTTTCTCGACTACGGGCAAAGCGAACTTCTCGCACAGCGCCACCAGAGCCTCGTAGGTTTCGATTTCCTGACCGGCGCCCTCGGTGAGCACGACCGGGCGCTTCGCCTTGGCGAGCTGGGCGGCGAGTTTTTCGATATCCTCCGGCGCAGTGAGCATGCGCGGCGCGGGCGGGACCGTGCGCGGATTGGTCGGGGGCGCCCAGGCAGCCATTAGCGTTTCCGTCGAAACGGAGAGGTAAACGGGTCCGGTTGGTTGCCGCTGCGCCAGCTCGCCGGCGCGAATAACACTTTCATAGAGCGTATAGGCGCTGCCCGCGACCGACGCGTATTTGACGATCGTATCGACCAGGCTAGTCGTGCCGCCGACGATGCTCAAATTGTTCATCCACTGGGCGCCCGGATCGAACTCCGGCTGCTCGCCGTAGGTCATCGACTCGCCGGAGATCACGACCATCGGAACTCCGGCGACAAAGGCGCCGTGGATACCCATTGCACCCTGCAGCAGACCGGCGCCCGCATGCAGCAATACGCCCTGCATCTTGCCGGTGGCCAGGGTGTAGCCAGCGGCCATGTCGACGGCGAGTGTTTCGTGCCAGACGTCCAGCAGCTTGGGACCGCTCTTTTTCCGGTGGATCTGATCGGCCATGGCTTCCCAGACCGGCGCCCATTCGGTGCCCGGCGAGGACAGGATATATTCAACTCCGAGTTTGCGGAACGCTTCGACTAGGGCTGTGCCGCCGTCAAACTGATTTTTCATGTTGGTCTCCCCGAACTGGCTTTTTGGTGGTGTGTATTATTTCCCGCCTGAACGTGCAAGACCCTGTGATATCAATTCTGAGCAGCGCTGGTTCAAATCGTTGAAGCTGTCCAGTCCATGCTTCACACCGGGCACTGGTTGCTTGACAGCGAGCATTGACACAAATAGCGTGTTGCCGCGAGGGCTTACGAATTGCACTGAAGATCTCAACAGAAATAACGGGCAAGCGGGCGGCTGTGGAAGGAAATCTGCAGATGCCTATTCAAACCGAAGAGATTGGAGGAGACCTATGGCTCGCATTCGACATATCGCCATTTATACCGATAACCCCGATGATATGGCCTCATTTTATTGCAAAGCCTTTGATCTTAAAGAGGTCGAAAGAAGTCCGCGAGGGGCAATTTACTTATCCGATGGATACATCAACATCGCCTTACTGATGCGGCGAAGCGATTCGACCTCTAAAGGAATCCATCATTTCGGTTTTCAGGTAGACAGCATTGAAGAAACGCAAAAATGCCTACAGCACATCAAGCCGGATATCGAGATTGAGCAGCCGCTTCCGGGAGTCGCTTTCGCCGAATATAAAATAAAGGACCCGGAAGGAAACATTTTCGATATTTCCGAAAAAGGGTGGGAAGTCTAAACATCTAAAGGACTCCTCTCTCGTGCAAGCGGCATGCTTGGCGGGGTCATTTGCCATCGGGAATTGCCGTCCACCGAGACCAGCGGAACGCGTTGATCGGCGACAGCATTATATCGGTTCCACCGTTCAGTCCGTCCAATACTTTGATTCCTGACGAGTGCGCCGAACCAACGGCTTGAACACTTCGAACAAATCAATATAAGAAATGACATGGCCGATATCGTCGTTTGCGGTGATCTCGAAGGCGAGATCGAAAAAAGCGGTGAGTTGCGCAAGTTAGAAGCTCTCGGCGCAATCGAGATATTCAACGAGTTGGATCCGCCCCGAGAAATCCTCATCCGCCGATTGTGCGGCACCCGCGCGGTTTTGGAATTTCGCGGCAGAGCTCTCCTGGATGAAGAGACTTTAAGCCAGTTGCCCGATCTGGAGATGATCGCTTCAACCGGCCCTCATCGCATCGACATCGACGCGGCGACCCGCTTGGGAATCGTCGTGGCGAATACTCCCGCGAGCTCCACCCCTGCGGTGGCCGATCACGTTTGCGCGCTCGTGCTTAGCCTGGCGCGTCATATCATCACCGCGGACAGCGCGTTGCGCCGCCGCAGCTGGGAGCCGGTTACGGCATTCAATCTTGCCGGAAGCAACTTCGGAATTTTAGGCCTAGGCCGCATCGGCACCGCCGTAGCCGCGCGCATGGCGGCTTTCGACGTCAATTTGATCGCGTGGGGACCCACCCTCACGGCCGAGCGCGCCGCCGCAGCGCATGCTCGATTCGTCAGCGAAAAAGAGCTCTTTGAGAGTTCCGATATTCTGTCCGTGCATCTGCGTTACAGCGCGTTATCGGATAATTTTGTCAACAGAGCGCGCTTGGGCCTCATGAAACCGACTGCTCTGCTGGTGGATATTTCGCGCGCCGGCGTCGTCAATCGCCAAGATCTTGCCGACACCCTCAGGGCAGGTCGATTGGCCGGAGCCGCGATGGATTTGTGCGATCCGTTGCCTGTCTCGATGAGCGATCCGATGCTCGACGCGCCGCGAACCGTTCTGACGCCGCATATGGCATGGCAAACCAAGGAAACGTTTCGCCGCGCCGCCGCCATGTCAGTGGAGAACATTTTGAATTATTTTCGCGGCCAACCCAGCCATGTCGCCAACCCGGAAGCGCTCAAAGTCTCACGTCGAAGATTGCAACCGAGTCGCTAACCGCGCTCTCTTTCCCGCTACGTCGCACCAGCGGAGTCCCAGGCGATTTATAAGCGTTGGCCCGATCTAATGCCGGAAGAGTTCAAAATGAAGTAGTATCGCCTGCTCGTGGAGGTATCGAAGACCGCCGCGAGGGCCGCTTCGATTACTTCCTCGTGGAGCCGCTGCCCGTCGCGGAGCCGCGTTTGGGGCGGCGCACCGTCCTCACCTTGCCGCTACTGCCGCCTCCGCAGAAGAACAGATCGCCGCCATCGGACTCGAGCTCCGAAACGCTCACGCCGGGCGGCATGTCGAGCGTCTCTAGAACCTCTCCCGTTCGAGGATCGACTCGCCGCAAATCGCTCTGGTCACCTTCCCAGGTGCCGTGCCACAGCTCTCCGTCGATCCAGGTGACGCCGGTGACGAAGCGATTGGACTCGATTGTGCGAAGTATCACCCCTGTCTGGGGATCGATTTGATAGATCTTCCGGTCCCGATACTGCCCCACCCAGAGCGTCCCTTCGGCCCACGTGAGCCCCGAGTCACTGCCGCCGCCGGGCGCCGGGATGGTGGCGAGCACTCGGCCGGTCTTCGGGTCGATCTTCTGGATGCGATCCGCAGCGAGCTGGAACAGGTGCTGGCCGTCGAAGGCCGTTCCCGCATTCGCCGCGACCTCGATCGAGCGCAGTGTCTTTCCGGTCGCAGGATCGAAGGCGTTGAGCCTCTCTCCAGCGGCAAACCAGACGTGCTGACCGTCATACGTGACTCCATGCACGTGGTCGACACCCGGAAAGGGTCCATATTCACGAACGATTTCGGCTGCTGATTGACTCATGTTTCCATCCTAATCACTTGGCAGTGGAGCGGGGAGTAACAAGGTTGTCGTGAATCCCGGCACGGGCGGGCTCATCCAACGACGAGCTCGGCCGCGACCGAACGACTGCACCTTGCCTGCCGCCCCGAGCGAGTCGAGCGCCCGCTACACGGTGCGCTGGCTCGTTGCAAGCGCCAGCGCAAGGGCGGAGCTCGACCAAGATTCCCCGTCGGCGAGAAAGGCGAGCACCCGCGCATGCTCCTCTTCGACGGGCGGGGCCAGAACGACCACCTCGCGTGCGCGGCGCGGCGCCAGCGCGAACCCTCGCTTCGTCGCGCTCACGCGGGCTAGGTCCGAAGCACCCTGCGAAGCCGCCCGACTTCGACCCGCAACCGCACGCGATGCGATTCATTGACGCGCCTCGCTCCGAATGCCCGCACCACGAGCATATCCCTGGGCCCGTCGCCGGGCCTCGCTTCGGCCAGTTCGCGTACGAGCGCGAACAACACCGGGCGCCTTGCGAGCGAGACCACCATGCTTGCACGGCGCACGACATGACGGCACGCGTCCACGACAAACGCTTTCGACGCCAGCAACGCTTCGACCTCCTCGAGCAGGAGGACTCGCTCCCCTTTCTCTCGCAATCGGGCGCGCAGCGGGCGTGTGCAGAACGAGGGATGCGCTTTCGACCTCCGCCGTCAGTGCAGGTATGCGAGCCTGGTGCGCTACGCGTCTGGCCCGAGCAAGCGCAGCGCGCGCCGCCTTCGTCCTGAGGCGTCGAATCGCAATCCCCGCCACTACCAGTTCGTGGGCGGTCCGCGACGCGGGAGAGAGGGGTGCGGGGTCGAGCTCGGCGAGAGTACGCTCGGCTTCGTCGATGCGCACGATCAGTAGGAGGCGCCGGACCTCGAGATACCGTGCGTGCGCGGCGTTCGCCCGGTCGGCGTGCGCTTCGAGCGTCGCCCGTGCCGTGTCGAGCGCCTTCGCAGGCCAGCCGAGGTCGCGCGAGACGAGCGCGATCTCGGCCTCGGCGACGGCGCACCTCGCGCGGGCCACGGCCTCTTTCGGACCGAAGGCGCGCGCAGCACGTCGCAGGAGAGCCTTCGCTCGAACGATATCGCCGAGCTGCGCCATTGCAATGCCGCGAAGCGCGAGCGCAGGCGCGTCGTCGCGCAAGGCAACCCGCTTCAATGCGCCGAGGGGATCACCCGCCGCCAGTGCACGCGCCGCGGTAGTGATCAGCGAGTCCATCGGAATCCCGTCATATTTGTAACGCCCACGCTCGGTGCTAGTCTTGAGATAGATCTAGCATCGCACGGGCGGCGAACGGAAGAGTGAATTTGGGGGACCCAATCGGGGTCAGACTTCTACGACTGAACTATCTCGACAAAGAAATTAGCGGCGTTAGGTTCGTATCGGAGCGGGACGAAGGCAGGCGGCGAGGCCGGCACCGGGGTTTGACATAACAATCTTTACAATCTTCGTGGGACAGATGACAGCGCCCGACACCCTTTGTGTTGGCTACGCTCCGGAGCGGCGGTATTTGGAACGGCGGCTCCAGAAGATCGAAAAAAAATGGTTTGGATGTGTGTCGAATTTGGGGGCCGCCAAACGACTAAGGGTACAGGACCAAAATAAAAAACCAAGGAGAAGACCTATGCAATTCATGATGCTGATGATCCCCAATGTTTATAGAGGCAATAAGAAGTTGGACTCCTGCTTTGTGCCCGACCCAAAGAAAGTTGAAGAGATGGCCCGCTTTAATGGGGAGTTGGGCAAGGTGGTCAAAATCCTCTCGCTGAACGGCCTTCATCCACTTAACACCGTCGCGCGTGTTGCGTTCGGCAAAGGGAAGCCGACGGTGACCGATGGGCCGTTCATCGAGTCGAAAGAAGTGCTGGGCGGTTATTGGATAGTGGAGGCCAACTCAAAAGAAGAGCTCGTGAAATGGGCGCAGCGGTGCCCCGCCGACGAAGGCGACGTGATTGAGATCCGTCAGATTTTTGACGAGGCGGACTTCGCCATCAAGAAATAGGAGGCGGCCATGACGAAGCACATGACCGGGACACGTAAAGAATGGCTCGCAGCGCGGCTCGAGCTGCTCGAGGCGGAGAAGGAGCTAACGCGGCGCGGCGACGAGCTGGCGCGGCGGCGGCAGGAACTGCCGTGGGTTCGGATCGACAAGGAATATCACCTCGAGACCGATGAAGGCAGCGCATCTCTGGCAGACCTCTTCCGAGGGCACTCGCAGCTTTTGATCTATCACTTTATGTTCGGGCCCGACTACACGGCCGGGTGCCCGTCTTGCTCGTCGATCGCGGACGGGTTCAACGGCATCGCGGTACACTTGGCCAACCATGATGTGATGCTCTGGGCGGTGTCGCGGGCGCCGCTCGCGAAGCTGCAGGCGTACAAACGGCGGATGGGGTGGACGTTTCCCTGGGCGTCCTCGTCCGGCAGCGATTTCAACGCCGACTTCAACGTCTGGTTTACTGAGAAACAGCAACGCGAGGGAGATATCGAATACAACTACCGGCGCGAGGCTCCGGCCCGTGAGCCACTCGCGGGGAAGACTGTTCAAGAGTGGAAGTCGCGCGGAAGCGAGGGGCCCGTTGCGGAGATTGCGGCCATGACCGGAACCGACGTGGCCACGTACACGCGCGACCGGCCGGGCTTGAGCGCGTTCGCGCTGGAGGACGGTGTCGTCTACCACACCTATTCTGCTTATTCGCGGGGGGTGGACGGCCTCTGGGGCATGTACCAGTGGCTTGACCGCGCCCCCAAGGGGCGCAACGAGAACGGCGTCTGGTGGCGCCGCCACGACGAATACGACAAGGGCTGAGCGAAGTCGTTAATAGTTAACCCTAATCCGACAATACTTGCACTGCATTAGTAATGAGCGAAGGCGGTGAGACCGGAAGCCGTGGGCACCTGAGCGTGCAGTTTGGTGGAAGGCACGAGTCGCAGGAATCATCACCCTCGGGGATGTGGAGTGGCCCTCGAGGTAGTGTCCCATTGCCCAGGGCTACAGGGCTCATCGCCTGGGCTGCCTAGAAATAATGTCGGATTAGATTGAATGTCTCACACGTAATTTTGATGTGTGCTTCAGTCGCAGTTTTTGAGCTTAGACTCCTGACAGCGCCGTGCCATTTCCTGTGCGGTTGCAATCTGCTCGGCTGTCATTTTTGATGCAATTCTATCTCGCTTCTTTGTCGCCGTATCTCCAGAATCGCCGCTCAATGCTGCGAGGGTAAACCACATATGGGCGCGCACAAAGTCCTGCGGCATGCCTGTGCCATTAGTATACATCACACCCAGATTAATTTGCGCAAGTTGGTTTCCCTCTGCTGCCGCGAGGCGATACCACTTCACGGCTTCTTGATAATCCTGCGGCACGCCTTGTCCTTTCTCATAGGCCAGACCCACACTATACAGTGCCGGTGGGTATCCCTGTGCCGCCGCGAGGCGATACCACTTTACGGCTTCTCGATAGTCCTGCGGCACGCCTTTCCCCTCTGCATATATCGAACCCAGCCTCATCTGCGCCCATTCGTCTTCCCGCGTCGCCGCGATGCGATACCACTTCATTGCTTCCTGATAATCCTGCGGCACGCCTTGCCCTTTCTCGTAGGCCTGACCCAGACTATACTGCGCCGGGACATTTCCCTGCGCTGCCGCGAGGCGAAACCACTTTACAGCCTCCTCATAATCCTGCGGCACGCCTTTCCCCTCTGCATATATCAAACCCAGCCTCCTCTGCGCCCATTGGTGTCCCTGCTCGGCAAGCTGCCGAAAGAGTTTGATCGCCTGAACATAGTCGCCGCGCTGGTACGCAGCGCTCGCGTCATCAAAAGGGTTTGCCGCGACAAAACTACTGGTTGCGAGTAAATAAAGAATGGCAAGCACCAGGCTGTTGAAAAAGGCCCACCTGCTTCGTTGCGCTCGATCGCCTCGCGAATTCGTGTTCGTGATACGTGTTCGTGCTCGTCCGGATTTCACGACCACGTCTTCACGGTCACGATCACGATACAGACGCGCCTCGCATCTGAACCTTTTTGACCAGCCTGGAATCAGTTGCATCGCTCTACTGGTCCAATTGGAAGCGCCGCGCGGGAGGATAGCCCGCTTCGAACTCCACTAATTTCATGTGCGGGAGGGAGGTGTCGCTGCAAACCTTCCGGATACTTATCAGCTCGGTGGGTCTTTTCCAGTCGCTCTTCGACTCGCAGGTGACTTGCACGCAGGTCGTTTTCTTCAGCCAGGAGCACACTTTCTCGGGGCGGCCGGCGGCATCCTCCAGCTCGGTCAGATACAAGATGCCGAGTTTATCCTTACCATGTTCTAAGTGCACGCCTGGCGCCAGCGTGTAGAAGTCACCGCCGACCTCTAGCAAACTCAGCACCTTGTCGACGAACTGGAACAAGTGCTCGGTATAGGAGAAACCGCCGAACACATCGGTAATGATCTGGAATTTTCCAAGCTCCTCAGACGAATACTCCCGCAGACGCTTGCCGGAGAGATACCGTATGCGGTCATCACCGAGTTGCTCGGCCTGCTGTTGCCATGCGTCCGTCCGGCGGTCTTCTATGGACATCGCGACCGCGCGCGCCTTGTCGGTGGCCCCAGCACACTTTTTACCCGCTGCCTCGTCCCCTTTGGGCGCGTAATAGTCCAATATGGCCTGCCCTGAGCCCGCTCCGATATCCAGCCATCGGTCCGAGCTGCCAAGCCTGCCGAGACCGTCGCAGAAGCCGGTGGGCAGAAGCTCCGCGTAGTCCGAGAGCCCCCGGCCGGTGACGTAGCCGCGGGGCACGTCGGCGCCCCGGCTGCGGTAGATTTTTTCCTGTTTTGCGATTTCCTCGTCGGTGCGCGGTTGAGGGATCTGCTGTGTCCAGGCGGCTTCGAGCGCAAGGGCCTGCACGACGATGACGATCACAACGGCCCCGCGCGCTGCCGCGGCCTTCCCTCCAATCACCGACGATTTTACTGAGCGCATGGCGATCACTTTCTCCTCGAGTGAGCTGTTCCAGGATTAGTCTATGTTGCCGGTGGCCGCAAGGCCGCCGACTAGACAGGAGCGCTGACGAAAGCGATCCGGGAGCTTTCTCCGGGTCTTCGGGGTCGTCCTCGAATGCTCGCAGCGTGTGTTCGCCTTCTAAAGGAACTAGGCTCAAATCTCGCATTGACTTAGGTTTGTGCTGAGATCCTGAAAACACTCTCGGATTGCCGCGCTCGGGACTTTGACGTACGCAGCAATCTAAAACTCGACGACGGCGGGAATAATTTCCTTCTCCATACGTTCCAACGGTTTCAACTCATAATCTCCGGGCATGCTGACGATGAGATGTTGGATCCCTGAGCCACTGACTTTGCGGCAGTATTCGATCGCTTCGCGCGTGCTCATGCCGCCCTGTCGAAGATCGATCGATCGCGGTTCGCTCGATTTCCTCGAACCGTCGGCCGATCGCATCGCAATGCCGGCGCAGCACATCGAGTTTCCTACGCAGCACGGCGGCATCTTCAAATGCATAGAGATTACATGCGTCGGCATACTTGGCCACAAGCGGCAACGTCCTTTTTTCACCGGCGCCGCCGATCATGATTGGTGGATGCGGCTTGGAGATCGGCAGCGGCGAACAAAGCGTTTCGGCCAATCGATAATGCTTCCCCATATAGAGCACACTTTTCCCCGACCACATTTGCAACGCGATTTGGACGGTCTCCTCGAGGCGCTCGAAGCGCTCCTTCAACGGTGGGAACGGCACGCCGAGTGCAACGGCTTCATGTTCGTACCAGCCAGCCCCTGCACCGAAATACGTTCGACCGCCCGAAAGCACGTCGAGAGTCGTCATCGTCTTCACCAAAATACCCGCATACCGGTAGATCACTCCCGTGACTAGCACGCCGAGCTGGATAGAGTTGGTGTGGGCGGCCAAAAAATTCAGCGTGCCGTATGCTTCGAGCATCGGCTCGTCAGGCTTGCCGATCGTTTCGATCTGGAAGAAATGATCCATAACCCAGAGACTCGAAAACCCGGATTCTTCCGCTGCTCGGCCGATACGCGCCAGATTCGGAGCGATCTGTTCGGCGCCTCCGGGCCAGGTAAAAGATGGTATCTGCAGTCCCATCTTCATATCGCATACCTCCTTCGAGACATCCTGAGCATCCAGCGGCGCCTAAGCCGACAAACGTACGCGCTCAACCAGGCTTGTTAGATTCTCGATAGTTTGGACGCCGCTGAGGCTGAATCGCCTATTTGCAACGAAGGCAGGCACTCCCCTGATGTCAAGCTTTACCGCCTCTTGCTCATCCGCCACTACACGATCGAGGTACTCATGGGTATCAAGCGCTTGTCCCAGAGCTTCACTGTCAAGAGCCAGCTCGGAGGCGAGCGCCATAAGCACCTCTGCACGACCGATGTCCTCTCCCCGTTCAAAGAAAGCGTGAAAGACGGCGTCATTGTACTCATTAAACTTGCCCTGCTCGCGTGCCCAGTGAGCCGCCTCATGCGGAAGTCGAGAACGTGGCTGTACCGTAGGAAGCCTTATAGGGATGTTTAACCTCCGTGCCAATGGATAAACCGAACCGCTCCATACTCTTTGAAGATATTCGCCTCGAGGATCCAGCGTCGGTACGGGCGCAGGGCGGAGTTCGAAAGCTCGCCACACCACATCGACACTTGGATCTCTGCGCCATAGTTCAGCTAAGGCAGGCTCCGCCAGCCAGCAAAAAGGTCAGACATAATCGGAGAACACTTCGAGCCGTACCGGTTCCATAAGTTTATTCTAGCTCCAGGAGCGGGCTGAACAAGCCGGAAAACACCATATTCCGGGACGAAAATGCTGAGATCACTGAGATATAACACGGTCCGACCGGTATCGTGCTGGCGTAGCGCTACAGTCTCAATGTCTGGCCTAAGGGTTTGACATCATCGGCGTTTTCCTACATGGAAGAGTTGCAGAGAACGGTTCACGACGCGTCCGCAAGACAAGAAAGTTTTCCCGGATATTGATTTCAGAACCATGGAACGCAGATCACGGAGAGGTGAAATGAATCAAAAGACAAATCTATCGAGCTCGATTGGATCCGCAACCTTTATGTCAACCATCGCCTTGGCCCTCATTATCTGCGGCGCTTCTGCAGGTAAGCTTTTCGCGGCCGCAGCGGATTCCCTCGATCAACTTTATGAGAAAGCAAAAAAGGAAGGAAAGATTACGCTTTATGCGCCGCTATCCCCTAGCGCGATGTCGGTGATTCCCCCTGCCTTCATGAAGCGCTTTCCCGGCGTGACGGTCGATCATATCGACGCCACGAGCGATAAGCTAATCGCTCGAGTGCTCGCCGAGCAGAAGGGAGGACGCGTCATTGCTGACGTCATTAGCGGAGCGCTGACCTACTTGCCGCAGATACTGGACCTGAAAATCGTGGAGCAAGTTGTGATATCCGAGGCAGCGGCGTATCCGGCCCAGCTCAAAGGCGACCTTTGGGTCGCCACGGATACGCAATACTATATTGCGGGATGGAACACGAATCTGGTTAAGAAAGGCGACGAGCCAAAAGCCTACGAGGAGATCGCGAATCCTAAATGGAAAGATAGCATCATGGGCGAGCCGCGCGATTACCAATTGTTGGTCGGATTTGCCAAACGAAAATACAATAACGATGAAAAGGCGATCGATCTGTTCAAGAGAATCGCCGCCAATCAAGTCGAGTTTCATCGGGGCCACTCGCAGTTAACCGAGTTCCTCATGGCCGGTCAGCGCGCCATTTGTTTTACTTGCTACTCGCACCATTTTCCAGTGCGAATGCAAAAAGGCGCCCCGATTCAACCGCTAATGACGGAAGGTGTGGGCGAAGTTGGCGGCTCTGTAATGGTAATGAAGGGGGCCCCGCATCCCAACGCCGCACTACTCTGGGTTCGCTGGGTCGTCAGTGAAGAAGGACAGAAGGTTTATGCTCAAGCAGGTGAAACTCCGGCTCATCCCAAAGTGGAACCTTTGGAAAAAATCCGGCCTACGACGCCTTACATGCTGACCATCGACGATGTCAGAGAGTTCCCGAGGTATGAGAAAACCTGGAAGGAAATCTTTCAGATCCGTTGAAATTCGGGAGCGGTGTTCTAGCTGGCCGACCGCGGCACCGTCGTTGAAAAACATATTCTGTCGAACGGTGCGCGAGGGGCCACGTTAGCAACGAAAGTCTGACCCGATTTCTTTGCCCCAAAGGTTACCTTTGAGGCAACCCATATAGCAGCCATAGTCGCGGAGGCCGGAGTTATCTCCGCTTGTATCCGTACAACCATTTCGAAGTGCTTCTGCCAACATTGCGCGCGGTATGATAGGTGCCGGCGGGGATACGAAGCTCTTGGCCGATCTCCAGCCGATGTATTTGACCGTTCATTTCAAATTCTTCTTCGCCTTCGACCAGCATCACCAGTTCATCGGTTTCATGGATGAAGTCTCGCCACACTCGGCCTGGCGCATCGGTCCACAGGTCGCAGGAAAAGCCACGCGCGTTCCAATCTTTCTCAACAGCTTTTTGATCGACACTTGCCATGGGGAGTATTCTTGCGATCCATGCAAATGACGTCAAGTGGTCCCAGCACTCCACCAGCAACGCTTCTAGACAAAACCGTCATTGAACGGGCATGCGCCTGATATTACACTGGAGCGTATGATCGCTTGCACCGACGTCCATTACACAAATACCCGCGCCACTGCAGCTTGCATCCTGTTTCATGATTGGTCCGATGCGCATTCCGATCTCGCCATCACCGAACCGGTGGACGAGCCGGCGCCCTACGAGCCCGGCCGGTTTTATCGCCGGGAGCTGCCGGCCCTGTTGTCGGTTGTTTCGAAACTTACGGTGCGCCCCGAGGTCATCATCATCGACGGCTATGTCTGGCTGGGAGACTGGGATCACCCTGGCCTGGGAGCCCACCTTCACAAAGCTCTCGGCGGAAACGCTGCTGTTATCGGCGTAGCAAAAAAGCTTTTTCGCCGCGGTCCAGCGGTCCGATCCGTCAGGCGAGGTACCAGTGCGCGACCGTTATACGTGAGCGCTGCCGGGATGGATTTGCACGAGGCAGCGGCACGGATCGTTGAGCTCCATGGGGAGTTTCGCGTACCCACACTGCTCAAGCGGGTCGACCGCCTTTGTCGCGGCTACCAGGAGACGTTGAAATCAGAATTCGTGAAACGGTCGCCAAAACCGACGAGAAGTGAAGCGGCTGACAGCGAAAGCATCTAAACTTCCGACAGTACCATCAGCGCCAGAGGGCTTAACGGCCCGAATTCGATTCTTGACAACGAGCAACAAAAGACCCACCCCCTCGGCCAAGCTGCGCGCCCCGCGCGACAGCGCGCGGCGATCGCGAATAAGAAGTTGTGGAGTTAAATGCAAAAAGCACCTGTGCGGGATGGTCGAAACAAAAAGCACCAAAGTTTAGAAAATAAAAGTCGACCCTTGCTTTCCCCGAAGCGTACCAATTGCTCCTATATAAAATATTCGCCGAGAAGATGCGGAAACCTCGATATGGTTAGATGCCCACCGAAAACGAGCCTTGATTGTCAACAAAAGATTTGACCCCGACGTTCACCATTTTTGATGGCGTCATCAGCTTTTCCTATGGCGATTTCGGGCTATTTCAGATCTTTACTTTTGACGTTCGCCAGCAAAAAGAAGAACGCCGAGGTTTGCTGCTCTCAGTTCCTTACGACCGTCGGCAGAGTTCAATCCGAATGTTGGAACGTTGAATGAATTTAGCGACTGTACGATGATGAAGCAGTTTACGAGGCGATGAGGCGCAGGAAGAACCGCCCCGCGCAATTAAAGAGAGTGGGGTCGCCATCGTATTGAGCTCCGGCCCTCAGCCGAGGCGCGCCTTGAACGTCGTCACGGTATAACGCATAAACATCTTCCTTAAAAAGATCTAAAGGAAGATTGGCAATGCGCGATGAGGGCAGGAAAAGTTGCCGAACGGGGTGTTTGATGTCAGAATCCTCATTCGAGCAGCTATCGATTGATCGTAATAATCTGACTCGTAGCACGCGTTCAACGTAAGACTTTCCTCCAATGGCTCGGGTGTAGCCCCGGCCCGCGTTTTCAGTTGACACAAAATGGCGTATTGGATACGTCGGCAGTGCTGAATCTATCTGTCCATAACTCAGGCGATGCGAGCATCCGTCGAGGCGATGACCTGCTCTCGCGCTGCGAAGGAGGGTATCATGATGAGCCGAACCAATTGGAAACGGAACAAACGCTTAACGCTGATACTGCTTGTGTCTGCTGTTACTCTGACTATCGGCAGTGCGTTTGGTCAGACGACCAGGTTTACTTATCAAGGGAAGCTCGGCGACAATGGTAATCCTGCGAGCGGTCAGTACGATTTTCAATTCAAAGTCTTTGACACTGCCCTCGTAGACACTGGAACGCAGATTGGCAGTGCGGTAACAGTCACTTCGGTGGAAGTAACCGCAGGCGTGTTCACTGTGGACCTTGATTTCGGAGCATCAGTATTCACGGGAGCGGATCGCTATCTCGAGATTGCCGTCAAGCCGACCAGCAGCTCGACATTTACAACGCTTGCACCGCGAAAGCTCCTCACTTCCACCCCTTACGCAATTCGCAGCGCCGCATCGATGGCGGCCGACGGATTGTCCGTAGCCTGCGCGGGGTGCGTGACGAGCGCTCAGATTCAAACGGTGCAAGGCTCACAGGTAACGGGTAGCATAGCCGGCAGTCAGATCATCGGGACCATACCAACCGACAGCGTTCCACCTGGAAGCGACAACTACATTCAAAACGGAACGACTTTGCAGCCGATGAGCAATTTCAATATAAGCGGTAGCGGGACGGCCGGGGGAGTGTTGTCGGCCGCGCAGTACAACATTGGCGCGGCTCCTGCGATGGGGAATCCAGGATTTCAGAATTTCTTTGCTGGCATCGGCGCGGGAGCAAACAACACTGGCGTTCAAAACGCGCTCTTCGGGTTTAACGCAGGACTAAACAACACGTCAGGCGGCGGCAACTCTTTCTTCGGCAGCGGCGCAGGCCAAACCAATACGACCGGATCTAATGACTCTTTCTTTGGCCGAGGCGCGGGCTTCTTCAACACCACCGGAGACCTCAACTCTTTTTTCGGCGATAACGCGGGCGCCCACAATACCACCGGCAGAATCAACACCTTCTTTGGAGCGGACGCCGGCTTCAACAATACGACAGGCGACGCCAATTCATTCTTCGGCCTCAACGCGGGCAACAATACGACCACCGCGAGCTTCAACTCATTCTTCGGGCAGGGCTCAGGGTTTCTCAATACCACTGGCGCTAGTAATTCGTTCTTCGGACAAAACGCAGGCTTGAACAACACGACCGGCACCGGCAATACATTTATCGGCACAAATGCCGGGACCCCTGATACTGCTACACAGGTGAACAAGTCAACCGCCATCGGCAACGGCGCCAGAGTTTCGAAAAGTAATACAATCGTTCTCGGCACGTCCAGCGAGACTACGGAGATCCCCGGCAACCTGACTGTTCATACCGGCTCATTCACCAGTACTAACGGGATGACTGTCAACAGCGGGGCGACTTTCAACAGCCCGGTTGTCTTCAACCACATATTTGCGGGCCCCGGCGTCACGTTCAACGGTACGTCCCAAATCAACGGCGACGTCACCGTCTTTGGCAGGATCACCTTTGGCTTTCTGCCGGCCGGCACTGCTCCCGTGTGCTTCGCTCCGGGATTCACCATCGCGGCTTGTGGATCGAGCCTTAGATATAAGACGGACTTAGCCCCTTACATGGGCAGCTTGGGAATAATCGATCGTCTGAAACCAATTACTTTTACATGGAAACAATACGGTACGCGCGATGTTGGCCTTGCCGCGGAAGACGTTGCCGGGATCGAACCGTTATTTACGTTCAACAATAACAATGGCGAGCTGGAAGGCGTCAAATATGAGCGTCTGAGCGTCGTCTTCATCAACGCCTTCAAAGAACAGCAAGCACAAATTCAGAATCAACAACAGCAGATTAAAAAGCTCGGGCGGCTGTTCGACAGTCAAGAGCGAACACTCAAGCAGTATCGCAAACAACTCTCAGCGTTGCAGAGCGAGATTGAAGGCTTGAAGCGCCTCGTCAGCTTTCACAAGACGCAAAAACAAGATTAGGACTAAAAAGCGTACGCGGTATAGGTATGGAGTTGCGGTTGCGAAACAGCCAGTGTTCGCAGCAGGCTCCCCGATGATTTCGCCCTGCGTATTGTCGAGACTGCCGATGAATTCAGCCGCGTCTGCATGTCGGCTCGCTTGGAATTCTGGACCTGCTCTAGAATGACAGTTCTGGCCGTTCTTCGGTGTAATCAGCACAACGACTTTAAAGCCATAGTGATCTTTTATATCTGGGCGACTTCATTCGTTTTCCGCCCCAGGGCAGCGGTGCTGTAATAGAGTGTTATTTCTCGACGAACTTCCGGAGCGCAAGCGCAATGTCTTGGAAGTTACGCGCGAATCGCACTGTCGCGAGTCATCGAGCCCGCGAGAAACCGTCAATACTGTCGGAGAAATGGACCACGCTTGAGCAATCTATTCGTAGCGCCTATCGCCACTCCGTCCGCTCCGGGTGATAAACGGCGGTCGTGAGATGTTTTCCATTTAGATGAAAGACGCCGATCAAGCGCACCGCTCGGCGCAGCGTCGCGTGCGGCGGCGAGCGATCGGCCCACTTGATAAACTCGCGAATCTTCTCTTCGCATTTACTTTCGATCTTTAAGCTGCACCGGGATCAGCGTGAAAAAACCGCCGGGCATTGTCGTTTAGAATCTTGGCTTTTGTCGTGGGGCTCAAGTCACTTCGGTCCTGGAATTTTTGTAAAGAGTTGGGGTGGCTTTCCGAATGCGGCATATCGGAACCGAGCATGATCCGATCATCACCGATCAACTTGAGCGGCTCGCGTAGGTCCTCGTCTTCTTCGCAGATAACGTAAATGTTGCCTTCCCGAAGGATCTCGCTGGGTTTGGTTTTCGAATGGCCAAAGCCGGGATCGTTTTTAAAGATACCCTGCCCCATGCGCCAGTAAGAGTCCATGACATGCGTGAGCCACGGCAGCCATTCGATCCCGGCTTCGGCAAAAGGAAAGCGCAGGCGGGGAAAGCGTTCCGCGACTCCCGTGCCCACAATGGCGAGAAATCCCATCAGCAGCGATGCTCGGTTCGAGAACGCAATCGACATGAAAAGGTTTTGAAACAGTCCCGTGAACGTGGGGCTTTCAAAACCTATGTGAACGTAAATGGGCATGTTCAGTCGCTCCGCTTCCGACCAGAACGGGTCGAACTCGCGGCTATCGAGAAGTTTATCGCCCGCCATACCATGAATCTCGGCCGCTGCTGCGCCCAGCGCTTCGATGCGACGCAGCTCCTCCAGTGCTTTTTCGATGTGCGTCAGCCGGAGCATGGCGTTCCACCTGAGCCGGCCGGAGCTTTGCTCGCAGATTTCCTGAATCCAGGTGTTGTAGGCGCGGCAGAGGCCATACTCGAAATCAATGTCGGGCGAGAGGGTGGCGTTCAGGAGCGTGGAATTGATGACCTGTGTGTCGATGCCGAATTTATCGAGATCCGAATTCTCGCCTCGATATCGGTCAACTCCTGGCTCCCGATTGAAAAAGTTTTTTCCCGGGCGCGGCGAGAAGTCGCGGGGGTCCCGAACAGCGACAATCCTTTGCCGCTCGTCCGCGGAACCACGGCACCGTCGATGAGCCAAAAAGAGTTCTGCCCCAAAAGCGCGGGCTGATCTTCGAGCGTGATCGGAATGGGTCGTCGCCGGGCAAATTTTTCATCCAGATATTTCCAGGTTTGCACCGACTCTTCTACGTGAGAATCTGCATCGAAGGTCATCAGGGCAATTCTCCCAAAACAAATACTCTAATCATTCTTATCGTCCCGAGGTGAAAACGGCAACGGTGCGGCGCAATCAGCGAAAACCGCATCGTCCTCTTTTTTTTGGGTCTGAAAGATGAAATAAGAAACTTTCTGTTGCGATTCAAATCAACAAACCGAGGTTCTTCATGGCGGTCTATTCCGGCGAGCTGGGTTTACAGTTCACAACGCATATCGTGAACCACTATACCGTGCCCCAGTGGATCGAACTCGCAGAGCTAGCGCGCAGGAACAACTTTGATCAGGTGTGGATCAACGACAATCTGGGCTACAGGAATGTGTTTGTCATCTTGACTGCCATAGCGTCGCGCGTGCCGATCAAGCTCGGAACAGCGATCCTCGTCCCCTACTTCAGGAACCCGGTCGATGCAGCGGATGCGTTCGCGGCCCTCTCGGAGCTCGTCGATGGCCGGGAGATCAGCGTGGGAATGGCCCGCGGAGATTACGCTCAGGCGGGCAACCAAATCAATCTGGTCAAACCGATCAGCATGGTGAAAGAAACCGTCCACTGCATGAAGCGGCTATTTGAAGGAAAAACGGTTTGCTACCGGGATTACCCGGTTCTGTCATCCTTTTACCAGCTCAAAAAAGACTCGAGCATCCACCTTCGCTTCTCACCCAAAACGGCCATTCGCTTTTATAGCGGTGGGAACGGCCCGAGGATAATGAGAATTGCGGGCAGCTCATGGATAGAGTTTTGATCGGCGGATTCTTTATACCGCTTGTGAGGAGCGGGAAGCTGCGGCAACTCCTTGAAGCAGCGGAACTTGGCAGAACTGAATCCAATCGGCAAACGAGCTTAAGAAAAGTCTGCGAGATCAATATCTCGGTGTCCAACGATTATGAGCGAGCGAGAATTTTTCCCAAGCGCTACATCGCCCACATGCTTCTCGTTCTCGACGCGTTGGGTTTTGCGGATGCAGAGTTTCGCGCCCTCAACATTGAGCCTGAAGCCGTAAAGAACATTAAAGCAAGGTTCATGGCGGGCGGTACCATTGAGGATGTCGCGCCAATCATCACGGATGCAATGGTGGATGCCGGTTTCATCGCCGGCAGACCGCGCGATTGCATCGAAAAGCTCGAAGAGATGTGTTCCTATGCGCGGGACTACGGCTTTGATCAAATATGCCTGGCAAAGCTTGGGCCGGATTACAAACAAGCGATCACCATATTGGCAGAGGAGATACTGCCGTCGATTGTTCAGTGGAGAGACGTTCGTTAGAGGGTTCTATGGCGAGAATGAATGCGCGAATGATGCGCGGCAAAACGGCGCTCGAGGTCGCTGCAGAGATCTACACCAGGCACATGTTTTCCTTAGGGAACGTGGTTACGGTTTCCATCAAGCCGAGCTCAAAGGAAGAGCAATTCCCCCCGATCACCCTGGGGATCAACGGCGACGTCATGGGCGGGATGCAAGCGCCCATCGAAGTCGCAAAGAGACACGTGGACGTCGGTTTTGTAAACCCATCGGCCATCGTCACCATGGCGTACCGCGGCAAGGGATTCTACAAGCAAAAATTGCCGTTGCGAGCTTTGGCATCATTTCCTTCGTGGGACAGGATTGCTTTCGCTGTTTCCAAGGAATTCAGGCTAAAGTCACTGTTTGAATTAGGCGAAAGAAAACTTCCACTAAACGTTTCTACGAGATCGTCGGGGATCGGCAACACGACTCGTTACACCATCGACAAAGTCCTTTCGTTATACGGCCTCTCGTTCGCAAGCATCAGGCGGTGGGGAGGTAAAATCGAAGAGTGCCCTCGGCCAACATCCGATGAGAGCATCGAAAGCATCAAAACGGGAAAGATCAATGCCGTTTTTGACGAAGGTCTACACGGCTGGCTTCCGACCGCTCTCGATCAAGGGTTCAAGGTGCTGTCTCTGGAACCAAAGATTTTACGACAGCTCGAGCGATTAGGCTTCCAAAGAGCCGTACTCCCGCAAGAAAAGTACCCGAAGTTGGGCAGAGATATTCAGACCCTCGATTTTAGCGGCTGGCCATTGATTACGCATCGTTGGCTGCCGAACGAGCTGGCCTATGCTATCTGCGAAGCCATCGATGCGAGACAAAACGTCATTCCGGTAGACGATGACCATCCCCTGGATATGAGAAAGCTCTGCCGCTCGTTGGATGCGTCTCCTCTGGGGATTCCGCTTCATCCTGGAGCGAAACAGTATTATCAAGAGAAAGGCTACCTCTAGCTGACATAGGTGACACGATCAGCTGGCCGGTAAAGGACAAAAACCATGTTGGAGCTTTATCACAATGATATGTCGACATGTGCCCAAAAAGTCCGCCTTACGCTCGCTGAAAAAGGGCTTACGTGGGAGAGTCGCCACCTTGATCTAAGAGCAGGTGATCAGCAGAAACCCGAGTATCTAAAGCTCAATCCCAGAGGTGTCGTGCCCACCATCGTCGATAACGGCAAAGTCGTGCGGGAATCTACGGTGATTATGGAATACCTCGATGACGAGTACCCGAACCCGTCTGTTCGTCCATTGGATTCACATGCGCGAGCGCAGATGCGATTGTGGACCAAACGACTTGACGAAGGCCACCATGATATCGCAACTGCCACCCTCAGCATGGGGATCGCTTTTCGTTTTCAGTATCTCGAGAAGGG
>Ga0209799_1000047_pt1 | contig 21278 bp, 22 predicted proteins | sample PanSoiPlo36MoBio_FD_188324 | JGI IMG/M metagenome (GOLD analysis project Ga0209799, IMG submission 188324) | Tropical forest soil microbial communities from Panama analyzed to predict greenhouse gas emissions - Panama Soil Plot 36 MoBio (SPAdes)... | ecosystem: Environmental > Terrestrial > Soil...
CAAAGGCTTGTCCTGACACGCAGATCATCGCGAAGCAGTGAAAAGGCCTCGATCAGGCTGTGGCAGCCCTTTTTTTCTACTAGCCGCCCAACGAACAGAACCAATAAATCGTCGGGGAGCAACTGGCGGCGCAGGCTTGTCGGGTTACCATTTGAAAATTGCTCGACATCGACGCCCATAGGGATCACATTAGGGGCGGGAAGTGATGCGGCACACCCGATGGCTTCTGCGGTGGCGCGAGTGTTGGCGGTCCAGGCATCGCTTTTGATGAGAGCAAACCGCTTGAGCCGAGTGACAAGTTGGCCCCGGAAAGCGAAAGCATCAGCGCCATGAGCAGTGACAATGACCGGGACCTTGTAGAGATATTTTGTCAAGACAGCGATCAAACCTTGAGGAAGAATCCAGTGGGCATGGATTAGGTTGGGCTGTTCCGTTCGGATCAGCCGCGTTAGCGCAAGAGCCATGGACACGAAAAAGAAAGGCACTTGAAGCCAGAGCCAGGGATGACTCTTCAGGTTAGCGACGATTCCAGAACCGTAGGCCAATCCGCGTACTAAAGAGATAGGGCGATACCGGAAGCGGTGCACTGTCACTACCCCTTCGATTGCGGTTCCTTCACCTTCGTCTGAAGGCGCAAGAACGTGGACGTCTATCCGCCGAGCACCAAGTTTCTCCGCGAACTGGCGTAAAAAAATCGAGGCGCTATCCGCTCGGTCCCTGGGATAGCTGGACGCTAACAGGAGAATCTTGATCCTTCGAACGCTCATTTTTGCGCTCGCAGCAGATCCAGAAAAAATTTCTCTAGTTGTCTGGCCGAATCAGCCCAGCTCGGGGCCTTGAGTTCGATGCGGGCAGGCCTCGCTAACTGCGAGCGAACGGCGCGAGCAAAGCTCTCTGGATTGTCGGGTGTAAACAAACATTCAGGATGCGATGAAAGTAGATCGATCATCGTCCCGACGGGGGTCGCAACGATAGGTGTTTGACACGCGATAATTTCGTAGGCTTTCTGGGGGAAGCTGTAGCGGCCGATCTCTGAATCGCGGTAACAACTCACGGCAACATCCAAGGCGTTGATCAACAATGGGACGCGGTCCCAAGATAGGATGCCCAGGTCATGGATGTTTGGACTTTTCGGAATCAAGCTCCGACGTTCGCGTGGGCCCGCCAACGCCAAGTGAATATCGCCATCTTCGACGTTAAGGATCTCGAGTCCACGAAACAAGACATCGATGCCCCGATGACGGTACAGGGCGCCGGCAGTACCGATGATCGTGACGTCTTCGGGCAGGCCGAGCCGCTGCCGACACAATGTTCGATCTAGCGGTGAAAACAACTCGGTATTAACCCCGCTCTCGATCACGACAGTCGGTTTAACGCGAGAATGGATTTGAATGATCCGCTTGGCTAATCGCTGACTGAAGCAAGTGACTCCGTCGGCCCGTTTCACAGCACGTTTAAAGAGCTCCAAGACAAATGGAAGTCTTGTGGCGCCGAACACTTCGAAGTTGTCATAGAGGTCGATGACACACTTGGTCTGATATTCCTGTGACAAGCGGTAGCCGAAGATGGCGTGATAAGCGTCCGAACAGGCCCATATGATGTCGGGGTAGAAATCGCGAATCGATTGCCGCGCGTAATTGATATAACTCTGCAATGCGGGAACAAAGCCGTTAAGGAGATTGAACGAATGCCAGATGACTTGTCCATCTTGAGATGGAACAGAGTCCGTAATCGAGCCTTCCGCCCTGCGACGATAGCTGAGCGAGATTCCATGGACTTCATCGCCGAGCCTTGCGAGCGCCAAAGGCAACTCGCGAAACCTACCGAATCGATCGTCAAGCAGGTCCTTGTCCATATACTGCCGCTTGGTAAGAACGAGAATCTTCATTGGTGCTCATCGAGGAAATCAATCAACTCTTTGTAAACGGCATCGGGACTGAGATGGCGATTCGCGAAATTTCTCGCTGCTTTGGAAAGATCAATTCTAGCAGGGGCTTCTCTGAGAAGGTGAAGCACATGGTTGGCGAACTCTTCATTATTATTCGTTACAAGGCAGGCGTTTTGAACGTCCTGATGCAACCCCTCTATGCCTTTTGAGGTTGTGATCAACGGCTTGCCGCGCGCGAGCGCTTCGACAGACTTGATTTTTAAACCTGTGCCGATCCAACATGGGTTCACGATTAGCATGGCGTTGGCGTATTCGCGTTCGAGATTCTCGATGTGTCCCAGAAACTCTACGTTCTCGAATCTCTCTCCCAGGAACGCGCGGTAAATGTATCCGCAGATGTGCAGACGGCAGTTGGTATCCCGTTCGCGTATCTTCGGCCAGACGAAAGTCAAAAAACGTTTCAGTCCGTCGATATTGGCGCCGTTATAGCCGCCGACATAAAGAATGTGGCCTTCCGGGGTTGTCTCCGTAATAGGATTGTCTCCTGAACCCATAGAACCGGTCGTTAGTACTCGTAGCTCAGGGCACAAGGATCGGATCAGCTCCGCTTCGGCCGCTTGTATCGCAATGACTGCGTCAAACTGTTGAAAAATAGCCGCCTCGTTCTCCCGCGAAATACTCAACGGAAAAGTCATTCCACGCGACGCGAACTCCTCAACGCGACGGTGTTGAATATCATGCGTGTCCAGAACGCGGACGACGCCCTTCTGTAGTTTGGCTGCGGCTGGATAAAGCCATAGATATTCCACAATGACGGCTTTCCAATGGTGACGGAACGCAAAATTTGCCACTATTTCGTCAAGACCTTTGGGATAGCGTTGCCAATAGTCGAGTACCATCGGAGTGATGGATCTTCCTAGGATTCGGGCAGCTATTTCTTCAGCCGGCGGTAGCCTCAGCTTCTTCCCGAGTCGGTCGAAAAGCCGAACGCAACGGCGCAGCCCATTTCGCGACCGCGTTCTCCATCCCTTTCCGGTGTATATATGCAATGCATCGACTTGGGCCCGGCACAGCGCCCGGCTTCTTCCGTCAACTAGCGTAGTCAGGACCAAATGGACGAACCATCCCTGTGCCCTTAGTACATGAATGAGTTCGGCGAGTCTTTGATTGTCGCCAGATCGCGGCGGGTAAGGGAGCGTGTCGCAAACAATCGCGAGGTGACGCTCTTGCAAGGGATCATACATTGGACGCAGAGTGATGACGGAGAGATCGATTTACGGAGCGAGCCCAAAGCTTCCATACAACTCCGATAACAGGATGGCGATAGAGCCGTTGTAGTAAGTCTTCGGCTTTGCCGGGGTCGCGATAGCGGTGCGTGAGACGAACCGGAGAAACGACAGAAGCAAGTCGTTCTAGCTCTTGCCATTTCGCGGATATTTGCGGCAGAGCAAATGGATCGGTAACATCCGCCAATGCAGGGTGATTTGCGAGAATAAGGTCTCTGTGCTCGATGAGAATTGGGGTACCGTCAACATAGTAGTCCCAACCATAAGGTTGGTGGCGCAATTTTTCCTCTCCAGCTTCTTCTAATAAGTCGCCGTAATAACTTGAAAGTGCGCGGGCAGTGGCGTTCAGACACTTGACTTTGGTTGTAAGGCAGGTTCGATCAAAGCCACTAAAATGAAAAAATTTGAGAGGTTGATGATTGACTGTCCATGCTCCTTTGTCGTTAAATTTAAGCTCTCGTTCGTGGAGGTTCCAGTAAGCCACGTTGAGACCAAGATCTCGAAGAACAGCTACGCTCTCACAGGCTGGAACCAGAAGATCGAGCCAGCGCTGATCGACGTAGGTATTGTTCATAGGATCGAAGGTACATCCATCGGCGAGCAAATTTGCCCAGCAACGTAAAAACTGCTGTGTTGGATTTCCCTCCTCGACAGCGATGAATCCGCCGTTATAGGCGCCGTGCTGAACCAGGGAGCGTTGAAGCTCGGTCGGAATATTCGTCGGTAGGCGGGTCAGGTGCGGTGTTAGAAGGATCGAATGGGTTCTCCAAGCAAGTTCAAGGTCTTCCCAAAACTTTGTCAGCACAAGTATATCTGCATCCAGATAAACAAGATGACTTATCTCGTGGCGCTGCATCAGGTAATCAATGGCGTATGGCTTTAGAGCGCAGCAAAGTTCAAAAGCCTCATATTTGAATAGAAAACGTCGCCCACCTGGAAGATTGAGCTCGTCGGCGCAAAAAATTGTGGCAGGTATTCTCAATTGAGGTGACTCGCCGTTTTCAGGCCGATCTACTAAACAGACAAAAATCTTTCCTGCAGGATGGTGATTCAGAAAACTTTCGCCAAGCACCGTAATCCCGGCCCGGTGGTTACAAGAGCCAATGGTCAGCAGTGTCGGTTGTGGTCCGCCGATCATCATCGACTCGTACACATCTTGAATTGAGTGACGGGACTGCGGAATCTATCCGCTATAAAAGCGCTGAACATTGACATGGGAGCTTTAGGGACGTGGCGTTTTCATGGCCAAGCGTTTGAAATCAAGGCAAAGCATCTACTCGTTGAAACTTGATGGTCATCACGCGCGATCCAGAGAATTCTAAGGGAATTAGTGGCATCCGCAAATGTTGCTCACCCCAAAATACATCATCAACCAGGGATTTTGTGATATATTAGCATTATTTTTCCACTTTCGGCCAAAACAAGCATGAGCGTATCCATAGTTTTAAGAACAAAGAATGAAGGCCGAGTCATAGAAAAGACCCTGAATTTAATCCGCAACCAAGTTTACAAATCGGTACCTGAGATCATTATTGTCGACTCCGGATCCAGCGACGACACGGTGGCCATCGCAAAGGGCCAGCCTAACTTGCGTCTGATTCAAATCTCACCGGATGAGTTTAGCTACGGCAAGTCGCTTAACATGGGAGTTGCGACAGCTGCGGGAGACTTGGTCGTCACATTGAGCGCCCATGCTTTTCCATGCGAAGTGTCGTGGTTACGAAAATTACTAAAGCATTTTGACGATTCAACGGTCGCTGGCGTCTACGGTCGACAACTGCCGCACGAGAATGCGTGGCCCTGCGTAAAGCGGGATTATGGCGAATTTTATGGAGACGAACTGCGGATTCAAACTGACCCGGATAATACGCTGCATCACCGTTTTTCAAATGCGGCAGCGGCCATTCGGAAAAGCTTCTGGCGACAATACCCGTTCAATGAAAAGCTGTCTTACTGCGAGGACACCGAATGGGCAAGGGCGATGTTGGGGTTGGGGCTTAAGATCGTTTATGATCCGAGTGCCGCAGTTTATCATTCACACAATGAGTCGCTGCGCAATGTTTACCGACGTTGCTACAACCAAGCTCTCGCCGAGAGAGTGCTATACAGTCACACGTCGGGTACTATTCGTGATTGTTTTCACGGCTGGAAGAATTCAGTCGTTGCTGACATAGCCTTCATCCGCAATCGCGGCGAAAAGAAGAGATGGCTTTTCTGGTCGATCGTTTATCGGCTTTACTGGTCGTTCGGGCGATCCCTTCAACCGAGAATTCCTACCGCAGCCTTTAAAACTTGAATCAACGTGGCTTTGCCGCCGGAAATATTATATACCCCCGTTCCACTGCTGCATCAGCCGTTAAAGCTACTTCGAGGCATGATCAGCGACCTGTTCACCGCTCGTCATCTCGCGTACCGGTTGCTGATTCGAAACCTAGCCGCTAAGTATCGCCCGTCTATGTTTGGTTATCTTTGGGCTTTTGTCAGCCCGATGGTGGCAACCGGAGGATTCGTTTTCTTGAGCTCTCACCAAATTTTACGGATTGTCGACACTGGCGTTCCTTACGAAATTTACGTGTTCGTAGGAATTTTGCTTTGGCAGACCTTCACGGATGCTTTCCGCTGTCCGTTGGAATGGGTTTCCGCATTCCGATCAATGCTCGGACGGGTGAATTTCCCGCGCGAAGCCCTTATTCTAGGAGCTTTGGGGGAAGTGTTAGTTCATTTGACGATCCGGGTCATTTTGATGGTGCTTGTTTTTTTCTGGTTTCGAGTAAGCTTGACCCCGACAATACTGTTAGCGCCGGTGGCAATTATTGCGTTGATTAGCCTTGGATTAATGTTTGGCCTTCTGCTAGTTCCTGTCGGTCTATTGTATGGTGATGTGGAAAGAGGCGCGAACTTGGTGACGATGCTCTGGTTCCTGATGACACCTGTTGTTTATGCTCCTCCAATAAATTGGCCGGAGACCTTGATCAATCGACTGAACCCAGTAAGCCCGCTCCTAACGACGGCGAGAGAAGCGTTGTTCAGCGGTTCTCTGACACAGCTAGAAGGGTTTTTCATCGTGACCAGTATCACCGCACTTTGGCTGTTCATTGGGTGGGCGCTATTTCGGCTTGCCCTTCCCTACGTGGTCGAACGCGTCGCCACTTGATTGTAATTTTAAGCATAGATGAAACAACAGTCTCTCGTTGAGGTGCGATCCCTCTCAAAGAAATTCTGTCGAGATCTCAAAAAATCGCTCCGGTACGGTATTCGAGATATTGGGCGAGAGATTTTAGGCCGCCCTCAAAACGCAGAACGCTTGAGAAGTGACGAGTTTTGGGCATTGCGCGACGTCTCCTTTAGTTTGTTTTCAGGAGAGGCCTTAGGTTTGTTAGGGCGAAATGGAGCAGGCAAGACAACATTGCTTCGTTTGCTTAACGGACTCATTCGCCCGGACACCGGACTTATAGGTATCCACGGAAGGGTGACGCCTCTGATCGAGTTAGGAGCAGGCTTCGCACCAATTCTTACAGGCCGGGAAAATATATATGTCAATGGGGCTATTTTGGGCTTGCCAGGGAAAATCGTAGACGATCGCATTGATACGATCATAGATTTTGCTGAAATCGGCGACTTCATCGATACGCCGGTACAGAGCTACAGCGAAGGGATGAAGGCGCGCCTCGGCTTTGCTGTTGCTGTTCATCTCGTTCCAGATTTGATGCTTGTGGACGAGGTCCTGGCTGTTGGGGATTTAGGATTTCAACGAAAATGCTTGAAACATATGGCGCGGTACCTATCCAATGGTGGAGCACTGATCCTTGTCTCCCACAACATGCATCTTATCCAGTCAATCTGTGAACGCTGCCTGGTGCTCGATGCTGGGAGAATCGTCTTCGACGGGACTACGCCAGGAGCAGTTGAAAAATATTCGACGTTAAACAACCACGCAGCTTCTGGCTCCTACGATGCTAACGTCACCAATCTGAACGAATCCAATCCAGTAATTATTGATCGAGTCGATATCCATCCAATTAAAGCTGCCGATATTCGCCCCGGTGGCGCCATTCAGGTGACCTTGCATTTTAAATCCCTCGAGGAATTTGTGCCCGTGACCTGGGGATTTTCACTCTGGACGGCAGATCAACAAATACGTATCGCCACAAACGTTGCTAAATATGACGGTAAACTACACCGTTTGTGTGGCGGTGCCGGTACGCTCTCGTGTGTGATTAAGGATCTGCCTTTGATTCCGAGTAAATATTTTCTTAAGTCGGGCATCTACGAGGTCGAGACAGGGTGGCCCATTGCCCGTCACGGATGGGAACAGGCGGCGGCTTGTTTCGAGATTAAAGGCGAGGAGACAGAAGCCAACAGCCGACACCGGATCGATCACGACATTGTCAACCTTAGTGTAGAATGGATCGATTAAAAAGGATGTTTCAACCGCCTGGAAAGATTTTATTCATACTTTTAGATGGGTTCCGGCATGATTACATCAACTCCGTTGATACGCCATTTCTCTATGCTGGAATACAGCGGGGCGTTTATGCAAGGAAACTTAAAACTACAACCGGCTTTACCCAGCGCACCAGTATCTTTACTGGAACGGTGGGGACGAAAAGTGACATGTTCACAATGTTCACGTTTGACTCCGATGGATCGCCATTTGGGTTCCTCAAAAATAATAAACGCGCAAAGACATTCGTCGCGAGGCGCCAGTTGTTGGAAAAAATTCCATCGGTGAATGGACTGCGACGAGCAAGACGATTAATGATCGAATATCACGAACAAAAGGAGCAGGCATACCGAGATTGGATTCAGAACGAATCCAAACGATACGCTGCTCATGCTCCTGCCGCTTATATACCACTGACAATGCTACCGTTTATCGGCGTCTCCGAGGATAAGCGTCCGATCCATTTGCCAGGAGCTAATGTCGAGGAAACGATCTTCGACGTCTTTGTGAAAGAGCACATTGAGTACAAATATTTGATGTTTCCCGCTCTCAACTGTGAGGATGAAGCCGTACTGCAGCAGTTTCTAGGTGAGAGAAAATCTTCGACTAAGATCATTTTGGGGCAATTTTCCGATTCTGATCTGCTGGTTCATGATTGTGGACCGAGCTCTCAAAGAAGGCGTACAATCACGGGAGAGATCGACCGGAGACTCAGGGAAATAGCTGCCGCGTACGAAAATGATGTGACCTGGATAATCATTGGCGACCATGGGATGACCGATGTAAAGGAGGAGATTGATATCATCGGTCAATTAACACCTTTGGAGAATGAATGCGGCGTTATTCGGCAGAGTGACTATCTGGTATTCCTCGATTCGACGATGGCGCGTTTCCGGTGGATCACAGAAAAGGGAAGGGATTTTCTCATCAAGGTTCAGCAGGTGCCTTTGTTACGCCATAAAGGCAGATTTGTTGACGACGTCATGGCTGACCGGTACCACATACCACTCGCTGACCGTCGCTACGGTGATTTAATTTGGTGGGCAAATCTCGGGACGCTGATTTTTCCGGATTATTTCCATGATAGGTACACGCATAATAAAGGTATGCATGGCTACGATAGCGATCACGATGACATGAAGGGTTTTTTTCTGGCTTTCGGTCCGAATATTTCCGTGGGTTTAATGGAAGAGGCCCATTTAATTGACGTTTGTGCCAGTCTATGTGCAACAGTCGGCGTGAATCCACCGAAAGGAAATCACGGAAAATCATTGCTTCCCGTCAACTAGCCATATGTTTACAAGCTCGAATCACGAAATGATAGAGAAAGACATTGGCCAGGACGTTCAATCCATCGTTGCGGCTATAAAAAAAAGCGGCTTAAAGTTTGAGGCTATTTACCTCGTAGGATCTTTTGGGCGCGGAGAGGGCTCCGTCCGGTTTGATGGGACTCGGTGGAGGGGAGTCAATGACTATGACATCCAGATCATTTCCGCGGCGGCTGTAGTCGACCTTCAACTGCTAAAAGGGCTAAGCCTGCAGCTAGCAAAATTGTTACAAATAGACTTCGTCGATATTGGATATTTGCCAACGACGCTCTTACCGCGTTTACCCCTCACGCTAGAGAACTACGATCTAAAATATGCCAGCACGCTTTTGGAAGGTCGCGATCTTTTGATGACTGTCCCGAGCTTCGACTCTCAAACTATCCCCCCTTATGAGTTTGCTCGACTGCTATGCAACCGTACGGCTGGCCTTATTTCCGTCGGGCGGCCACAGCATTTGAACTCAGCCCAATATCGCAGCAATCAGTTTTTGAAAGCATGCATGGCCGTCGGCGATGTTGCTGTGTACTTGAGTCGAGGCTATGAGCCATCCTACCGGAAAAGGATGCATTTATTCGAAGCCATCAAAGGGCAGATACGCTTCGCTTTGACACAGGACGAGACGGACTGCATCATTCGGGCTTATAAGGCAAAACTGGGAGATGTGCCGAGCGCCAGTTTCGACGTGGATGAGAGAGCGATGCGAAATATGATCGAAAAGTCGTTTTGCGCCGTCGCCGAGCGCTGCGTCGGCAAGCCCGTGGCTCCTCTCGACGCGGCGGGCAATGCGCTAATCAAGTATTATGGTCGCCATTGGGGAATGCTTAAAACAGTTGATAACATTTTGTGCGGCTGGATTGATAAGGACAAACGCCGTGGGTCCGCTATATCGAATAAGATACTGTTCTCCTTGCCAGGATTTTATTGCCATCGTTGCAAGTTCGATTTTCATTGTGAGCTTGATTACGTGCGTAAGCTTTGGTTTGTACCAGGGGCTTTAGAGAAGAAATGGAATTCGCTGTCAGCAGTCGAACTTTGGGAGGAATACTGTCATTAGCATTTCCGCACCGATAGCGTTCATCTTAGGCGCCATCGTTGGTAGCTTTTTGAACGTTTGTATCGTCCGAATTCCCAAGAACAATTCGATCGTCAATCCACCGTCGCACTGCCCGCATTGCAAAAACAGCATACGCTTCTATGATAATATTCCGTTAATCAGTTATGTCATATTGCTCGCGCGCTGTCGCTCTTGTGGCGAGATGATCTCTCCACGTTACCTTTTTGTCGAGTTGTTGATGGGTTGCTTGACAGTGGGTCTTCATTATCAGTTCGGCTTCAGTCTGGCATTTCTCGCGAGCTTCATATTTGTTGCGGCGTTGATCGTGATCTCGTTCATCGACCTGGACGTTAGGATAGTGCCGGACGTGATCAGTCTACCCGGAATCGTCGCGGGTCTATTATTTTCGGTTGTGGCCCGGTATGTCGTTAACGATCCATTTGAGCTGATCCCATCGCCGCTCAGTGCGTTAATCGGGGTGCTGGTCGGTGGCGGATTCCTATTGGGACTGGCGTGGGCTTACGAAGCTTTTACGGGTGTCGAAGGTATGGGTGGCGGAGACATTAAACTTCTAGCAATGATCGGAGCGTTTCTCGGTTGGACGTCGATTCCGTTTACGCTTTTTTTTGCCTCGCTCACTGGCTCTGTCATCGGGCTTGGGTTCATGATTGGAAAAGGTGTGGGCAGGCGGTTTGCCCTTCCGTTTGCCCCTTTTCTCTGCCTCGGAGCGCTCGTCTACCTATTCTTCGGTAGCGAACTCATGGAGTTCTACTTTCCCTCGGGTTGGGGCTTCCCTTAGGCTCTCAATTTTGTCAATTTTGCATGTTTTGGCGCGCTTTTTGGTGTACGCACTAGTTTCGTTTCGTGCCGAACAGATGTAAAGGACTATTCTATCAATAGGTTGACAAGCTATTCGCGGCCAAGCCCATTGGTATGCTTCTTGCGCATCCGGACTCGCTAGAACTTGTCGCAATCCTCGGGCGCAAATCGGCGAAGCTTACTGTTGCAAAAGGGCGGTTTTGTGACTTTACGGAGATTTGAAAGAGTCTTGTGGGACATCAAGGGATTCAGCTTGGCGGAGATGATGGCCACAGCGGGAGTGCTTGCCGTCTTGGTGGCAGTCGCGGTTCCCAATTACCTCGCCTTCCAACCGAATATGCGGTTAAACGGCGCTTCAAGGGAGGTCCTGGGCAAGCTGATGTGGGCTCGCTCCAAGGCGGTGATTGAAAATACCACCTATGACGTGACGTTCCCAACGAATCACACACTCGAAATCCACAGAGCCGGCGTATTGATCCAAACCGTCGACATTCAAACCGAGTACACCGGGGTTACCTTCAGCAAGAGCGGTGATGATCCGGCCTTTAGTTCCAGAGGAACGGCCGGCGGGGGGACAACCATAACCATAACTAACTCCAGTGGATCCAAAACAGTGACTGTGACAGCAACGGGAAACGTGAAGATCAGTTAGATATGGGCATTGGGGAAAAGACAGAATGCCTCGGGGAAAATGGTGGCTTTACCCTGTTGGAGTTGCTTGTTGCGCTTACGATTCTATCGGTCGGATTATTAGGAACGGCGATGCTCACGACCGGAATCATTCGCGGGAATTTCTTCAGCAAGAATATCACCTCAGCCACGGCCATTGCACAGACAACGATCGAAGGAGCGCAAAGAGTTGGTTACACAGTCGTGAATACTTATGTAACTGACTCTAGTAAGGTGCCACCCACTGTTTCCATGGGGGGAGTTTCTTTTTCACAATCCGCGTCCGTAACGAACAACTCGCCAGCGAGTAACATGAAAACGGTTTCCATTACGGTGAGTTGGAACGAGGCGAATAACGCGGCTCGTTCCGTCACTTTGCAGACTATCCTTTCACAATAGGCAGAACTTAAATGCAGTATTGCAAACTACGAAACATTACTGGTTTTACCCTCACGGAATTAATGGTTGCCATGGCCATTGGCATGGTTGTGCTGTCGGCGGTGACAACGACTTTTATGGCACAGGCTAGATTCTACAATGCCCAGGAGCAGATCAATGAGATGCAACAGAACGCTCGTGGCGCTCTCGATGTCATAACGCGCGAGTTAAAAATGGCAGGATACAAGCCCAACGGCGGAACGTTTGATGGCGTGACCTATAGTGTTTCGCAGCTAATGATTCAGGCAGACTTAGATGGGAACGGCGGGATTAGCACGAGTAGTAGCGCAAATGAACAGATCACTTACGCCTACGATAGCACAAACAAGCGGATAACGCGGAAGATGGGTACAGGCACAGTCGAAGCGCTGGCCGACAACATTACAGCTTTTACATTCAGCTATCTTGATTCCAGCGGAGCTACAACCACCACATCCTCGAGTATCCGCCAGGTCGCCATCAGTATCACTGCTGTAACAACGAAGCCAGATCCAAACTATTCCTCCAATAATGGTTACCGAAACTACCAAATAAGCGCCACGATTACTCCTCCCAATCTGGGACTGTAGCATGGAGGTTTGAGTAAATGATAACTCTGCAAAATTTCAAAATCTCCGCGCTCCATACTGTTGTGGCGAGCGAGAAAGGGTTCCTTCTGATCGCCGCCCTAACTCTAATGGCAGCTCTAACGTTGCTGGGGACGACAGCCTACATCTTATCTTCAACCGACATCAAGATCGGAGGGAATTTCAGAAATAACCAAATGGTTCTGCAGGTGGCGATGGCAGGGGCTGAAAGAGCGCGGGAGCTTTTGAGGGTGGAAAATCTTGCATCGAGTGATTCGAGTACGTTTAGCGATGAGCTAAACTCAACTACGCGGAAGGGGGCCAACGGTGTTCTTAACGGGTACAGCTCGACGACCGATGATATTGCCCTAGCGAGCGGGACGATGAATAACGTTTCGTATAGTGCCTACTTGACCAATGATTCGGTAGACGGCATATCCAACACGACAGATTCGAACGGCAAAGTTCTTATCACTTCAGTTGCAACAGGCCCGAACAACTCCAAGGCGCAGGTTCAGATAGTGGTAAGCGCAGCTCCGCCACCTGCCAGTCCCGCGACAATTTACTCAAAGGGGGATGTGACAGGTAATGGATCTTCTCTGACCGTCAATGGAAATGACGCGTGTGGTGCCGGAACGGCGCTTGCGCCAATTTACACTAAAGATCCTGCCACGACTAACCTTAACGGAAGTCCTACGCTCTCGGGCAGTCCGTCGACCCCGCAACATGGAGCCTTGGACCTCGATATCCCCGGCTATATTGAGAGTCTTAAGGCTAATGCAACTACAACGCTGACCGCAGACCAGAACGGTGCGACTTATGGAAGCAGCACTAACTACACCACCGTTTACTCCGATACGGATAATCCACCAAACAATCAGGGACTCAAACTACAAAACGTTACCGGTTACGGAATTTTACTCGTTAAAGGCGATCTGACCCTCGGCGGTGGTTTTCAATGGAACGGTCTCATTTTGGCGACAGGTTCGGTGACTCTCAACGGCGGCGGAGGTGGTATAAATATTCAGGGACTCGTTTTCACGGGAACGTCGACGCTCACCGATGTCACCATTAACGGAGGTAACGTTATTGGCTATGACAGCTGTAAGGTCAAAAAGTCTTTTGCTGCTTCGCCTTTGAAAGTCGTCAATTGGAGACAGAGCTATTAACGTCTAGACTTTAAAGCTTCTTCCAAGGCGTCGCCCATGTCATGGGCTTCGCCAAACTCTCGAAGATAATCGTTTGATTTTCCACTCTGTTGAATTTTGCGTTTAAAGTCAGAAAGATCCCTTGAGAACTGTTGAAGTTCTGGAGTTAGCATACCGTCCAAGACCTTAAATTTTTCTTTTAGGGCGTAAAGGTCTTTCATTATAGGATCGTCGTCCCGCTTCGCCTCCAGTTTTGCATCAACGATGGTCGACGGCTTGGTGTCTTTTTTGTCAGTAAGATCAGCCTGAGGTTTTCGCTCCGGCGCTTCCCGTGCGGGCTCGGTGACGCTGACCGATAGTCCCGACTCTTCGATCTTTGATACGAAAGCCCGGTCAACACCAAACACTCCCCCATAGATGTCGAACAATAGTTGCCGCCCTTCCTGCCAATAACGTCCGGTAACAAATTCATTGCCGTTCTTGAGCTTGATTAGGTATGCCGCATGCACGAGGGGCACTGAGCGCAAAGAGAAAACGAGTACTAAAACCGTCATTAGTGTTAGTATCGACTGTTTCATGCAGATTAGAGAAGCTATTCTACATTATTTCCCTGCCGCCGCCAAAGCTCGTTACTATGCTTTCTATCGTGAAAAAGAACTGCCTACGAGTGGCTCACCAAAACTTTGAAGCAAGTTACAAGGACATCAATTATCTTGCATCTGATCCAGCTCTCAATAGCATCCGGAAGGAGAAACACTTTCAATCGTTATTGAGACCGTACAGTCCTTAGAACCGAATCGTCCAAACACTCGCGATTTTCGCCTGCCATTCTCTTAGTTGCTTGTATGATCCGCCTAGGAAGCTGTTCGCTTCCCAGAATGTGAATATGCTGAAGCATCGTCCTAAGAATTCCACTCTCGTTATGTCGCCACAGAACATGTCAAAAAGGTACAAAAATGATCTGTGGCGGAAACCGTGCTCTTTTGGATCCACCCCAATCTTGCGTCACAGAGAAGAATCTTACCCTAAGTATTGACACGCCCCCCTGTCCACAAGTATTTTCCGCGGGCGCCGGAGGAGTGTCATGAACTCTAAAGCCAAGCACGGCTATTCTCTGATCGAACTGATCGCTACGGTGGCGATGGCGGGCATTTTAGCTGCGATCGCTGTCCCGAGCTGGAATAGGCTGCTCCCTTCCTACCAGCTCGATAGCTCGGCACGTCAGGTTCACTCTGAACTCTACACTATCAAAATGCGCGCGGCAGCGGAGAACGTGGGTTTCCAACTTGTTTATTCCGACGGCGCGACGAGCTATTCAATTAAGAGAGACTCAGCTGTCCTGGTGACCAAGCCCTTACCGACGAGTGTGGTGGTTACAAACGCCGGCGCAATCTCTTTCTCCCCAAGAGGAACTGCGAGCGCCAACCGGATCCGTCTTCAGAGCTCAGATGGAATGTGCAAACAAGTAGTGGTGAGTGCGACAGGCAGAGTTCGCATCTGTAAGCCGAGTGATTGCGGTGACGATTGTTAGAGGCTTTCTGAAGTTGCAGTTCGTTGGTTCGCACCAAAAAGGATTCACCTTCAATGAAGTCCTAGTGGCAATCAATGTCATTGTCATTGCCATATTGGGCTATTCGTTGAGTACGGTTGGAGTCATTCGCGGGAACCTGACGAACAACAACATTACTATCGCGATCAATTTGGCACAAGACAAGATGGAGCAGCTAAAGGCACAAAAACAACTAGTCAATGATGACCGCTGTCCGAGCGCAGGTGATCGTACAATTACAGCTACGGGGACACCTAATGGAATATTTGATCGTTGTTGGAGAATCGTAGATTCCGCTCTCGGGCCACAGCTCAAGCAAATCGATGTCATGATATCGTGGCGAGATCACGAGAGCCGAGAAATTGTTGTCAGCACGCTCGTCTACTCGGAATGAAAACGTTGGTGCAACTATGCCATGACAGCTCCGGCGTTACGTTGATCGAACAGCTGGTCGCGCTGTTACTAGGAGCGGTCATCATTGCTTCTCTCTATGAGTTCTACCGCGCCGAGCTGTTCCGCACGCTTTCTCAAGAAGCTAAGGTGTCGACACTAGAGGATGCACGGGGTGCCTTGGACATCATCGTTCGTGATCTAAAAAATGCCGGATCGTGGGGTACAGGTAGCGCTCCCTCAGAGAGGGGGACGGTGGACGATCCCAATAACGATGCTGATACGGTTTGCAACCGCGTTTATGCTGCCTCCGGCAGAATGATTCATGTGCAAATGGATCTCAATGGCAATGGCAACTGTACAGATACGGAACCCCGCGAAAACGTACGTTACGAACTCACAGGACCGACTTCGACGTGCCCGGGTACGATCATTATCCGACGCAACGGTGATTGTCTGGTCGCCAACATCAAGACCGCAACAGCCGGTAAGCTCTTTACTTATTACGACGTCACGGGTGCCGATCTCGGTGACTCGCCGCCGCCGGCCGCGATCAAACGGATCAGGATCGCGTTTGCGGTACAAGTAAAGAACCCGGATCCGCGTGTAGGTGGGAATATGATGTCCACACTCTCAACCAGTATTGAGCTCCGAAACTAGCCAGCTTATGACTGCTAAACGAAAACTCATCGGTGATAAAAAGGGAATGGTTCTGTTTTCCTCGCTCCTTCTCGTATCCGTTTTGATGGCGGCAGGCATGGGGACGTGGATTGCGATACAAAATGATTACAAAATTACGAGCAATTTGAGACAGACGACTTTGGTTTTTTATCTTGCCGACGCTGGAGTTGAATGGGCGAAACAGCAAATTAGCCAAGCAACTGTTCACCCCCCAAGACTCGCAGATCGCGTGCAGAGTTTTTCTTCCGGAACATTCTCCGTTGTGTATCTTTCTTCGACCCGTGTTACGCCGTTGACGGCTAAAATCGTCATTCGGTCGACTGGGGCATCGGGCATTTCTTCGCAAACGACCCAGGCGCAAATTACTAAGGCCTATGATCTTGCCGATGCCGCTATCGGGCTCCGGGGAGAGGACGCGAATGTCAGTTTGAGCGGTAATTCATTCTCTGTCTCCGGCTTCGACTTCGATCCGGTGAATAATATGTTGGCGGCTGGGGCTAAACCGCGTTCTGCAATTTCGACCACAAGTGCCGTGTTACGTGCCCAAATCGAAGCGGCGTTAACCGCGCAGCAATCCACTAACGTGATTGGCGGGGAGAACAATAACGCGATTTCTCGGAGTGGCCTCATTCCTGGCCCGATCATAACGCAACTCGGGGATGAGCTTTGCCGCGCCCCGCACGTTGTAACGACGGCCATACCTGTCGGCGAGACGCTAGTCCTCGCAGGAGAAACGTGGGGAAGCCGGTCCATGCCCCAGCTTCATTGTATTGAAGGACTGCCCGGTATCGATGATTCGGTAACGGTTGGTGGAAACTTCAGTGGGGTTGGTATTCTGGTAGTGCGCAATGCCGAAATCATTGCTAACGGTGCCTTTCGTTGGGAAGGGTTAGTTATCGTAACTGGAACCGGCGTTGGCTTTCGGGTAGTGGGCGAGGAAAACAAAGAAGTCTATGGAGCGGTAATGATCAATGAGACAAGCTCGGTTGCGGCCACGACACCGACTATTCTGGCAATTCAAGGAGCGATCAAAGTGTTTTACAGCCGATCCGCACTTGACCGAATCACTGGCCTCATGCCATCGCAGACGATGGAAAGCATCTATGCATCGCTCCCCGCTACTATTAAGCAAGACTACTGGCGCAGTGTAAATCCTTGATTCAAAACGCGAGCTGTAGGTTCGCGATTCCAGGTTTACATCGTCAATGGAAGATGTTAAGCTCTCAACTCATAAGGCTTTTTTGGTAACGTGGTTGTGAAAATTTGGCCACGGGAGTTCCCGTTGCAGGCCTCCATGTAGCTTGGCTGTTGGAAAGAACCCGATGGCCAACGGCGTAAACGAAAAGGCGGCGCTAGAGGGGGAAAGCATGGATAGTGATAGCAAGAAGACCATCATGGTGGTCGACGACAATCCCGATATTATTACGATCATTAAGACTATTTTAGAGGGCAAAGGGTATAACGTAATCAGTGCTTCTAGTGGCCAGGAGCTGTTGAATCTTTTGAAAAATCAAAAGCCGAATCTGATTATTTTAGACATTATGATGCCAGAAATGGATGGTCTCGAGGTTTTGACCAAACTTAAAGGTGTTACCGATACGACTAGCATTCCGGTAATTCTATTAACCGCCAAGGTTCAATACGAGGATGTCTTAGGGGGATACAAACTCGGAGCTGATTATTACATCACCAAACCCTTCACGAGCACTCAATTGATCAATGGAATCAATCTGCTTTTGGGGGAGCGGAAAAGCTAACTCTGCCGTATTTTTCGTTTGAAATTCCATCCAAAGCGTGCGGTTCTGGGTTGAAGTTATTCCGTCGAACCGGTTAGTTATTTCTTCCGATGGTTCGTTTCATCACTTTCGAGGGTGGTGACGGGAGCGGAAAAACCACTCAACTGAAGGTCATTGAAAATTATTTAAGAGCGCGCGGTAGATCCTGTCTATCGACCAGGGAGCCTGGAGGGACTTCATTGGGGCAGCTCATTCGGCAAGTTTTGCTCGAAGTGGGCTCACAATCGATCACGTCCCCAACGGAATTATTCCTTTACCTGGCAGACCGGGCGCAGCATATGCACGAAGTCGTCATTCCGGCCCTTAAACAGGGAAAGATCGTTCTTTGTGATCGGCACACGGATTCGACACTTGCTTATCAGGGCTATGGGCGTGGGATAGACCTTAGCTTATTGCGAAGTCTTAATGATATCGCCAGCGAGGGAATCAAGCCGGATATTACGCTCCTGTTTGACTGCCCGGTAGAAATCGGATTGTCTAGAACTTTTCAGCGTCAGCCCCAAACGACCTCAGGTCGAAACGAAGATCGGTTTGAGCGGGAAAAAATCGAGTTTCACGAAAGAGTTCGGGCGGGGTTTCTGGAGTTAGCGCGGGCGGAGCCAAACAGATTTCGGATAGTCGATGCGGCGCGGTCCGCTGAAGAGGTTGGGGAAGAGGTAAAGAACATTATCGATGGAGAGCTGACATAGATGGGTTTTGCGCAAATCCTCGGCCATCAAAAGCAGGTACAAATCGTGCGCCAGGCGTTGAGCCATGGGCGGCTACATCATGCCTATCTTTTCGTCGGCACGGAGGGTGTGGGTAAGAAAACGATTGCTCTCGGCCTTGCCAAAGCGATTCATTGCTCGGCGGCGGCCGGAGATTTCTGTGACGAGTGCGTGGATTGCGCACGTATTAAAGACGATAACCACACGGATGTCCGCATTATCGAGCCTCTAGTCGGGAAAAAGGAGATTAGCATTCAGCAGATTCGTGAGCTGGAAAAGGAACTGAATTTGCGATCCTTTTCGGGCAGGAAAAAAATCGCCATCTTGGATCCAGCCACCTTGATGAACCTATCCGCACAGAACGCGCTCTTAAAGACCCTGGAGGAGCCGCCTCCAGATTCGCTGTTGATATTGATCGCGGCCAACGGCGGCTCGCTGCTGCCGACTTTGCGATCTCGCTGCCTCCGAATTAGTTTTGGTCCGCTGGCCCGAGATCTCATTAGCGGCTTTTTGGTTTCCCGCAAGGGATTGGAGGGTGAGACGGCGGAATTCTTGGCAGCAATGAGCCTAGGGAGCTTGGGTGCGGTCGTTAACATTGACACGCAAGAGTTGCTCGGAAAACGGCGGGAATGGATACGGTTGATTTCTAGTCTAGGTGCGGGGGATTACCGCGCGGCCACCGATGCGGCAGAGATTTTAGCGGGGAGCAAGGATGATTCCTTGAGGTTTCTCGAATGGATTGAAAGTTGGTTTCGCGATCTGTTGGTATATGGCGTCACGCAGAACCAGCAAACTGTCGTCAATTATGACATGTTAACCCAGATCCAGAGGCAATCAGCCAGTACCAACGTCGAGCGACTTTTCTGTTGGATCAACGAAACGAAGGTAGCGATCGCAGGGCTACAAAGAAATCTGAACCGCCGCATGGTGATCGAGGGCTTGCTTTTAAACACGGTTGAGGCGAATTGATGAATCGCATTTACATCACTACTCCGCTCTATTACGTCAACGCTGAACCTCACTTGGGGAGCGCCTACACCATGATCATCACCGATACGCTGGCGCGCTATTACAGGACGAATGGTTGGGAAGCTTTTTACCTCACCGGTACCGACGAGCACGGCGATAAAATCGCTCAGGCCGCCGCGCAGGCGGGCATGGATCCCAAGCCATTCACCGATCAGATCAGCGCGACCTTTCAGGCGGCCTGGGATAGTTGTGGATTTTCATACGATCACTTTATTCGTACCACCGACGCTTATCACGTGCGTTATGTGAAAGAGTTGCTGACGAAAGTTTACGAAGCGGGAGATATTTATTTTGACCGCTATGGCGGGCTTTACTGTTTCGGATGCGAGCGCTTTTACACAGAAAAGGAACTGGTGGACGGCAAGTGCCCAGATCACCGGACTGTGCTGGAGCTGATTGAGGAAGAGAATTATTTCTTTCGCATGAGCAAATATCAGGACCGGCTATTGCGTCATTTGGAAGAGCATCCCGACTTCATCAGACCCGAGGGCTTCAAGAATGAAGTCGCTGCAATGCTCCGCGAACCGATCGGCGACCTATGCATCTCCCGTCCCAAGAGCCGTCTAACCTGGGGTATCGAAATTCCCTTCGATCAGCGTTACGTGACTTACGTATGGTTTGACGCGCTGATCAACTACGTGAGTGGGTTAAAACATAGAGGAGAAGAGTTCTTCGAGAAATATTGGCCCCAAGCCGAGCATTTCATCGGTAAAGACATCCTCAAGCCCCACGGTATCTTTTGGCCGACGATGCTGATGGCAGCAGGTTTACCGCTGTACAAACATTTGAACGTGCACGGGTTCTGGACCAGCGAGGGTCAGAAAATGTCCAAGAGCTTGGGCAATACGGTCTCTCCGTTGGAGATGAAGGAAAGGATCGGCATGGATGCTTTCCGTTACTTCGTGTTGCGCGAGAGCGTGTTTGGACAAGACGCAGACTTTAGGGAGGATGCCCTGACGGCGCGTTACAATGCCGACTTGGCCAACAATCTTGGAAATCTGGTCAGCCGGGTGCTCGCGATGCAGAACAAATACTTTTCTGGCATCGTCCAGCCGCTGAGCGGCGACTGGGCAAAAGAAGATCACGCACTTCAAGATCAATTCGCCCAGGCGGAGACGGAACTGCATCGTCACATGGCGGAACTCCAGTTTCATCGTGCCCTTGAATCGGTTTGGGCTGCCATCGATCACGCCAACCGTTATATTGTGCAGACCGCACCGTTTACACTATTCAAGGATCCTGTACAACGGACGCGGGTCGGTGCCGTTCTTCATCATCTGCTGGAAGGGATTCGTCAGCTCTCTAGGTTGCTTGCGCCTTTCATGCCGGACACCTCAAAGGAGCTACAGCGTCTCCTTGGGCTCAAAGAAGCCGATGAAGCACATCGCGTTCCGTGGGGCCAATGTTTCTCGCCAGGTCACAAGATTGGCGGTTCAACCGTTCTTTTCCCGCGCATCGAACCGCCAAGCGAAGCATAGGCGGGTTG
>Ga0209799_1000048_pt1 | contig 21256 bp, 18 predicted proteins | sample PanSoiPlo36MoBio_FD_188324 | JGI IMG/M metagenome (GOLD analysis project Ga0209799, IMG submission 188324) | Tropical forest soil microbial communities from Panama analyzed to predict greenhouse gas emissions - Panama Soil Plot 36 MoBio (SPAdes)... | ecosystem: Environmental > Terrestrial > Soil...
AACGCACCGTCACCCAAAGCGATCCCGATCCGGATTTTCAAAGGCACCCCCCATCGTGATCTTCCCCCATCGGATAGTGGATCGCAATTGTCATTTCGAGGCGGAGCCGAGAAATCTTTCTGACAGATGTAGGCCAACTCTGCGTTGCGACACAGACTCTCGAGGCAACCGCCATTTCCAAAACCCCGCCCCTATTTTGTTCTGTGCGTCCTTTGCGGTAAACAAATCTTCACAAATTCGGCATGATTTCTTTGGCGCAGATCTCGAGATGTTCCATCTCATCGAACATCGGATTGAACACGATAAACTGCGCACCGGCCCGGACCAGCTCCTGAATTTTCTCCGTACATTCCGCGGCGCTTCCCCAAATCGACACCCGGGGTCCGAGATCGGCGTTTTTGTAACGCCTTGCAAACCAGTCGCGAATGCGTTTTTCGCCGCGCTCCTTGTTGCCGTCGACGGCGAGATAGACTCGCTTGCCGTAACTGAAAGTCGCGGGATCCCGCTTTGTATCCGCAAGGAATTGGCGAATCATCGCCGACTCGCGAATAAAGGCATTGGAGGATGACGAGCCCGCTCCCATCCAACCGTTGCCGTACTTCACCGCGCGTTTGAGCGCATTTTCGTGGTGGCCGCCGAACCACAACGGCAAGTGCGGCCTCTGGATCGGCTTGGGCTCCATAGAAACATCTTTAAAATTCCAATAGCGTCCTTGAAAACTCGTCTTCGGCTCGGTCCAGAGTAGCTTCATAATCTGCACAGCTTCGGTGAAACGGGTCACGCGCCCTTCGCGCGTGTAACCGAACACATCTTCATGCGAACCAAGATGACCGCCACCCAGCCCAACACCCATAACCGCGCGACCGCCACTCATGACATCCAGTGTCGAGTATGCTTTCGCCAGTTGCAAAGGATTTCGCAAGGGCAGCAAGATGACCGAAGTTCCCAATCGCAACTTAGTCGTTATCGCCGCCACGTAGCTGAGCAGAGTTACCGGTTCCAACATACTGAAACCGCCGATGATTCGCTCCTGCAGCCAGAGGCTTTCGTAGCCAAGAGTCTCCGCCCTGGTGACGAAAGTGCGGATATGCTCCATGTCGACGGGCCCGTCAAAGAAGACTTGCGGAATCTCGATCCCGCAAGGTAAATGAGTCGTGCTCATAGATCAGTTGCTCCCCCTCGGTGAGCGTCTCAATGCACGCCGTACAGCCGCGCGCAGTTATCCCAGAGAATCTTTTTCCTGGCGCTGCTCGGCATTTCCATTGCCATGAAGTGATTGATGGCATTCGGCCAGTGCGAATCCGCATGGGGATAGTCTGTCGAGATCACGACGTTGTCATCACCGATTCTGCGGATGACGTCGCCCACCAGATTTTCCTCCACGTCGACCGAAATAAAGCACTGGCGAAAAAAATAGTCGCTGGGTTTCATGTTCAAAGGCTCGTCGGCGTAGTCTTTGCGCAGCTCCCACCGTTCATCGAGTCGATAAAGCGCCCAGGGAAGCCAGCTGCAGTTGCCTTCGAGGAAAGCCACTTTCAATTTCGGGAAGCGTTCCAGAACGCCGCCGGCGCAGAAGCTTCCCACCGCAAGTATCAGCTCGATGGGATTGCGAAACGCGTTGATCAACACCGCTTCGTTAGCATGGCCTTTGAAGCGATGTACGACTTGATCGGTATTTGGATTGGCCGCCGGGTGAAAGCATATCGGCACGCCGAGCTTTTCCGCTTCGCGCCACACCGGGTCGTAGTAACGGTCATGAATATGACGGCCATTGGCCGGCTCCGGCACGAGGCACAGGCCAACGGCGCCAAGCTCCTTAATTGCGCGGCGCGTCTCATCGACGGCGAGATCGACATCATGCAAGGTGATCAGGGCCGATGGTCTAAGCCTCTTAGGATCGGCCTTGCAAAAATCCGCCATCCAGTCATTCCAAGCGCGGCAGAGGTCGTTGGCATACTCTGGCTCAAGGCTGTCGTCGCAGTGCAGTGGAAACGTTCGAAACAGCACGGCCACGTCCAGACCTTCTTCGTCCATCGCAGCGACCTGCGAGAAGGCATCGTAGTTTCGTTTGAACGGCTTTTCATAGCGATGAGCGACGGAGTCTTCCCCCGGAGCGGCCTCACCCGCGATGGGTTTGGGGGTCGCGGGGGAAAGCGCCTGCACCCCGGATGATCTAATGGGCTTGCCGTCGGCGAAGGTAAACCTGATCTGTCCATGCTTTTGACGCGGTTCACCGCGGGGGATTCGCTCGCCCCATTTAGGATTCATGTATCTCAAATAAAGATCACGGGGTTCGAAGACATGCATATCGCTATCGAGAATCTTGAATCCGTTTTTGGCCATGTGTCTGCCCTCCTTCTGTTCACCGGTACTTAACGCTTAGTATCCGGCCTCCGTCCTGTCAATAGAAAAGACCTGATTGGCAAACTTTGACACTCGCTAAACGACCTTGACATCTGGTGGTGGAGCTGTAAAAGATTCCGCATCAATCTGGCGATCGGATCAATTGACGGAGGTCCAAATGGTCTGTAAAGGCAAGCAACGATTCGCAGTCACTTTTTCAGCACTCGCCTTTTTACTGAGCAATAACGCCGTCGCAAACGCCCAGACGCGGGTCTCTATCGGTGTAACCGAAACCATTGAAACCGCCAATCCTTACGGCGATAGCGTCTCGCTGTTGTATGGGATCTGGAGCGAGATCACGGGCCCTTTTTGTACCTATGATTACGAAAAAGGCGATTTTGAGGGGCGTTTAGCCGAGCGCTGGAAAGTGGAAAATCCCACCACTTGGGTCTTCTATCTGAACAAAAACTATAAATTCAACGACGGCTCGCCAGTGACCGCCGATGATGTGGTTCACTCAATGATGACCCGCGTCATCAACGATCCTCAGTCAAAGCAGAAAGCCTCGGTCGCCGGTCCAGTCATCAAAGCCGAAGCCGTAGACAAATTCACGGTCAAGCTCATCACCGACAAACCGGCAGCTCCGCTTCTCGGTTTTGTTTGCGACCGATTTATTATCACCAGCAAGGCGGCCTTCGACAAATACGGCCGCGAGGCGGCAGACAAGGAACACATGATGGGCGGCGGTCCGTACCAGCTGAAAGAACTCGTACCCGGGCAGCGATTGGTGATTGCCAAGAGGCCCGACCACCCGGAAATGAAAAAGCACCCCCGTGCGCCGGATGAGATAGTTTACCGCGTGATGCGCGAGACGGAACAACGGGTTACGGCATTGTTAAACGATGAAATTCAGATCGCCCAGTTTATCCCTCCCCATCTGCGCCAGCGCGTTGAGAAAACGCCGAACTTGCGGATTACAGGAACGGACTCGATAGAGATCATGTTTCTGGCCATGCAGCCGAAGCCGCCCTTCGACAAGAAGGAAGTGCGTCAGGCGGTTTGCCATGCGATCAATCGCGATCAAATAATTGCCACCCTCCTCGAAGGCTTCGCCAGCCGCCTCGATGGCCCCCTCGGACCCGGTCAATATGGCTATGATCCGAACCTCAAGCCGAAAATGAACTATGATCCTGAGAAATCAAAAAAGCTTTTAGCACAGGCAGGTTATCCAAATGGTGTTGATGTGGAACTGCAGACTCCCGTAGGACGCTACACACTGGATAAACAGCTAACCGAGGCAATGATCCCGATGCTGAATGCCGCCGGTTTTCGCGCCAAGTTATTGACCCCGGAATGGCCGACGTTGTGGGCTAATGTCCAGAAAGGAACCGTCCCCTTCTATTATATGGGTCGCGGTTCGGTCCAAGACCCCAGCGCAGCTCTGCACCAATATTTTTACAGCAAGGAGACCCCGCGCATCGGCTACTCCAATCCAAAGCTCGACGAGCTCTTGGACAAGGAGCAGGCGGAATTCGATCCAACGAAACGGAAGCAATTCCTCTCGCAAGCGATGAGCATCATTACCGAAGACGCTCCAGCCTGCTTTATGTGGAGGCATAAACTACTCTGGGGCATTAACAACCGGGTGGAATATAAACCGCTACCCGATGCACACATTTATGGGATTGATATGGCGGTGAAGAAATAGCGCCGCGACCCGCAACGGGATCTGGTGCAATACCGTAACCTGCTGAGGAGAAAGCAATGATCGGTGAAAAATTTGTTGATGTGGACGGAATCCGCACGCGCTATTTCGAAAAAGGTAGTGGCCCGGTCATTGTGCTTTTTCACGGCGGTCACTTCGGCTCCCACGATGCCGCCGACTGCGCCGACGATTGGAGCTTAAACTTCGACGATCTCAGCCGCTGGTTTCACATCTTTGCCGTCGACAAAATCGGTCAAGGCTTCACCGACAACCCTAGGCGCGACGAAGACTACACGATGTCGTCCGTGGTACAGCATGCCTACGGTTTTCTTAAGGTTTTGGGGCTGCGTCATGTCCACCCCGTGGGCCATTCGCGCGGTGCATACCTGGTCGCGCGTTTGACGTTGGAGCATCCGGAGCTGTTCAACACGTGTATTTTGGTTGATACGAACACGCTCGCTCCCGGCATCAGCAAAAACGAAACGGTCATGGCCAATCCGCCCCCGCCGCGCCTAAGCCGGGAAAGCCAACGATGGATTTTGCAAAAGTACTCGTTTGCTTTCGAGCATATCACCGAAGAGTGGCTGGACGTTATGATGCGCGTTGCGGCGCTGCCTAAATACCAAGCGGCGGTAAAAAAGATGGAGGAAGCCGGACTGAGAACGACTCGTTTTCTGCCTCACCTGGCCCGGCAAAAAGACGAAACTCTCGGCATCATCCGTGATCGGGGCTTCGGCAAACCCACGTTGCTCGCGTGGGGATACAACGATCCGACGGCGACCATCGGTCAAGGGCACGCGCTCTTCGACCTCATCAGCCGCAGCACGCCTGACTCGAGGATGTACATCTTCAATCGCGCTGGCCATTTTTCTTACCGAGAGCAACCGGCGGAATTCAACGAAATGTTGCGCAGCTTTGTCCAGCGCGCTGCTTGACAATTCTCGGACGAGATGACGAGAATCGCCCCAGCGCATCGGAGACGTACCTGAAATGGCGGGTTATCTCGTTCAACGTTTCGTAGGAACCGTTCCCGTTCTGCTGCTCATCAGCTTGCTCGTCTTCTTGTTGATTCACGCCGCTCCCGGCGATCCGACGCTCATGCTCCTGGGCGAGGAAACAAACGCTGCCGAGGTGGCCAAGGCCAAGGCGCAGTGGGGATTGGATCGTCCGCTTTACGTGCAATATTTAAAGTTCGCAGCTTCAACTCTCACGGGAGAATTCGGCAAGTCATTCAAATACGCTGAGCCTGTCAGCCAGGTCATCAAAGCCCGCCTACCGGCGACTATCGAGCTAGCCATTTTCTCGATTATCATTGCCGTTGTTTTGGCCATACCGTTAGGCGTCTGGGCCGGTTCGAAGCCCAACTCGTGGCTGGACAATGTTGGAACAACCTTCGGCCTTTTCGGCATCAGCATGCCTAGTTTCTGGCTCGGCATCATGTTGATTCTCCTGCTCGCGGGTGTTCTGAACATCCTCCCCACGGCCGGCCGTAGCACTTATGGAGTCGCAGGGCCGGAAACCACCGGTTTCTACTTGCTCGACAGTCTATTGCAGAGGAATTGGAAGGCGGTTTGGGACGCATTGACGCACATCTGCATGCCGGCATTGGCCCTCGGCGTGAATATGCTTGGCATCTTGATGCGGGTAACTCGCTCTTCTGTTTTGGAGGTAATGAACGAAGAATATGTTGTCACCGCGCGCGCCAAGGGACTCGCGGAGAAAAACATTGTGTGGCGTCACGTCACCAGCAATGCCCTGATACCGGTCATTACCGTTGTCGGGCTTGAGTTGGGGACACTGCTGAGCGGTTCGATCATTGTTGAAACCGTCTTTGCGTGGCCTGGTGTTGGTAGCCTTCTGATCACCGCCCTGAACGCCCGTGATTATCCTCTCGTCACGGGAATCGTGATCACATACACGGCGGCTTTCGTTGTCATCAACCTGATTATTGACGGACTTTATGCAGTCATTGACCCTCGAATCCGCTACTGAAAAAACGCCCGGTCTGGTGGGCCGCTTGGCGCCGCGATTGCACACTAAGGCCTTCACGGGAGGCCTGATCGTGTTAACTTTCATCGTGGTCGGCATCCTGGGTCCGGCCGTCGCCCCCTACAACCCTAACAAGCAGGAACTGACCGCAATGACAAAACCACCTGAAGGCATCGGCTCTCTTCACGTCCTGGGAACGGACAACCTGGGGCGCGATGTTCTCAGCCGGGTGATATATGGCGCCCGCGTTTCGCTTTTAGTGGCTTTTGCCGTGGTCTTTATCTCCGGATTCATCGGCATAGGTCTGGGAGCGATTTCGGGCTATTTCGGCGGCAAAACCGACTTCGCGATCCAGAAGCTGGTCGAGGTCGTATGGGCTTTTCCGCCCCTGTTGCTCGGCATCACGATTATGGCGTTTCTCGGTCAAGGCCTGTTCAACCTGATTCTGGCCTTGGTGGTACAACGTTGGATTCCTTATTGTCGTGTGGTCCGGGGTCAAGCATTGAGTTTGCGCACGCGTGAATTCGTAGTCGCTTCTCGCTGTTTGGGAGCCCGTAACGCGCAGATCATTCTGCGTCATATCCTGCCAAACGTGATCCAGACGTCCTTGGTCATCGGCACCTTTGCCATGGCATCGGCAATCATCGCCGAAGCCAGTCTCAGCTTTTTGGGTGTCGGGGTTCCACCCGAGATTCCCACCTGGGGTACCATGCTCGCCGACGCGCGCATCTATATCAGCACCGCGTGGTGGCTGCCGCTCTTTCCCGGTCTTTGCATCTTCGTCACCGTGCTCGGAATTAATCTTCTCGGCGACGCACTGCGTGACCTTCTCGATCCGCGTTTGAAGCGAGCGGGCTCGGGAATATAAGAGACTGGTGTACTGGAGTGATGGAATAATGGAGTAATGCATTTAAAACCAATCTTCGCTTACTCCATCACTCCATTACTCCACCATTCCATTACTCCAATCCCCTTCCTCTTTCTTTGATTCTCGCACCGAGTCGTGTAAATTATTGAAAATGCGAAGGACAAAAATCGTCTGCACTATTGGCCCCGCCAGCGCTTCCGAAAAGGTTCTAAGACAACTTATCCAGACTGGCATGGACGTTGCGCGCCTCAACTTCAGTCACGGCGACTATGCGTTCCATCGACGCATTATCCGCATGATCCGACGACTTGAACGGAAGCTCGACCGGCCCGTCGCCATCCTGCAAGACCTGCCCGGTCCCAAGATCCGCATCGGCGCCGTGGAAGGAAATCACGTCCGCCTCCGGAGCCGCCAGACTTTAGTATTAACCACTCGCGAGATGGTCGGTAATGCAGAGATGATCTCCGTCAATTATCAGGGTCTCACCTCATCGGTGAAGAACGGCGATCCGATTTTGCTCGGTGACGGTGAGATCGAACTAGAAGTCGTCAAGGTCGGAAAACCAAACGTTACCTGTCGGGTCGTGGTTGGCGGCATTCTCGGTTCGCACAAGGGCATTCACTTTCCCCAAAGCAGCCTCAACCTTCGCGCTCTGACGAGCCGCGACAAAAAGGACCTTGCTTTCGGCATTGAGCACAAAGTTGATATGATTGCCCTCTCCTTCGTTCGCAATAGCGACGATATTGTCTATGCGCGCCGTGAAATGAAAGCTTGCGGCGCTTCGGTTCCGATCATCGCCAAGATCGAGAAACATGAAGCCCTCGATCATATCGACGGCATTCTCGAAGAGGTCGACGGGATCATGGTGGCGCGCGGCGATCTCGGACTCGAGATCGCGCCCGAAAAGATTCCCGCGATGCAGAAGATGATGATTCGGAAGGCGAATGTTTTGGGCAAACCCGTCATTACAGCCACGCAGATGCTGCGCTCTATGGTTCAGAATCCCCGCCCAACACGCGCCGAAGTTGCCGATATCGCCAATGCCGTCCTGGACGGAACCGACGCCCTGATGCTGTCTGAAGAATCCGCAGCGGGCGATTATCCTGTACAGGCCGTTCGGACGATGGCCGAAGTCGCCGAGGAGACTGAACAAATTCTAGAACCCCGCTATCAATTCGCTGGCCGCAAAAAAAGTATCCCCGAGGCCATCAGTTTCGCTGCAATTTCGCTGGCGCGTGATCTGCAAGTCGCAGCTTTTCTCATACCCACATCCTCGGGAAGCACGGCCCGCATGATCGCCCGCTATCGGCCGCAACATCCGATTATCGCATTCACTCCGGAAAGGCCGAGCTTGAAGACCCTTTGCCTCGTTTGGGGTGTCTACCCAATCGCAGTCTCGGCTTTTCAGAGTACTGATGCGATGCTGCGTGATGCCCAGAAGCGGGCGCTGAAGTTGGGTTTCGTGAAACGCGGTGACTTGGTCGCCATCACTGCCGGGCTACCGCTCCAACAAGCGGGAACGACCAACATGATCACCGTCAAACCGATCGAGTGAGGGAGACTGGAGTACTGGAGTGATGGAATAATGGAGTAATGTGTTTCCAAAACGAATGCTCCAACACTCCATTTCGTTGCTCGTTGTCGCCTGTTGCAACCCCGAGCCGAAATGGTCTAGAAGTCGGTTAACAGGAGGATCAATCCATGGCTGATGCACTGAGGGCTTTTGAGGAAGAATTAGAAAGTAAGAATTTCAAGGGCTATTGGCAAAATATTCAGGGCGACGTCTACCGCGAGCCGGTGCCTTCGTTTGAGCCTTGCCACTGGAAGGGAAAAGATCTTTTCGCCGCCATGGAAAAAGCCGGCGATGTGATCGGCTTGGACGTATCCTTCCGGCGCGTTATCCAGATGTGGAACCCGTCGCTCAAGAACGGTACGTCGCGCACTCTGGTTTTGAACCTTCAGCTGCTCAAGCCCGGCGAAGATGCGCTATCGCACCGCCATATGGCCGGAGCGATTCGTTTCATTCTAAAGGGTCATGGCACGCGTCTCATCGTTGAAGGCGAATCATTTGAGATTGGCGAAGGTGATTTTGTTACCACGCCTAGCTGGACTTGGCACGACCACGAAAATCACGGCGGCGAGACGATGATGTGGCTCGATGGGCTGGACTCACCTCTGGTCAGACTATTGGAAACCGATTTTCATGAACCCGATCCGCGCAAGAAACAGACGGTCACGAAACCCGACGGCTACACGCTGGCGACCGTCGGCGCCCTGCGGCCGGCCTGGACGAAGCCGAATTCAACCCAGCCGCCTGCCTTTTGCTACAAATGGGCAGATACCGAGCGAGCGCTGAGTAAAGTGGGTGAACAACCTGGCGATCCCTATGATGGAATCGTATTAGATTACGCCAATCCGTTGACCGGTGGACCGACCTTGCCGACAATGGCGTGCCAGATCCAGATGCTCCGGGGCGGAGAAAAAACCAAAAGCCATCGTCACACTAGCTCGACCATTTATCATGTATGGCGCGGCAGCGGCGTCAGCACTGTCGGCGATAAGCGCTACGAATGGGAACAGGGCGATTCCTTCGTCGTACCGCTCTGGAATTTTCATCGTCACGAAAATACGTCTAAAGATCCCGCGATATTTTTCGTGATGTCCGACAAGCCTCTGATGGATGCCATCGGCCATTACCGCGAAGACGTGCAGGCTGAGTAATCCGAGATACTAAGAATGCTTCGACATGCTCAGCATGACCGGGTGGAATCGTGATCTCAATTTCCGTTCGTGCTCGGCCTGATTGAAGATGAACAAAGATCTAAACCAGTCCAGAATCATAATTTCAACGCAAGGACTTATGAATGTATAAGCTTGACCATAGACTCAGTCCCGACGAATTCATCCAGACATTTTCAGAGGTGAACAAGAACGACCACCAGCGCCCGCCGCATCCCTGGGAGACTCTGTTTCGCGAAGGCAAGTGCACTCGGGAACAACTCCAAGGCTGGGCCAAAGAACGCTACTACTTCGTCAAAAACGTCCCGACGAAAGAATACTCCATCCTTTATAATTGCCCCCATCCCGAAGTGCGCCGGATGTGGCTGCCCAAAGCCATCGAGGAAGAGGGTGAGGACTTGATCGGCAAGCCGGGCAAACCGCATCCCGATTACTGGCTCAAACTCTGCAGCGCCCTCGGTCTCAGCCGGGAATACGTGATCAACTCCGAGCCGCTGTTCGGCGTCAAGTTCGCCGTGGATAGCTTTGCCAATGCCGCATTTAAAACCTCCTGGTTGCTCGGCGTCGCCGTGTCCGAAGGCGACGATACGGCACGCGCCATGGCGCGCGATCTCGATGTCTTCCGCAAACAATATCCATGGGTGGACGACGACGCTCTGGAATTTTACAAGCTCCACGCCGGCGTCGATGTGGAACACGGGCTCATCAGAAAAGAAATTCTAAAAAAATATGCCGACACGAAAGAGCTTCAAGAAGACTGCATCAATGCCCAGCTCATGAAAAACAACATGCGGCGGGTCATGGCCGACGCCATCTATATGGCTTATGTCGTGCAAGGTGCCTGGCTCACCATCAACGCCGCCGCTGCCGAGACTTCCTTTCCCATGTGACGTCCTCTGCGATGCACGGTCCGTCAGCCCTCGCGGTTGCGCTGATTCTGGTGCTTGCCGGCGGGAAACCCGCCGGCGCAGGCCCGACGCGCATCGCCTACAGCTCTATCAGCGGTGCGATGCTGCCGCTCTGGGTCGCGAAAGATAAGAACCTCTTCGATAAATACGGTGTCGAAGTTGAACTCGCCTACATCCGCGGCGTAGCGATCGAGGCGTTGCTATCGGGCGAGGTGCATTTCGTGCGCGCTTCCCCACCGGCGGTAGTTCGCTCAACGCTCCGCGGCGCCGATCTCGCCATCATTGCGAATACCATCAACGTCGCAGTTTTCTCCTTGATGTCGAAACCTGACCTGAAAAGGCCCGAAGACCTTAAGGGTAAGAAGATCGGGGTCACCAACCTTGGAGATTCGCCGGATCTTGTCTTGAGCCTGCTCCTGGAAAAATGGGGTTTGCAGCGCAACAAAGATGTGGCGGTGCTGGGTATTCGCGGCGGCATGCCGGAACTACTGGTTTCTGTAAGCAAGGGATTCGTCGACGCGGGAATGATTTCGGCCCCCAGTAATTTACGCGGCATGAAACTCGGGCTAAGGGAATTTGTCAATGTTGCAGACCTGGGGATTCCTTACCTCAACTCGCCTCTAAGCACGCGACGTTCGTACATAAAAACCCAGCGCGACGTCGTGCTGCGCGTTCTCCGCGCCTACTACCAAGCGGTTCAAGAGACGCGCAACGACCGCAACTCGGCTTTAAAAATCCTCGCAAAATATGTTCGCGTCGACGATACCGAAATCCTTTCCGAAGTCTACCGCATTTATGGGACAAATCACTTACAGAAAAATCTGAAGATTGATCTCGAAGGCGTCAAAGGTCTTCTAAAGGGTTTGGGAAGCGAAGCCACGCAAGTTGATCCCACCGCTTTCATAGATATTTCCCTGCTACAGGATCTCGATCGCGAAGGATTCTTTCAGGCAAAGAATCGCTAGCAGCAAGCGAGTCAAGACGATCGTCTCAACTCCCGTTCCCCGATTACTTTTTCCGGATCGTGGTAAGACTTAGGTTGCGTGGTCAATTGACCATTAATGTTTGGCTGGAAGGACAAGCTTCGATACCTATGAAAAACAGCTTCACACTCATAACTCACCTCTGACTAAATTGTAACGATAAGTCAAAGATTAGCAACTTTTGTCTAACGGTTTCCATCTTGCGGCGCATCTCTCGAAATTTCCAAATCGAACAATATCAATAAAATTTTTGTGAATTTCTTGACTCCTCCTTAGTTGCGAAGTAAGCCGATGCTAGAAGTTAGATCCGTCCCGCTGTTTAGACAAAGCGAACGAGTGCATCGGCTGCTGCGAAAAGAGGGTCGGCATCATGTACAACGGCCACTTCGGGTTCCTCGAATCGCCCTTCAGTGTTACCCCTGATCCGCGTTTCTTTTACACCAATCCTGTCTACCTCGAGGCCTTCGCGACCTTGCGCTACGGGATCGAAACCAAAAAGGGCTTCATTGTAATTACCGGAGAGGTTGGAACCGGGAAAACCACCCTGTTGCGTAAACTGTTGCACAACTTGGAGGACACAGTCCATTCGGTATTTATCTTCCACACCTACCCAAGTTTCCCGGAATTGCTCCAATTCACGCTTCACGATCTCGGCTTAGCCCCTAAAAACACGAGTAAAGTGACGATGCTTCAGGAGTTGGGTAACTATCTTATTCAGCAGCACCAGCGAGGCCACACAGTCGCAGCGCTGATCGATGAAGCTCAAAACCTAAACGATGCGGTTCTCGAAGATTTGAGGCTGCTCTCAAATCTGGAAACCGATCGAGAAAAGCTACTCCAAATTGTGCTGGTGGGCCAACCCGAGCTTGAGGCAAAACTTGAACAACCGGGACTCCGCCAACTTAAACAGCGGGTAGCCCTTCGATGTCGGCTGGATCCGCTCAAGCCCGAGGAAGTGGCTCCGTATGTCGATTTTCGGCTTCGAACCGCGGGCTATCAAGGGAAAGGCTTGTTTCATCGTGATGCGGTTCAGCAAATCGCCTCCTATTCGCAGGGTATTCCCCGGCTGGTGAACATCATCTGCGATAATGCCCTGCTCACCGCCTATGCGGAATCTAAGAAAATAGTTTCCCCGGATATAATCAAGGCAGTGGCCCGCGATCTCAGAATTGGATCGGAAGTTCAACTCACAAAGCAGGAACCCAACCCTGCTGTTCGAGCATCTCGGCCAGAACCAAAAACTATTATCCGCGAAGTACCCAGCCGGGTTCCTGAGCATAGACTGAGGCGCATCGTGCGCACGGGAGTTGGGACTCTTCTGGGAATCCTAATTCTCGTTGCCGCAGCTTCGCTCATCGAGCCGCAAAGTACGCCCAACACTTCAGGGAAAAATCTTGAAGTCGTCACGCGCACCGTGAAACAGGAATCCGTCCCGAAAAGGCTCAACGGCGAGGCCGAGCTCAAGCGGAAGGACCTTCGCTTTACGATCCCCTCTGGCGCTACGATCTTCAAAATTGCCATTGAAACCTACGGGCCTAACACCGCGCTCGGCATGGACCTCATCAAAGAATTCAACCCTCAAATTGACGATCTTAATTGGATAACTGCAGGGGAAGATCTCTTGCTCCCTTCCCTAACGCGGGAGACGTTGCTACGGCAGCAGCCCGACGGTTCGTATCGTGTCATCGTCGCATCATTTCGAAGCCAAAGCGGAGCCGATGAATATGCCCAAATGCTTAGCAATAACGGCTATCAAGTATCGATTATACCGAGAAGGGTCGCGGACGATCTTTTACTGCATCGAGTTGAAATCGATGGTTTACAAAACCTGGAAGAGGCCAATAAAGTTTGGCAAGCCGGGCTCATGAACGATGGCTCGTATTTTCCGGCAAGCCGGGAGAACCACGTAGGTGAGCAGACAACACTTAACGGTAAGAAGCCCCGGCGACAAGTAATAAAACGAGAAAGATAGCGGCTCGTTAAGCGCCCTTGCGCTTTTTGATCTCTTCGACAAGCTGCGGAACGACCTTGAACACGTCGCCGACCACACCGAAGTCAGAGTACTGAAAGATCGGCGCTTCGGCATCCTTATTGATCGACACGATGAACTTGGAGGTTTTCATTCCTGAAAGGTGCTGCACGGCGCCGGAGATGCCGCACGCGAAATAGAGATCCGGTTTGACCGTCTTACCCGTCTGTCCGATCTGCATCGCGTAAGGAACCCAGCCCGCGTCGACAGCGGCCCGCGTAGCGCCCACAGCGCCGCCAAGCACGTCGGCTAATTCCTTCAACATCGCGAAGTTTTCTTCGCCTTTGAGTCCACGGCCGCCGGAAATGATCGTTTTGGCGCCGTCCAGCTGCGGTCCTTCTCGCTTTACTACCACGCGCTCTTTCATGTGAACTTTTTGCAGCGCTATGTCTGACGGAGCCTGGATCTCTTCAACCGAGACGGGCTGCTCATTAACTTTGGGCTCGAAGGACTTGGGCCGAACTAATAGTAATTTGGTTCCCTGACTGACCAAGGTGCTGGTGTTTTGATAACTCGCGCCCAATGCTGGAATCGTCGCTTCCACTGAGCCGTCTTTTAGAACGAAATCACCGACGTCACTGATAGCGCCGCAATCAAGTCTAGCGCTCAAGTTGGCGACGATGTCGCGTCCTGTGTAACTCGATGCAAATAGCATCACCGCCGGATTATGCTGTTGAATGAGTCCCGCAACCGTCTCCGCAGCCGGGAGTGTCAGGTAATCACGATATACCTGATCTGCCGATCGGTAGATCTTGCTGGCGCCGTAGTTCGCCAAGGTTTGTTCGGCATTGCCCGGAGCAGGGCCCAGCAGCACGGCCTCGGCTTTTCCTACTTCCGCCGCCTTGGTCAGCATTTCCAAGGTCGTTGGAGTAAAGCGCTCGTCGTTTAGTTCGGCATAGACCCAAATTGCATCCGCCACTTAAATCACCTTGATTTCGGCTAGAAAGTCCGCAATCTGCTTGCCGCCTTCGCCTTCGTCGGTAATGACTTTCCCGGCTTGCCGTTTCGGCGGCCGGCCGATGGTCAAAACTTTTTCTCTAGCACCCTTCTCTCCCACCTGATCCGTCGCCAAACCGAGATCCGCGGCGGTGTAAACTTTGATCTCTTTTTTCTTGGCTGCCATGATGCCTTTGAGTTGAGGATAGCGAGGCTCATTGATCCCGCTGCTCACGGCCACCAATGCAGGCAAAGTCGATTCCACGATATCGTACCCGCTTTCGCTCTGCCGCTTGATCGTGATGTTGTTGCCGTCGATAGTGATTTCTTTCGCGAAAGTCACGGGCGGGACGCCAAGCAGATGGGCAATCTGTCCCGGCACGATTCCCGAATAACTGTCGCTGCTCTCCGTCGCACAGATAACCAAATCAAACGGCTGCTTCTTGATGGCTGCGGCCAACAGTTTGGCGGTACCCAAGGTATCCGATCCGGCCACCGCATCATCGAGTATATGGACCGCTGAAGTCGCTCCCATGGCTAGGGCGTTGCGGATGCCGATCGTTACGTCGCTGATCCCCATCGTGATCAAGACCACTGTACCGCCGTGCTTTTCGGTGAGGCGCAATCCTTCCTCGACGGCGCTCGCCGCGGCCGGATCCAGCTCATGGGTGACGCCCTTGCGCACCATGCGCTTGGTATTGGGATCAATCTCAATCGTGACAGAACTTGCGGGAATAACCTTACCGCAAACGATAACGTTCAATGTTCATGCTCCTGTCAATCAAAACACCGGCCTCAGATATGACGAAGGCGCCATCAGGATCAAGGCGCCTCGTCGATACGGAAAACTTGCCGATTAGAAATTCGCTGGCGACCAGGCTACGACAGCCATTCTTTGACGTTGCCCTCCATGACCACGTCCAATATTTCCTTGCAATCCGCGATCGCCTTATCGACGACTTTGGGATCGTCTTTAAGATGCGGCATAGCAGAGTTCACCGCGCCTTTCAGCGCTTGAATGAACTCTTTGAACTGTTGATCTAAGGCATCCGTATTGGCGGCTGGCTGCATTGTCTTTCCCTAAGTGTAGAGCCGTCCTTTGTTGGGATCGGGGAGCTGCAGACCCATTTTCAAAATCAAGGCGTCGATCTCGTCCTTGTATTGTTGACGCGCTACGGCATTGGGCCGCCGCTTCAGACCCCAAAACATGTAGCGCTCCGAACGGTAGGACTTGCTGTTACCGAACATGTCGAGACCTTTGGCGTACCAGTAGTCCACCGCTTTTTGGATTCGTTCTTTGGACTCTCCACCTTTTGCGGCAAATTCAGCCGTCGCATTGGTACCGAAATCGACGTGCCCTTCCTCTTCTCGAATAATGTCGGGATCCTCGACGACACGGGCGAGAGGCTGATAAGTTGCACCGATAAACTCCTCGAGCTGGAAGCGACCTACGCGGTCGACGAGGAATCCGAACACGGCAAAATCTTCCCAGGTTTTGATCTGGCCACGAAAGGCTTCAACGTATCGTTCTTGATTGGGCCGGCTGAGCGTATAAGAAACATCGACACCAATATCACCAGCCAAGCGCGCCATTTTTCTGAAATGGTCCATTTCTTCGGCTGCCGTGCGGGCAACGATCAGCTGATCCAATTTGGTCGGCGCATTAGGCAAGATATCCTTGACATAGAGGTTCGGGCCGCCGATCTCACAATCGGCTTGGATCGCCAGTACTCGTCGTAAAAGATCCTGATATTCCGGGTCCTGTTTTTCGAAATCCTTAAGTTCGACTTTGTCGGTAAACATCCGCCCTCCTTTGGTTGCACACCGCGGTCAGCCTACGAGAATCCTTAACAAAACTGCCCAGATAAATCAATAGTGAACAGGCGTTCGTTCGCCTTTACTTGGGGGCAATTGTACACTAGACTCCGCTCAATTCATTGGACTCCACGTGAATACCACAAACAACCTCGCGTTGTTGACGGATCTCTATCAGCTAACCATGGCTCAGGGTTATTTCCAGAGCCAAAGGATGGCGCCGGCGACGTTTAGTCTTTTTGTCCGGTCCTATCCCCCAAACCGGAGTTACTTCGTCTCCGCAGGCCTGCAAGATGTCTTGGAGTTTCTCGAACAATTCCAAATCGACTCTGCCGGCATCGACTACCTCCGCTCGCGTCGGATGTTTACGGACGATTTTCTTGATTTTCTTAAAGGATTGAAATTCACAGGCGACGTATGGGCCATTCCCGAAGGACGCTTGTTCTTCAAGGACGAGCCGGTGATGGAAGTCACCGCCCCCATTGTCGAGTCCCAGATCGTCGAGACTTTTATCATCAATCAAATCAACTTTCAGTCGCTGATTGCCACCAAGGCGGCTCGCTGCGTTCATGCGGCGGGCGCGCGATCGGTAGTGGATTTTTCGCTTCGGCGGACTCACGGCATCGACGCCGGAATGAAGGTCGCCCGCTCCAGCTACCTTGCCGGTGCCGCGGGAACCAGCAACGTTCGAGCCGGACAGCATTATGGGATACCGATCGTCGGTACAATCGCGCACTCCTTTGTCTCCAGCTTCGAACACGAGATCGATGCCTTTCGTGCATTCGTCTCCAGTTTTCCCAACAACTCGACTTTACTGATCGACACGTATGACACCCTGGCGGGCGCACGCAAAGCCGTGCAGGTAGCCAAAGAAATGGCAGCCCGTGGCCAGCGGCTCCAGGGCGTGCGCATCGATAGTGGCGATCTGGCAAAATTGGCGGTCGATGTTCGAAAGATCTTTGATGACGCCGGTTTGACGGACGTAAAAATTATTGGCAGCGGTGGCTTGGACGAGTATGATTTGGCCGAGTTTTCCGAAGCCAAGATCCCCTACGATAGCTACGGCGTGGGAACCAAAATGGGTGTCTCGGCCGACGCTCCCTGGTCGGACGTAGCTTACAAGCTGGTTGAATATGATAGCCGGCCGGTCCTTAAACTAAGCACCGGGAAAGTCTCTTCGCCGGGTAGAAAACAGATATTCCGGGTATGCGACGAGGAAGGCCAACTACACAAAGATATCATCGCCCTGCGCAGCGAAATCGTCACCGGAAGCGAACCTTTATTAAAGCAAGTAATGAGCGCAGGAAAGATCACCGTACCTCCTCCGTCTCTGGAAGAGATCAGATCCGTTTTCATGTCTGAGTTTGCCAGACTTCCCGAAGCGATCAAGGCGATACAGAATCCGTCCCGCTATCTCGTCGAACATAGCGCTCGCTTGCAAGCATACTGCGCGGACGTTGAACAGCGAGTCACTAACCTTAGCTAATTGTGACCGCACTAGCGATGAACCCGGTCTAACTCCGGGTGAACTAGAATTGCACCACCGCGGCGCCCCAGGCAAAGCCCGCACCGAAGGCATTCAAGAGCACGATGTCGTCCTTGCGAATCCGGCCTTGGCGTTTGGCTTCGTCGAGAGCAACCGGGACCGATGCAGCAGAAGTGTTGCCGTACTTATCGACGTTGACCACGACCTTGTCCATGGAAATGCCGAGACGGTCGGCCAACGCAACGATAATCCTTCGATTGGCTTGGTGCGGAATAACCAATGAAACTTGTTCGATTTCGACTCCTGCCTCTTCGAGCGCCTGGCGGCTGATATCTTCCATGGAGCGAACGGCGACCTTGAAGACTTCTTTGCCGTTCATGGTTATTGTATGTTCATTGTTCTTAACGGTTTCGGGCCTGGCCGGCTTCAGGGATCCGCCCGCCGGCACATAGAGCGTCTTAACGTACGAGCCATCCGTACGGAGCTTCGTGCTGAGAATTCCTCCGTGGCCATTTTCGGACGCTCCCAGCACCACCGCACCCGCACCGTCGCCGAACAGAATACAAGTCGTGCGGTCTCGCCAGTTAAGCAACCGACTGAGCGCGTCGGAACCGACCACCAAGGCGTTGCCAATCTGTCCGGTCCTAATAAAAGAGTCGGCCACCGATAACGCGCTGAGAAAACCTGAGCATGCCGCATTGACGTCGAATGAAAAAACGTTCTTAGCCCCCAGCAAATCTTCGAGGACACACGCCGAGCTGGGGAAAGGATAGTCCGCTGTGCAGGTTGCCATGACTATGGCGTCGAGATCTTTGGCGTCCATCCTAGCATCGTCGAGCGCACGACGGGCGGCGTGAACCGCCATGTCCGCATTGCCTTTGCCCTCCTCCAGTACACGCCGTTGCTTGATGCCGGTCCGAACCGTGATCCACTCATCACTCGTTTCAACGATCTTCTCAAGGTCGTGGTTAGTAATAACTTTGGCTGGAAGTTCAGACCCGGTACCGAGTATGACACTTCGCCGTCGCGCTCCGCTCATTCACTCCTCCTGAAAATCACACACGCATTTGTCCCACCAAAACCGAATGAGTTTGACAGCGCCACGCGTATGTCTGCTTTGCGCGCCTGATTGGGTACGTAGTCAAGGTCGCAATCAGGATCGGGATTCTCGTAGTTGATCGTCGGCGGAATGATTCCATGCCGCAACGCGAGCACGGAAAAGATGCCTTCCACAGCGCCGGCAGCGCCAAGCAAATGACCGGTCATTGATTTGGTCGAACTCACAGCCAGCTTGAAGGCCTGTTCGCCGAAAACCTTCTTGATTGCCTGGGTCTCATTGGTGTCGTTGTATTCCGTCGAAGTCCCATGAGCGTTGATATAGTCAACCTCGCTGGGCGTAATCCCCGCGTCTTTGAGCGACAACCGCATGCAACGCGCCGCACCCTCGCCTTCAGGAGCGGGCGCAGTCATATGATACGCGTCGCCATTGGCGGCATATCCAAGGACCTCCGCATAGATCTTCGCGCCGCGCTTTACCGCCCGATCCCTTTCTTCCAAGATCAAAACCCCCGAACCTTCCGCGATGATGAAACCATCACGCTCTCTGTCGAACGGACGGCTAGCGCGCTGCGGTTCGTCGTTGCGGGTGGAAAGCGCTTTCATCGCGCTAAATCCGCCGACCCCAAGGGGCGTGATGGCAGATTCCGCCCCACCGGCGATTACCGCGTCCTGCAAGCCACGCCGAATCAGGTGAAATGCTTCCCCGATGGCGTGAGTTCCCGAGGCGCACGCCGAGGTGGGGGTCCAATTGACTCCCTTCGCTCCATGTCGAATAGCAATCTGCCCCGGCGCAAGATTTGAAATGACCTTGGGAATGAAGAAGGGAGAAATTTTGCGCGGACCACCGTCAAGATACGCCCTCTCGGTGGCCTCGATGGTGTCGATCCCGCAAAGGCCCACGCCGATAATGACACCAACATTTTCGGCCTCCTGAGGATCGATCTTTAACCCGCTATCCGCCATCGCCATATTAGCGGCCGCCACGCTGTATTGAATGAAGAGATCCATCTTCTTGATCTCTTTCGGTTCGATGAAATCTTCGGCACGAAAATCAGGGACCTGCCCAGCGATGCGTGACGCAAAGGCATCAATATTCGGGAAGCGATCGATCTTCCGAATACCCGACTGTCCGGCGACGAGTGCTTGCCAATTTTTTTCGAGACCCACTCCCAAAGGCGTAACCAGGCCCAAACCCGTCACGACAACTCTACGTTGTTCCGTTGCTCCCACAGTCAATCTCCGATTTGTGAGGTTAATAGATAAAACAGTCTAGCGAGAGGGTCAATACTATTTTTCTTTAGCGATACTTTTCGCGCACTTGGAGGATTCTGCGAATCAGGGGCTCGATTCTATCGCCGCCCGTTTTTGCATTTTTCATGGTCCGCGAACTTTGCTGCATGACGTCGAGTACCGCCGCAACGGAATGGTTTAGCGCAGCAAGATCGTATCCGCCTTCGAGCAAAAAAGCGATTTTGCTTCCGGTGTATTGATCCGCCAACTCAAGCAGCAAACGCGCCATTGCAGCGAAGCCCGCCTCGGTCACCTCCATGCCGGCCAAAGGATCGCGCCGGTGAGGATCGAAACCCGCAGAGACAAGAATCCATTCAGGGTCAAATTTCTTGGCCGTCGGGACCACCACATCATAAAAGACACGCAAGTACTCTGCATCACCGCATCCGGCTGGAAGAGGAATGTTCAACGTGTAACCTTCACCTGCATTCACACCCACTTCATTGACGGAGCCGGTTCCGGGATAAAAGGGAAATTGATGAGTCGAAATAAACAAGACCGACGGATCCTCATAGAAGAAATCCTGTGTCCCATTGCCATGGTGGACGTCCCAATCCATGATCATGACTCGCTTGACCTGATAGGCACTCTTCAGGTGCTGCGCGCCGATCGCGATGGTGTTGAAGAGACAGAAACCCATCGCGCGATTTTTGAGCGCGTGATGTCCCGGCGGGCGCACCAGAGCAAACCCATTTCGTGATTCCCCAGCGGCAATGGAATCAATGAGGCGCAAGAATCCCCCCACCGCCAACAACCCCACACCGAAGGAATCGCGGCAAGTAATCGTGTCCCCGTCCAGTACGTAATGATTGGCCTTCGACGTCGATTCAATCAATTTGACATAATCGGCGCCGTGGCAAGCCTCGATGTCCGATCGGCTCGCAGCCATGGGCGGCAAGATCTGGAATCTTTGGTGATCGAGTTTGTCCGCAAGATCCAGCAAAACCTTAATCCGCTCGGGTCTTTCCGGATGAAACTCACCGGGATCATGTTTCAGATACTCGGGATCAACCACAACCGCCGAACGAGCCATACCCAAAGCTACCACCTGGGCCGTCACGCTGCAAAACAGTCTGGCTGAAGGGAAAGCGGAGGCTGAGCGATGG
>Ga0209799_1000049_pt1 | contig 21226 bp, 19 predicted proteins | sample PanSoiPlo36MoBio_FD_188324 | JGI IMG/M metagenome (GOLD analysis project Ga0209799, IMG submission 188324) | Tropical forest soil microbial communities from Panama analyzed to predict greenhouse gas emissions - Panama Soil Plot 36 MoBio (SPAdes)... | ecosystem: Environmental > Terrestrial > Soil...
GTTGAGGCGCAGCAGCCGAAGAATGTTCCACGGATAGGGTATCTATCGGGGACCGACCCGGCGACCGATGCGCCCCGTTCCGAGGGAATTCGACTGGCTCTGCTCGAGCTTGGCTACATAGAAGGACAAAACATCGCCATCGAGTATCGATATGCGGAGGGAAAAAACGATCGGCTCCCCGAGCTGGCGGCCGAGCTTGCGCGTCTCAAGGTTGATCTCATCGTGCCGGCTGGGGGCGACCCGCTGACCCGAGCGGCCATGAATGCAACCAAGACGATTCCTATCGTTATGATAGGATCTGGCTCCGATCCTGTCGCGGCAGGCCTAATTGATAGCCTTGCCCGTCCGGGGGGCAACGTCACTGACCTTACATCACTTACTCCAGATCTCGGCGGCAAGCGGCTGGAGCTGCTCAAAGAAGCGGTACCCAAACTTGCCCGTGTCGCGGTTCTCTACGATCCGGCCAATCCGCCCACTTCATACGCGGTGAAAGAGGTTCTCCCAGCCGACGCGCGTGCGCTAAAGTTGACTATTCGGTTCAGACAACAAATTTCTGTTGAAAGCTAAACGTAATTTGCCTGTGATTTCGCATTTTTTGAGTACGAATCTGTGGATATTCGTGTGCATGAATTTGTTGCACGCGAAATCTCCATGTTGCAGAGCGAAAATTTACCGCTTCGGTTCTCGCCATCGCCAGTGCACCTTTGCAAACGGACGTGGAGCGTCCGCAGAAAGAAACGAGGACCAGACCCTTGGCGAACTACGCCCAGGCTTTTGGAAGCAGTCTTGGTGCAAGGACGAACGTTGAAGAGTGTGGCACCGCGCTATGGCCTTAGCGCTCAAGGATTGAGTCGCCGTTTTCGCCACGTCCAAAACGCCGATACTCGCGTCCAAAGGAAGTCTCGAGGAAGGAGTCCGGGCATGATGCGAAAGCTCTTCGAGTGTGTGCTCGTGGCCGTGGCGCTGTTGCCCGGCGCCGCCTTCGCCGCGGATACGCCGGTCGCGGAAGTCTCACAGCTTCGGATGTACAGCAGCTTCTGGCAGAACCTGCACCACTTTCTCTACGTTTCGGCGTGGGCGACGCGCCCGGCCGCTCCCGGCACGAGGCGGCTCGCCATGCCGATGCCCAAAGACCCCGCCGTCACGATGACCGCAGAAGAGAAGGCGACCTGGGACGAGGCGGTCAAGGTTTACGAGCGCGAGTTCGCGTCGAGGGATCTCCTGTTCGACCGCGGCATGACGGCGATCAAGGTCGGCCTCGTCGATCGCGACGACAAGCTGACCGGCGCGCCGTTCGACGACGAGCTGCGAATGCTGCTGACGTCAACGGCGCCGATCTATCGCAGGTACTGGTGGCCGGCGCACGACGCGGCGAACCGCGCGTGGATCGCCGAGGCAGCCCGACGGACCACGACCTACGCGCCGCCGATCATCGCGAGGCTCACCGCGCTGTACCGCGTCTCGTGGTTCAGCACGCCGGTTCGCGTCGATGTCGTTCGCGCGGGCAAGAGCCAGGGGGCGTACACCTCCAACAACCCCACGCACATCGTCGTTGCCAGCGACGACAGCAGTTACGACCAGTGGGCGAGTACTGAAATGCTCTTCCACGAGTCGTCGCACGGGCTGATTCAGAACGTTTCCGCGGACCGTGAACACCGCGCTCAAGACGGCGAACAAGCAGGCGAACGACCTGTGGCACGTCGTGCTCTTCTACATCGCCGGCGAGGTGACGCGCCAGCAGCTCGCGAAAGACGGCATCCAGTACAAGCCGTATCTGTACTCGGTCGGTCTGTTCGACCGCGCGTGGCCGCAGTTCCGCGCGCCGGTTGAAGAGCACGTGCAAGCGTACATCGACGGCAAGATTACCCTCGAGCAGATGGCGGCGAACCTGGCGGCAGCGGTGCCGTAACGGATCACGACACGGCTTCCATCCGCGTTGCAGTGGGCACCGGTTTGGCGCGCTCGTGGCGCTTCGCCATGTAATAGAGGACGGGCACGGCCATGCGCGAGAGCAGGACCGACGCCACCTCGCTGGCCATCAACGAGATCGCCAGGCCCTGGAAAATCGGGTCGAACAGGATGACCGCGGCGCCGACGATCATGGCAGCAAACAGCGAAGAGTCTTTGAGATAGATACAATAGTCCAATCGAATCGAGAGACACGAGGATTATCAATCCTCGTGTCATCTGGGTTCATTTGCGCTACCGCCCTCTCTTGGGCATAGTTACGCCGACTACCTCGATTCTTGATGGTACTTGGAAGATTCCCTGCGGTGACGATAGCGGCAGCCGACGGCAGCAAAGAAAAACCCGGTACAAACTAAAGAGATTAGGCCAAGGAGACAAAAGCTGGCCTGAGACCCGGAAATATCTAGAGGGGATCGCACGAAACGGGGTGACGGTCACTCGGGGGCATACGCTTCAGGCACAGCTCATATGCGCCGGAGAATATAAGCTAGGGGTCGAACTCTATCTGTATACTGCAGCACAGATGCAACGGACGGGCTGCCCGATCAACATCGTTTACCCTAATCCTACCACCGTTGCCTCCGCGCAGTCTTGGGCCATCCCGGTTACAGCGCCGCATCCATACGCTGCCGCGCTCTTGCTGGACTATATTTTGAGCGCGGAGGGTGCCGAGTTGGTTGCAGATCACGGGCGGATACCGGCCCGCAGCGGCGTGAAACCGAAGTTCGAGACGCTCAATCAGCCGGCAAGTGGGACGGTCGCGATCCAGGTGCTTACCACGGAAGACGCATATCGGCTCCGTCAGCCCACCGACAAGCTACTCAAAGACATCCTGCTTCGCAGATGACTCTCGCTCGTTTTGTTTTCTCTGCTTCTTTTCAGCCATGAAACCCTTAGTTCTCTACTTTGCTGCGTTCTTTTACTAGCTGCAGCGATTTCTCACGCAGGTAATAAAGAGTTAGTTATGAAAGCTCAAGCTCTAGGGCGATCGAGGGCTTTGCCCCCGCTCTTCCTTTTGACGGGGAGGACGTGGAAGGATGAACCAGGCGCGAACTCTAATTTCCAAAGGATTCGGACGGGAAGACTCAAAATCGCCTTGACGGGGATTAGCCAGCAGCCTAGTCGCGAGTTGAGGTGCGGGTTGCAGAAATGATGCGAAGTTAGGATTATGAACCCCACCAGAATTGTATCAATGACGGGTAAAGCGAAATCTAACCAGCGCGAACGATCGGTCAAAATCGGCGGCCGTTCCTTAACTTCAAAATCAAAGCCAAAGGTCGTCGTCAGAAAAACGCCTTGGGCGACCTCCACCACCCTCGAAAGGGCTTGCGACGTGCTGAGGCTATTTACACCACAAAAGCCTCGATGGACCATTTCCGAGTTGGCTCATCACTTGGATGTTCCGAAGAGCGGGATTTTCAGGCTGGTAAAGACTTTTGAACGAAAACAATTTCTCCAATCCAGAGACGATTCCTACGAATATGAACTTGGGTCAGGGATTTGGGAATTGACAGGAACTGTGTTTGGCAAGCGGGAACGATTGGTCGAAAAAGGATCGCCATACCTCCGCGAACTGAACAACACTACCGGGCTTCTCGTTTCGCTAAGGGTTCTTGAAAATGAGCAAATGGTAATAGTCGATCGAGTCGAAGGTAAAGATCCGGTCAAAGTCATTGTCCCAGTGGGTAGCCATCAGCCTTTAAATCACGGAGCGCCAGGAAAACTCCTTCTTGCCTATCGCTATCCAAAGCAGAGTGCGCAACTCCGTGAGTTGATGTCACGGGGTAAGATCATCAAGCTTACGGAACGGACCTTGATGGAACCACGCCGGTTGGAAGACGAGTTAAACAAAATACGCCGTTTGGGCTACGCGACGAGCGACGGCGAAGCGATCCGTGGAACCATAGGAATCGCCGCGCCTGTGTGGAATTCAATGGGCCAAGTCGAGGCGGCTCTAGCCCTGACTGCGGTCGAATCTTTGTGCGATATGAAGCAGCTAATTAAATTCTTGCCGGCTTTGAAACGAACCGCGGAGAATATTTCCCAGGTGCTAGGTTACCAGCCGGACAAAATATCTCGCTAACTCACCATGTGCGCATCATTCAATCAGTGAGGTTCTTGCCTAGTTTGAAGGGCGACCGCCGAAAGATTCAGCAGCCGCTCGCATGCGGCGACGAGCCAAAAATCTCGGTCTTACTCCTTTCCCGTCTTGGGTGTCCCGATCGTCGCGGATTCAACATAGCAAAACACGTTTTATTGACATCCTCAACATATTGCGCGATATGCAACACACGAAGTTCGTTGAACTGTTCAACATAAGCAAACGAATCAAATCTTGTGCCCGACGGCGACTATGGGGAAGCTTTCGCATGTAGGGATGGCGGAAGCGCATCGCAATTACTTGAAAGTGCGGCCACGTCGACGTGGCCGTCCGCGTTAGCAAGTTTTCGTGACAAGTCTGATAAGGAACAAATAAAGAACTCACTCAAATGAGACAGGAACATGAGTTTAGATCTTACCAAGCAATCCGCATACATTGACAAAACGCCTTATGAAGTATGGCAGGAGACTGAAGGCGTTCCGATTTACAGGGGGCTCGCCATCGACGACTTAACCACGGTGGCGGTTAAGCCGTGGCAACATAAGGGAGCTTCCGGAGCCTTTATCAATCTCCTTGGCGCAGGCCGTAGTTGCGACAGTTATCTTTGTGAAATCCCGGCGCAGGGACAAACTTTGCCGGAACGCTACTTGTTCGAAGAGTTGATCTACGTGGTCAAAGGGCGCGGCGCTACGACCGTTTGGACTGAAAGCGGCCATAAGCAGACCTTTGAGTGGCAACAAGGCAGTATGTTTTCACCGCCGCTGAACACGTGGCGCCAACATTTCAACGTTCAAGGTGATGAGCCGGCGAGATTCGTCGCCCTGACGGATGCGCCCGTTATGATCAACCGTTTTCGAAATGTGGATTTCATTTTCAACAATTCCTTCGCATTTTCCGATCGCTTCAGTGGCGAGGAAGGGTACTTCAGTGGCAAAGGCAGAATAGTCGAAGGTCATCGCACGTGGGATTCGAATTTTATCGCCGATGTTCCAGGATTTAAGCTGATCGATCACAACGCGCGGGGCCAGGGAGCGAGAGGTATTTTGCTGCACTTCTCGGCAAACACTATCAGCGCGCACATCGAAGAATACCCGGTGGGAACTTATCCGCGAGCTCATTGGCATGGGCCGGGTGCGCACATCGTGATTCTTTCAGGAGAAGGATATTCGTTATTGTGGGAGCCGGGGAAACCGCGCACTCGTGTCGACTGGCGGCCCGGCACGATGTTCGTGCCGCCGGCAAAATGGTTTCACCAACATTTCAATCCCGGAAAAGAACCCGCCCGCTATCTTGCTCTGAAGCCGTGGGGATTCACGTACCAGGTGGAAGACCTGGTGAAAACCCTGGAAGTCGAAGCCGCAGGCGGAACACAGATCGACTACAAAGATCAAGATCCGGAAATTCATCAAACTTTCATCGCGGAATGCTCCAAGCGAAAGGTCGAGGTGCGTCTGAAATTTTAGTTTCCCCCTCATTCAAGAACTGGAACTTTGATGATGTCTTGAAAGATCTTTTTTTGGAATCGGTGCTCAGGAGGTTCCCATGTCGAAGCTGCTTTCATCGGAACAGTTAATTGATGATCTTCATAACACACTACAACAGCGTCACCCCAAGCCGCATCCCATTCGCCAACTCTTATTGGGTGGCCAGTTATCAAGGGAACAGTTGTGTTGGTGGGCAAAGAACCAGTTCCACGAATTTCGCAACATTCACCGTTTCTTTGGTGTTCGTTATCAAAAGTGTCCGATACCAGAATTGCGCCGCATGCTTTTGGAAAACATGGTCGAAGAAGAAGGCGAAGATCTTTTCGGTGGTAAATATGGGAGCCATCGCGACCTCTGGGTGCAGTTTGCCGCGGGCCTTGGCATTGCGCGCGATGAAATCTTGAACTATGAACCGCTGCCGGGGATTCGCGCAGCGTTAGAAGCGTATGTTTCGCTCGTGGAGCAAAGTCATTGGGCAGTGGCGATTGGTACCGGGCTAGTCTTCGAGGGCGGCGGACCGAAGCGTATGAAAGAAGAAAGGGAAGCGCTGGAGAAATACTATTCATGGATTCCCTCGAGCAGCTTGGATTTCTTCCGCGCCCATGAGTATCACGACGAAGGTCACGGCAACATGGTGGTCGACGTGATCAAAAAACATTGTATGGACGAGAAGCTGCAAGACGAAATGCGCGAAGCTGTGCGGCAACGAGCCGATATCATGTGGCTGCAGAACGACTGCATTTACAACGCCTTTGTCAGGCCATCGTTATCGCCCGAGACGATTCAAGAATTGGAAGGGCGACTGGAATGAAACGGGCGAACCAATCATAGACTCGCCAGCGCGATCGCAACGGCCGCGCCATGGCGCGCGTGCCGAGAAGCACGGTTCGTTGGTGTGATATTTGTAAGACTGAACTGATGTGAAATGAGCGCCACAAAGGAGGATTGATGCACGTTAAGATGAGTCCGGAGGATGCGAAGGCCTGTGTTGACCGAATTTACCGACAAGTGGCCGAGCGCTGGCAGCAACGGGTTAGCTGCTCGCAATTCATGAAGGCTCTGGTGGTGGGAAAACTTCCCAAGGAAACCTTTCGGCTTTTTTTTAAGAATTGGGCCGCGTACACCATCGAGATCAATACCTTGGAAGCGGCTTCGTATCACAAACACATCCACTTTTTCCGTAAGCATCGAGATTTGATGGCGGCCATGGCGGAAAAACTGGCGGATGAGTTAATCCATCCGAAACCGCCGGGGCACATTCACGTCGTGATGGAAACGGCCAAAGCGCTCGGCATCAGCGAGGACGAAGTCTTTGTTTCTCCCATGCTCGCCGAATTCCGCGCCAAGATCGATTATTTCCGCGCCATTGTTTGGGAAGGCACGGTGGCGGAGTTCTATGCAGCCGGCGCCACCGAGGAGCAATTCGGTCATTGGGCAGGCAAAGTCTTCACGGCTTTAACTACTTACTACGACCTGACTCCGGAGGAGGCCGTTTATTTTTCGCTTCATGAGGAAGCTGATACGAGGGAACATGAAGACGGCATCATGGGACACGGGGATTTTCGCAAAATGGTCTTGCAACGTCTTCTGGAGGAGGCCGCGGAAGTGAGGCCCGGCTACACGCTGGAATACTGCGCTTTGAGCTGCATTGATTTGCACGGTGCGATCCTCGATGCCTGTACCAACGCAGCCGCCAGAGGGCAGCAATGAGTTTTGGATTTAGGAGTCGGCGATAAAGATCAGGACCCTGCTATTTATCCGTGTAGATATCGAACTTTGTTGCCAGAGATGGACCCCGGCAAGTTAAAGATTGCGGCAATTGATTCAAGTGTTGGGGAAGAGTTGACCAGATACAGCAAAGAGTTTCGGGAAATTTATTTCCCGTAAGCAGCATCTCTCGCCCGGAGCCACTCCCCTCATGCGCGGCAGATTGCTTACAAGCAACGGGTCAACGGCGTTGTACGAAGCCGTCGAACAGGAAGAGTATTTAGTCCAGCTCGCCGAGTCCGTTCAAAGAGCGCACACCCGAGATTAAGGGAAGGACTGGGAGGCGAAAATCCATCCAACGTTTACGAAGAGTGAGTTTCGAAAAGCGGAGGAGCAAGTTATGGCAGACCACATTTTGCTTGATGCCGACTCGCACGTGAGCGAGCCACTCAATCTGTGGCAGGAACGCTTGCCCAAAAAATATCGCGATATTGCGCCACATATGGAAACGGCATACAAGGGACAACCGGGCGCATGGTGGTTTATTGAACAGGATCGCGAACCGAACAATGTAATCTTAGGGTTTGGTGCGAACAAGTCGCCTGAAGAATTGCAGAAGTTGTTAAGCGACTTCTCTTATGCCGGGGCGCACCGCGGCGGTTGGGATCCGGCGCAGAGACTCAAAGACATGGATCTAGACGCCGTCGCGGGCGATGTGCTCTACACGACTCTGGGTTTCCGAATGTTCTGGATCAGAGATGCCGGTTTTCAGCGTGCCTGCTTCCAGGTGTATAACGACTGGCTCGCGGAGTTTTGCAGTTATTCGCCGAAGCGGCTGAAAGGTTTGGGATTGATTTCACTTTACGATCCGAAGCAGGCCGCGGCGGATCTAGCGGAGTGCGCCGGGAAAGGCTTGGCCGGCGCGATCGTGTGGGCCTCGCCACCAGAAGATTTGCCGTTCTACTCAGACGTGTACGATCCGTTCTGGGCTGCGGCGCAGGAATATTCGATGCCGGTCAGTCTACACGAGTTCGCCGGGTTTCGGTGGGTGGATTGGGACTCCAGCACGCAGAAACGGACCATCGCATTCGGTATTAATTCCCACGAAGTCGAATATACTTTTTCGACATTGATCATGTCCGGTGTACTGGAGCGCTTCCCGGGTCTCAAAGTCGTGTCAGCCGAGCTTAACTGCGGATGGCTTCCTTACTTTCTGCGCCGGCTGGACGAACGTTTCGTCGCTCGTGGCGTGGAGGTTTATGGGAAGGCATTTAAAACCAAATTGACGCTTATTCCCAGCGAGTATTTTCGCCGCCAGCTCTATGCCACGTTCATTGACGACCCCTTCGGCATTTCGCATCGGCGTGACATCGGCGTCGGAAATTTGCTCTGGTCGTCGGACTTTCCGCACAGCGCGACTTTCTGGCCGCACTCGCGCGAGAAAATCGAGGAAGACTTCCGGGACGTCGATCATGCCGATAAGCAAAAGATCCTGGCTGACAACGCCGCGCAACTCTATCGCTTTGACACAGATAGTTTCTGCACCTCTGGCGAGACAAAGTAACTTACTCAAAGGAGTTATGAGATGTCAAAAGTCGCTGTGGAACTAGGCTCCGGTGAAAAAATTCCTGTTGTTGATTTCACTGGTTTAAAGGCCGGTGATTTGGCGGTACGTCAGGCTACGGCTACGAGCATGCGAGAAGCATTCGAGGACTTCGGCTTCATCTATTTGAAAAATCATAGCGTGCCTCAAACCGTAGTAGATGAGCTGTTTGCTCGGGGCATTGAGTTCTTCAACCTTCCTCAGAAAACCAAAGCCGAAACCGGCGGTTACCGCGGAGCCGGCTTGAGCGGTTTGGACCCAACCAAGCCCACAGACGTTAAAGAGCGTTTCAGGGCGCCATATGACAGCAACCTTCCGCCCAGGTACTGGCCAGAACGACTCCCGGGATTTCATGAGGCAATTTCAGTTTTTCATGAAGTGGGTCTTTCGGTATTGCGTCAAGCGATGCACGGTGTTGCTCTTTCGCTTGGACTTCCAGAAGAGTATTTCGATGCGGCACATGATCCGCATAGCGGCGCAGTGATGTTGTTACACTATCCGCCGATCACTGAGCCGTTACTGCCGGGCCAGCTTCGTTCCGGAGCACATACGGATTTTGGAACGATGACTTTGCTCTTTCATCATGGAAGCGCCGAAGGTTTAGAAATTCAGAGGCCGGATGGTAGCTGGCTACATGCGCCTTCAATTCCTGGCGCGGCTATCGTAAATGTAGGTGATCTTCTGACTCGTTGGACCAATGGCCAACTGCGCTCGGTGTTGCACCGAGTCCTTCCGCCTGATGGGGAAGCGGCTCAACGTCCTCGTTACTCAGCGACTCTGTTCTATGAACCAAGGCATGAGGTTGTCATTAGCTGCTTGGAACCCTGCCAGGGTCCAAATAAACCTGCGCTCTATCCGCCGATCACCGCCGGTGAACGCCTCGAAGCAAGAAGAAAGGAAAATATCCGCACCGGGTATGAGAACTAGAGTTAAGTGATCGATGTCATCAAGAAAAGGATTGTTGCTTAAAATCCAACCGCTCCATACGCTTTGTAAAATCACAAAATATTACAGTATCGATCTTTCAAAGTTAGCGATAAGGCGATAACGGGCGGTGCTATGAGAAAGATAATTCGGTCCAGGCTAGTCTTGTTTCTTTTGCCTGTTTGCACAGAAGAATCTACGGGCCGAGTTCGTCTATGAAGATGTACGAGCATTTTTCTGCAGTGGGAATTCCAACCATCCGCTCGGACGGAGAACCCAAAGTTACAGGTGCAACGCGTTACACCGCGGACCATACGTTACCCGGAATGATCTGGGGCCGGTGTCTACGAAGCCCTTTTTCGAATGCGCGAATCCGGCGGATCGATCTAGAAGGAGCAAAGAGAATAAAAGGAGTCGTTGCTATATTGACTGCTGCGAATCTTCCGCCTCGATTAACCGGGATCGTGCTCAAAGATATGCCAGTGCTCGCAACGGATCGAGTTCGATTTGTTGGAGAAAGAGTGGTGGTGGTTGGCGCGGAATCGCCAGACATTGCGGAGGATGCGCTAAGTCGTATCGAGGTAGATTACGATGAACTTCCGGCGGTTCATGATCCACTGGAGGCGATGTCCGCCGGCGCCCCTATCGTTCACGAGGCGCTACGAAGTTACGATGGGCTTCAGTTGCCGCTTCCTGAAATTCCTAACGTTCATTCCTACGTCGAATGGCAGAGAGGAAATCACGACCAAGGATTTGCCGAATCTGATTTTGTATTTGAGCAGACCTTTACAACGCAGAGAGTTCATCAGGGTTACCTCGAACCTCACGCGGTTGTTATCCAGATCGATTCCTCGAACCGGATTCTGATTCGCGCTCCAGCAAAGCAGCCCTATCTCAACAAGCACCATCTCGCGGCATGGCTCGATGTGGAGCCAGATAAGATAGTCTTCCAGATAGGATTCATCGGTGGTGATTTCGGCGGCAAGAATACGCTCATGGACATTCCTCTCTGTTATTACTTGGCGAAGGCCACCGGGAGGCCGGCCAAGATGATCATGAGCTATGCTGAGGAATTAAGCGCGGCGAATCCCCGGCATGCTTCGGTTATCACCATCAGGACCGGAGTAAAGAAGGATGGTCGACTATGGGCGAGAGAATTGAAAGCTGTTTTTAATGGCGGAGCTTACGCCGGAATCAAAGAAAACGTTACCTGCAATCTTCCGGGCGCGCGTCATGGAAATGGTTGCTATTTTATCCCTCATTCGATGGTGCAGTCGTTTGCGGTCTACACGAACTGCATACCCGGAGGCATCATGCGCGGGCCCGGCGATCTTCAGGTTAACTTCGCTGTTGAATCCCATATGGATTTTGTGGCGCGTGAACTTGGAATAGACGCTTACGAACTTCGCCAAAGGAATGTCCTCAAGCGCGGCGATCCGTTGCTTCATGGTCCCAGGCTGAATAGCGATATGGGTGTGCGGTTATTGGAGAAATTGAGCCAGAGACTTCGATCGGCTCGCGCTGAAAAAAAGAAACCGTACACGGGAACAGGATTCGCTCTGGCATCGCGGGACATCAAGGAAGGTGAAGCAAACATACAGGTAGCGCTCAAAGAAAATGGCAGAGCTCATATCTTGACGACGGTGTCTGACACCGGGACCGGCGCACATACGATCTTTCGCCAGATCGTGGCGGAGGCGCTGAAAATTTCTCCCAAAGAGGTCGACGTCGACCTAGGTACCACCGACACATTTCCTACCGACGTAAGAGTCATTGCAAGCCTGGTGACCTACTTGGGAGGACACGCGCTTCATCAGGCTGCATTCGCTCTGCGTGATCAAATAATCGAGACCGCCGCGGCCCATTTTCAATGCGTACCAGATGTCATCGAACTGGCTCGCGGGGCCGTATTTGGACCTCGCAAACAGAAGATCGATCTTTCCGAACTGGCCACTCTGGCATCATTGAGTAATAATCCACTGACGGCAAGAGGAAATATCAACGTCAAAGAACGGGTCAACGCGGTCTGTTTCTTTGCCCAGGCAGCAGATGTTGAAGTGGATCCGGAAACCGGACAGGTGAAAGTTCTGAAAATTACCTCCGCCCACGACGTGGGGACCATCATCAATCCGCTTGCTCATTTAGGGCAGATTGAAGGCGGCATGGTTCAGGGCTTTGGCTTCGCTCTACTGGAAAACCTCGCCGCTGAGAATGGAAAAATCCTTGCTAACAATCTAAGCGAATACAAACTTCCAAATATCCGAGACGTTCCGAGACATGAGACGCTCTATGTCAGAGATGACGAAGGGCCTGGGCCCTTTCAAGCCAAGCCCATCGGCGAACATGGCGCCATTCCTACTGCTGCAGCCATTGGAAACGCGGTGTATGACGCCATCGGTGTTCAAATTATGGATTTGCCCATTACCGCCGAAAAGATCTACGGCGCGCTGCAAGCGAAAAAACGTCATTAAAATAGTCGAGTCGATTTTGGGAGGCATTGAATGAAACGCCTCGGGTCTTTTTTGATCGTTCTGACCTTCATTGTGTTTGTAGGGTCGGTGCGCCTAGCCGTTGGCCAGCTTACTTCCGTAAAGGTCGGCCACAGCTCTTTATCTGACGAGTCCGTGTTGTATCTCGGCAGGGACATAGGGATCTTCAAGAAACACGGAATTCATATCGAGTTGATCTATATCCCTGGCGGCTCGGTTGCTATGCAGGCGCTTCTGGGTAAGAGCTTGGAGCTGACACTGGCTGGTGGAACGCAGTTGGTCTACGCCCAATTGAAAGGCGCGGACCTGCGGACGATCGGCGGACTTAACAATCGGCTCCCTTTTGTTCTTATGGCTCGCGAAGGGATCACTTCCGCAGAGCAGTTAAGGGGCAAGAAAATCGGCATCAGCCGTTTCGGCAGCAACACAGACTTCGTCGTGAAACTGGCGGCGACACAATTGGGGCTCAACCCAAAGCGGGATATCCAGGTCATTCAGGTGGGTGGACAAGAAACGCGAATGGTCGCTATGAAAACTGGCGCCATCGACGCCACCGTGTTCGGGCCTGAGTTGGTTCTGGTGGGCCGAAAGCTCGGTTTCAATACGCTGCTCGACTTTGTCGCCAAAGGAATCGAGTACCAACATGCCGGCGTGACGGCACGGACCGACTATCTTAAATCTCAAGCGGACGTCATGAGGCGCTTCATGCGTGCTTACGTAGAATCGATTCATTACTATTTAACCCATAGAGAAGAAGCGGTGAGAAAAACGATGCAACTCCTGAAGCTGGATGATCGTCAGATCGGCGAATTTGGTTTCGATATACGCCTGAAAACGCTACCAGCGGATGGAAAACCGACGGTTAAGGGCATACAGCTTTGCTTAGATGACGCCGCAGAAGATAATCCCAGGGCAAAAACCATCAGCGCGCAGAGTTTAATCGATCTCAATTTTCTTCCGTAGAGACCTTTTTGTCTGCACCTTGATCAAGCGTCTTACAGAGATCACAAGGAGGGGCGCACATGCCAAACCATCTCCCAATCATCGACGCAGACGCTCATGTGATCGAAACCGAACATACCTGGGATTACTTGGAGCCGTCGGAGAGGAAGTTTCGTCCGCAACTCTTCTATTCCCCGGACGACGAGACGCGGCAGTACTGGGTAATAGACGATAAAATAAGGGGGTTCCGGGCCCGCACCTTATCCGAACAGCAAATCACGGAGCTTTCTCAGCGAGCGGGTCGAGACATTGGAACGCAGCAGGGCGCACGGGAGTTGGACGACGTCGAGCTTCGGCTTAAACACATGGATGAGCTGGGCATTGATATTCAGGTGCTGCACAATACCCTTTGGATTGAACAGATCACCACCCGACCCGAGGTCGAAACCGCTCTGTGCTGGAGCTGGAATCGTTGGCTCGCCGATGTCTGCAAAAAGAGCAATGGCCGGCTTCATTATTCGTGTGTCGTCCCGGCCATGAACATCGGCGAAGCCGTCGCGCAGATCAAGTTTGCAAAGGAAAACGGAGCGGCGGCGGTTTGCATGCGCCCTCTAGAGGCAGATCGGCATCTCAGTGACCCGTATTTTTATCCTATCTACCAGGCCGCCACCGATCTTGACCTGGCGATCGCCATTCACGCTGCCAATGCCAATCCCGATCACTGCGATCTCTATCGGCTGACTCCGGGAGCGCCCTTCGCGCTGTTTCGTGTGCCAACGGTAACCGCGTGTTTCACCTTGTTGATGAGCGAGGTGCCGCGCGAGTTTCCCAAGCTCCGCTGGGGATTTATCGAAGCCTCCGCCCAGTGGGTGCCGTGGGTCTATCGGGAAGCCGCGATTCGTTACCGAGCAAACGGCTGGCCCATACCGGAAAACCTTTTCGAGGAATACAGAGTTTACGTCACCTGTCAGATCAATGACGATGTCCCTTATATCATTGGCTATGCAGGGGCCCACAGGCTCGTCATCGGTACGGACTACGGCCACACCGATACCTCAGCCGTACTCAACGCCCTAAGAGATTTTCAAAGCATGGACGGGATCAGCCAACAGATAAAAGAGCGAGTACTAACGCACAATGCCAAGGAGCTGTACGGCTTATAAATTCCGAGGCAGACCGGACTCGGAAGGGCAGTGGCTAGAAAGGCGAATCGATCGTCCGTCATTCAAGGACCGGGCGTATAGAGTTGCGGCGCTCGAGTCTGCTGCGCGTACCATGGCGCAAATCACGCAGCAAAAACTCAGTCACGCCTTAAGGGAATCGTGAAGCAAACCTCGCCTTGTCTTCTGATGGTCGGCTTTCTTTTTCTGCCGCTTCTCGCCCGATCGGAAGTTCGCGCGCAGGAGAAAATCCGCATCGGATTCTCCACTTACTCCCCCGGCTTCTTGCCAACCGTCATCGCCGAGAAAAAGGGATTCTACGCAAAATACGGCTTGGCTTCGGAACATATTCTGATCGCTATATCGGTCGGAATGAATGCGCTGGGCACTGGTGACCTGGATTACTCCAACGGGCTGTCTCAGAGCGTCATGGCATCTATAAGAGGAGTGCCCGTGAAGCTGGTCATGTTGACCCAAGAGAACCTGGTTTTTTATCTTCTCGCCAAGCCGCAAATTCAAAAAGTGACGGACCTCCGCGGCAAAACGATCGGCATCAGTTATTTCGGCAGCTCCACCCACATGGTGGCCGAAGGAATCCTGCGCTATTACGGCATGGCGGCGGGAAAAGATGTCAACATAACGCCGAGCGGAGACGATCAGGGCCGGTTAGCCGCCCTCGATTCGGGGCGAATCGACGCGGCGGTCGGAAGCCCGCCGTTCGATATTATTGCGACAAAAAAAGGTTACAAAATCCTGGCCCGGGCGAGCGATTATTTGAAGTTGCCGCAAAACGGCCTCATTGCGACCGACAAAAAGATCGAGACATCTCCAGACCAGGTGAAGCGCGTGATCAAGGGGACGATCGAAGCTCTCCAGTTCATCAAGAATCAAAAAGAGGAAGCCACGGATATCTTCGCGCGCTGGGCGAAGGTCGATCGGGAGATGGCAAAAGCGATTGTTGCCAGCCATGCGGCGGGATATAGCGTCGACGGCAGCATGCCCGAGGACGCGCTTCAGGCCGCTCTCCAGGACGGCTTGCTGCGCGCGAAGGTGGAGAAGAAAGTTCCGCTTTCTCAGATCGCCGATCGCAGGCTTTTGGCCGAGGCACAAAAAGAACTCGGATCAAAGTGAGTATTTGGAGAGAAACCAGCATCAGTGTAAGGTCGCGAGTTGATTCAACATACAAGAGGCCGCGAGATAAGAGTTTATTCATTATCAGGAAAAGGTCGGACTATTTGCACCAGAGCGCTTTATGTGATCGGACACGAAAGGAGTGCGTAAATGTCAAAATATGTTGATGCTGACGGTCATATTATGGAGAAAACCGCAGACTTTATCGGGTATCTAGAAGAACCTTGGAGAAGCGCCGATACAGTTACAGAGCGGCGATTGCTACCTACGCTTGATGAGTTCCATACACCTCGTATTAGAAAGAAGGGGACATTTGATTCGAACGTGGGCCCGGAACAATGGTTGGAATATTTGGACAAGACGGGATTAGAATCTACCGTTCTTTACACGACTGCAGCGCTTGCATACGGTCATGTTGTGAATCCGGAATGGGCGGTTGTGTATGCCCGGGCGTGGAACAACTACGTTCACGAAACGTACCTGAGAAGAAGTTCACGATTCAAAGCGATGGCTCTGATTCCGATGCAGGACCCTCCGAGTGCCGTTGCCGAGCTTCGGCGGGCGGTAATTGAACTCGGAATGGTTGGCGCTTACGTTCCTTCCAATGGTCTAAAGAAACACCTTAGCGCAAAGGAGTTCTGGCCGATTTACGAGGAGGCGCAAAAATTGGACTGCGCTGTTGGTATCCACGGTGGTAGCTACAGCGATCTCGGCTTTAACACCTTCACCAAGTTTCCGGGGACCCGAGCGTTGGGCATGCCTTTACCTCTGGCCATTGCTATGACAGGGATGATTCAGGATGGGGTATGGGACGCGTTTCCTAAATTGAGGGTGGGATTTATGGAAGGAGGAACGGGGTGGATTGCCATGATCATTGACAGGCTCGAAAGGGAACACGAGTACGGCGAGCTTCGTTGCCAAAAGCCAGTTCGCGACTACTTTACCAGCGGTAATTTTTATGTGGGCTGTGAGGGAAATGAGACGGCTCTGTCTTATGTCGTGAATCTTATCGGTCCTCAACCGTGCATGTTCGCGTCCGATTTCCCCCATGAGATTCCGATGGAGGAAGCTCGCCATGAGATCGATGAAATCGAGCAGCGACAAGATATCAGTGAAGAACACAAGAAACTGATCTTGGGAGAAAATGCCAAGAGGTTTTACAAAATCTGACCGCTGGATCGTGAGGCGCGAACAGGATCACGTAAACGATCACGTTCCGCTTGGGAGCAACGCTGTTAGGTGGAATAGGTTTCATCGGAGGTGAAATTAACCGACATGAAACAGAACTCTCCCTTGCAGGTGATTGTTTGCCTACTCCTGCTGGTCTCTTGGAATACGATAGCTCAAGCGCAGCCAGCCAAAGTAAAGGTCGGTTACAGCGCGATCAGCGAAGTGGATTTGCCGGCATGGATGGCCAAAGAGACCAGGATCTTTGAAAAAAATGGTTTGGATGTTCAGTTGATTTACTTTACTGGCGGGACAACGGCAGTCTTGGCTCTGGTCTCAGGCGAAGTTCCTATCTGTCAGGTAGCAGGCCCTGCCATCTTGAACAGCGCTTTAGGGGGCGCCGATATCGTCATGGTTGCCGGAGGTGCGACCTCCCTCGATTATTGGCTTATGAGCCGGCCGGAGATCAAAAACGCCGAGCAGCTCAAGGGAGGTTCCGTAGCCATTAGTAACTTTGGGGCCGCCGCAGATTTTGTTGCGCGCTACGCGCTCGACAAGTTGGGCTTGGTTCCCGGGAAGGATGTCACGATTGTACAAGTTGGGGGCATATCGGATCGGCTGGGGGCCGTGCTCGTGGGAAGGGTTCAAGCGACTGTGCTCAGTCCGCCGGTTAACTTTATCGGACAAAGGAAAGGTTTAAACATTCTTGCCGATGTCGCCAAGCTGGGTCTTGCTTTTCAGTATACCGGAGTCGCCACTAGCCGAAAATTTGCCAGAGAGCAGCCTGACATCGTCAGGAGATACGTCAGATCGCAGGTGGAAGCAGTGCACCGTATCTACACGGACAAACAAACCTCACTCCAAGTTCTGAGGAAGTACTTCCGCGGCAATGTAGAACCGGATCTTCTGGAAAAAACTTGGGAGCTGCTGACTGAACGCGCCATGTTTCCCAAAAAACAGTATCCGACAATTGACGGTCTCAAATTCATTTTAGCTCCCTTGGCAGAAAAAGACGCCAGGGCGAAAGTCGCCAAGCCTGAGGACTTTGTCGATTTTAGTTTCATCAAGGAACTCGACCAAAGCGACTATATCGATAACCTCTACAAGCCGTGACAATCAAAAACGGTGAGTGGCTTGTTCTCGCGCAGATCGGCGAAGAACCCCTTCGCGATCTGCCTAACAGCAAAAATATTCCGACAGTACCTGTGGTGGCGAAGACACCAGAGCAGCAGAATTACTCCGCTTCGACATTGCTGCACCCAACCAGTTCGTGGGCGGTGCTCTCCGGAGACGTGAGTTGTTTTACCAACTAGCAACAGCAGAGGGGCGAATTTATCGACCTAGGCAAACGAATTAACGGAGGACCGCGATGTTCGCAAACGTTAATGGTATTCAACTTTACTATGAGTCGCATGGCGCTGGGCAGCCGGTCGTGCTCGTTCACGGGTTAGGTTTAAGCAGTGACATGTGGCACTACCAAGTACCTGCGTTGGCAGAGCGGTATCGCGTTATTACAATTGATACACGAGGCTTCGGTCAGACGAGTAAGCCGAGAGAACCTTATGAAATGGGGATGTACGTCGAGGATCTACTACAGCTCCTTAACTTCCTTGGATTTGAAAGGGCGGTACTCATTGGATTGTCCATGGGTGGCGGCATTGTACAAAGCTTCGCGTTAGCACATCTCGACCGTGTGCTAGCTCTCGGGTTGATCTCTACGGGTAGCGATCATACCGATTCCACCCGTGCAGCATTTTTTAGTAATGCCGATACTGTTGAGCGAGAGGGTATGTCTCCCTTTATAGAATCGGTGGTCCCGAAATATTTTGCACCCGATTCGCTTCACAATAAAGCGACCGAGGTTGCTCGCATATTAAAAACTGAATTAGCTAACGATCCCAGCGCATGGGCAGCGGCCGCCCGTGTCAACGGGACACGGAATTGGACACAACAGTTGGGCCGAATCACTTGTCCAGTCCTATATATCGGAGGCGCGCTCGATCCATCGGCTCCGCGACGAGCTCAGACGTACCCACGATATCTTCCTGATGTTGAGGTGCACCTTCTCCCTGGAGTAGCACATTTACTGCCGCTCGAAGTTCCAGAGAAAGTTAATGAACTACTGCTCCGGTTCTTGGAGCGGGTACACAGGTAAGGCGCGAAAGGAGAGCAATCCTGACAAGGAGATCATAGCATCATTCATGGAAACGCCGCGTCGCAGCGGAGGCGGCTTCTTTTACTTTAGGCAATGAGCAGAAATTGTTTGCTTCTATTCCGAAGACCGGATTGAATTTGCTGCGAAAATTCTCAAGCGCGATGACCGCAGCCAATTCCACCAACTCTTCGTCGGTGAAATGCTTCTTGAGGCGCTGGAAAAATTTATCCGTGACTCGCTTACCCGTGTACGTCATCCGCTCGGCCAGCTCGAGTGCCAGCTTCTCGCGCACGGAAAACACCGGGTTTTTCTTCCAATCTTCCAGCACTGCTTCGACTTTTTCTGCAGCGGCGCCATTGTGCATCGCCCCGGATGCAACGCTGTCAATTCAATACGGGCAGCCATTGATCTGAGCAGTCCTGACGCAGACCAGGTTGCGTAACTCCGGCGTTAGGAGCCCTGACTCCTGAATTCCTTGGGCGAGGGCGTGGACACCTTTCTGGATGGTCGGCCGAAGAGCAAATATCTTGGCGGTATTCGATACAAAACCATGTCGTTTTGTCTGCTCTTCGAATATTTGCCGTACATCATCATTCGATTCACTTTCGCTTACGCCTTCGATTCTGGCCATGAATCCTCCTACAGGATCGAACATTACCATGTTAAACTTTCTCGGTTAGTTGCCTCAGAAAAACATCTGTCCCTTCGGAGATATGTAACCGCCCGTTTCCGGAAAGTTTTCAGTTAATCAGATGCCTTTTGGAACGGAGGTTCACCCACTTCGCTGGGCTAAGATACTTGACTTAATAAGGTTGGCCGTCTGGGAAGCGGCTTTTTCGGAGGAATGATAATGCAAATGCAGCGGCAAAAAATAAGTGGGAGAAAACTTGTTGTCTGCGCTCTGGTCGCTGTTTTCTTTCTCAGTGCAAGTTGGAGCAATGCAGCGACTCCCGAAGCGATCAATATTGCCTGGACCGGGGAATATTGGTCAACTTTACCTTTCAGGGTTGCCGCTGATAAAGGATTTTTTGAAAGAGAGAATCTTCAAGCGAGGTTCATTACTTTCCAGTCAACACAACTGATTACCAACGCTCTCATGCAAGGGGACATCGACTATGGAACGACATTGGCTATCGCTGGGGCTGCGCTTCGCGGGCTTCCGCTGAAAATCGTTGGCGTCGTAGCGAAAGGCACGGGTTATGCCATTGTTTCGAAGCGGGAAATCGACACCGTAAAAGGCTTGAAGGGAAAGAAGTTTGCTCTAAACTCATTCGGCAGCGCACCCGACTACGCGGTCTATACATTTTTCAGCAAGAATGGGTTAGACCCGAACAGAGATGTGACCTTCCTAACGATTGGCGGGACTTCAGCGCGCTTTGCTGCATTGGTTGGGGGCACCGTCGACGCCACCGTGGTTTCTAGCCCTTTTGAATACATCGCCGAGCAGCGGGGGTTCCGAACGCTTGTGTCCCTCATGGAGCTGGCCGAGTTTGTGAACCTTCCATATGCCGGGGTGGCCGTGACCCAAGAAAAAATCGCGAAGGATGGCGGGCAAATGGTGAAGGCTCTTAGAGCCTTGCGCGCGGCAATGGTTTTTATTAGCGAACAGCGAGCGGCAAGCGTCGAGCTTCTCGCAAAAACCCTCAAGCTGGACCGTGCGGTTGCAGACAGATTTTATCCCCTTTATCGCGAGCTGTATAACCCTGAATTGACTGTGCCGGATTCAGTATTGGAGGAGTATAAAGACGTGGCCAGCTTCAGGCTCAAGGACAAAGAAAAGATCAAGGAGCTGCCGAAGATTCAAGTTCTTCGCGATTGGAGCTTCGCCGAGAAGGCAAGACAATAGAAGATTGAGGAAGCAGAACCTGTCTCTGTGCATTGGCAAGCCGTTCCCGCGAACGAGTGATGTCGAAGACTAAATAGAAGGATTCCCAGAAATGACGATGTTGAGGCCCGAAGATCATGAAAAATTGGCGATGGAACTCGTCACGTTCGCCAAGGACGAGCTGCAACGACGAAAGAAAGCGCCCATTCTTATCCGCAGAGAGGACATCGATGCTCAGCTCAAGGAAGCGCGCTTCCCGGTCCATATGGTGGATCCAAGAATCGGCTCGAATCAGAAGACGTTTCGCTTCTGGAAGCATAAATATAGCAGCGGTGCGGACGCCCAGTGGAAAAGTCTCGGACATCGTCACACGGTAGAGGGAATCATCTACGTCGAAAGAGGGGAAGGCTACAGTGTGATCGACGGGATCGAATATCGTTGGAAGCCGAGGGATTTAATCTGTGTTCCCCTGTTCGCCTGGCACCGTCACGTGGTGACCAGCGATGAACAAATGGTGTATGTGGCGGCAACCAGCGGACCGCTTTCCATGTATTTGGGCCTGGCTGTCTA
>Ga0209799_1000050_pt1 | contig 20943 bp, 16 predicted proteins | sample PanSoiPlo36MoBio_FD_188324 | JGI IMG/M metagenome (GOLD analysis project Ga0209799, IMG submission 188324) | Tropical forest soil microbial communities from Panama analyzed to predict greenhouse gas emissions - Panama Soil Plot 36 MoBio (SPAdes)... | ecosystem: Environmental > Terrestrial > Soil...
CTCGAGGGCCACTCCACATCCCCGAGGGTGATGATTCCTGGGGACCCGTGCCTTCCACCAAACTGCACGCTCAGGTGCCCACGGCTTCCGGTCTCACCGCCTTCGCTCATTACTCATGCTGTGCAAGTATTGTCGGATTAGGGTAAAAACTAGTTTTGAGATTTATCTGCCGCGGGAAAGAAGACCTATCGACGCTGAAGCTAGGATGGGAAGATAAGTAAAGCTCTGATCTGATCGGTTAAAGAGGTCGGTCGCCGATGCCGGCGGTTTTGGCGCCACAAGAAAAGTTGACAAGTTGGAATGGCTAGTGGATATTGCGGCCGAATCGGATTTAATCGATGGAGGAAAAGCATCATCAACTGCTCGGGCTGACTGCACCTATCCTATCCGCGAGGGTATTTTACCCTTCCCTCTTAGAGGCTCCGACGGCCGGGGTCTTGTGGACGATGCCTCCAAGGTTTAGCCGGATGAATATTCTGCACAAGGATGCCAGGGTCCGCGCCGAGCGAATTGTCGCTCCCGACTACGGCGAGAAAGATCCGATTTTCGAGGTCAATCATCTCTCGCTTGACTATCCAGGTGGTCGCAGCCATCCCGTAGTGGAGATCCTGAACGATGTCTCCTTCCGCGTGGAGCGTGGGCATGCGCTCACGCTCGTCGGCCCGTCCGGGTCCGGAAAATCGAGTCTTCTTCGCTGTCTCAACCGTCTTGTCGAGCCGACATCCGGCACGGTGCGATTCAATGGCTACGACATTCGTTCGTTCGATCCCCGCGAACTCCGGCGTCGCGTCGCGCTCGTCATGCAGACGCCAGTGATGTTCGAAGGGACGGTCCGCGACAATCTCTGCATCCGCCCTGCCGGTGTATCAGGCGATTTCTCCGAGAACCGACTGGTAGCGACACTCGATGAAGTTGGACTCGAGTCGACGCTTGTCGACCGCGAGGCCGCGACGCTCTCAGGGGGTGAGAAGCAGCGCGTGACGATCGCGCGAGCACTCCTGCGCGATCCGCAAGCGCTCCTTCTTGACGAGCCGACATCGGCGCTCGATCCACCCAACGCGCTCCTCGTAGTTGAGACGATCTCACGACTGCGCGCGTCGCGTGCCCTGAGTATCGTCGCGGTGACGCACCAGCCTGATCTTGTCCGTAGACTCGGCGGCGGCTTGCTCTATCTGAGGAAGGGGCGCGTCGAGGCGTTCCATTCGCTCGAGGGCTCCGACACCGTCCTGGACGCACGCCTTCAGGCGTTTCTAGCGGGCGAAAACATAGCTAGCGGGGGCGGGCGGACGTGAGCTCAACCGCGACCATTATCGATCTGTCCGTCTGGCAACTAGCCATGGCGCTCGTCCTCGTGGCCGCGATCATCGTGGTGTCGCTTCGCCAGTCGCTCGGACTCGAACGCGATCTCGCGATCGGCACCGTTCGCGCCATCGTTCAGCTTTATGCCGTTGGTCTCATCCTCGCGGCGGTGTTCTCCATGGCGCGATGGTACTGGATCCTCCTGATTCTCGGCGTCATGACGGGCGTGGCGACACAGGCGGCGGTGTCTCGTCTCGGTAAGCCAGTACCGGGCGCGACGTGGATAGCCGCGATCGCGTTAACGGTCTCGACAGCCGCCACACTCGCGTATGTGATCGGCGTCGTTGTGCAGGTACGGCCCTGGTACGAGCCGCAGTATATCATTCCGATCGCAGGCATGATCCTCGGCAACTCGATGACGAGCGCCGCGCTCGCCGGCGACCGTCTACAGAGCGACTTGCGGGCTCGTTCCGATGAAATCGAGGCGAGGCTCGCTCTCGGCTTCTCCGGACGGGAGGCCCTGCAGCCAATGGTACGTGCGTCGCTTCGGGCGGCGATGATCCCTACCGTAAACGGGATGATGACCGTCGGTCTGGTGCAACTGCCCGGCATGATGACGGGTCAGATTCTCGCCGGCTCGTCGCCGCTCGTCGCAATCCGCTATCAAATGGTCGTCGTGTTCATGCAGGGGGCAGCGACCGCGCTCGGCTCACTACTATTCGTGCGCATGGCAGCTGGCCGCTATCTCACCCCGGCTCACCAGCTGCGGCGCTACATGCTGTAACTACAGAGCTAAATGTTTGTTTCGAGCTCATTCACCTTTGTTCTAACGGTTGTCAATGAGGTTCGTCTCTTATTGCCCAAACCGGCGCTCGCGCCGCTGATAACTCCGTATCGCTCTGAGAAAATCGATTTTCCGGAACGCCGGCCAGTTGGCGTCGCAAAAGTAAAACTCGCTGTAAGCACTTTGCCACAGCATGAAGCCCGACAGACGCACCTCTCCACTGGTGCGAATGATCAGATCAGGATCCGGGCAATCATAGGTATACAAAAATTTGTTGAGTGCCTCTGGGGTAAGGTCTCGGAGGATTTCCTCAGGTGAATCTGGCCTCATGAAATGCTCCTCAAGGTAACGCCGGACTGCGTCGACAATCTCCTGGCGGCCTCCGTAGCCGACGCCAACGTTCACGAGCATTTGATCGTGGTGCTGTGTTGCTGAATCAATGTCCCGAAGGACTTGGAGAGTTGAGGCCGGAAGCAGCTCCAGCTTCCCGATAGGACGTACTCGAATTCGAAGCCGCTGGACCAAACCGCCTTGCATCCATTCGGCCATTTTCTGCTCGATGACCTGGAGTATAGAAGCCACTTCATTGGACTCGCGCGTCAGGTTTTCAGTCGACAACCACCAGAGGGTGACCACAGGAATGCCGAGCGTGGCGCACCACGTCAGAACCTCCTCGGTTTTTGCTGATGCCAGAAGGTAACCCTCCTTCGGTTCCGACAACCCCGCCTCCCGGGCATAGCGACGGTTGCCGTCCTGAATCAAACCGACATGGCGCGGGATGGGCCGCTCTCCAACGTCGTTGAGGAGTTGTCTCTCATAGAGACGGTAAAGAAGGTTTTTCAGCACGGTTCGTTACCAAGTCTTTATCATCTCTTTCGGCTCTGAGAAATGGGGGTCAGACCGTCTTTAATCATTTGGTTTCAATTCGAGGATGTTTTGAAAACAAGTCGCGGTGCCGAAGGCGTTTCGAAAAAACGGTCAATTAGCCTTTTTCTTTGTACCCTCTACTGAGCGACTAGTCTGGAAGGCCAAACACATGGCAAGTAGGCTCGCTACTGGAGTGGTTGTTGTATGCAAGCTTACCAGCGCTTTTCATGAGAATTAGATTTTTGAAAGGTCAAGCGAAGACAAGGACGTTACGATCCCGTTTGGGGTCTTAAAGGTGGTATGAATTTGCTACTAGCGGACCAAAAAGCTACATGTAGGAGGAACAGATCTCAACGATGCTGGGGCTGATGATTTGAAATCAAGGTAGCTTGATGTAAGTGCGAACATGTGCGGAATCGCAGGGATCTACCGTTATCGCGGTAAGGGAGAGGATTTCGCTGTCGTTCAGGCCATGCTCACCCGTCTGGAACGTCGCGGGCCGGACGACGAAGGAATCATCGTGGCCGATCCCGCCGTGCTGGGCAATCGCCGGCTCGCCATCCTTGACTTGAGTCCCTCCGGACACCAGCCAATGGAAAGCCCGGATGGTCGCTACTTGATCACATTCAACGGCGAGATTTACAACTACGAAGAAGTGCGTTGCGAGTTGGGTGCGAAGCGCGAAGCAATGTACTCTCGGACCGACACAGAGATTCTTCTACTCGCCTGGGAACGGTGGGGCGCGGCAGCGCTGCCGCGCCTGGTGGGGCAATGGGCGTTCGCCGTTTTCGACAGAGTCGAACGGCGGCTATCGCTGGCGCGCGATCGCTTCGGCGAGAAACCGCTCTTTTACCAGGAAAACGCGGAATCACTAGTGTTTGCCTCCAGCGTAGAGGCCCTCGTGCAACACCCGCAAGTGCCGCGGCAACTCGATCCGGAGTGCCTTGTCGAGTACGTTACCCTTCGGTACGTGGTGAGCCCGCGAACGGTTCTGCGCGGAGTAAAAAAACTCGGGCCCGGGCAGCTCCTCGAAGTGGGTCCGGAAGGCAGTCGGGTGCATACCTGGTGGACGCCGTCCCCCCGGCGCCGCCCCAACCTTGCCGCGCGCGGGGCGCTAGTGGAGGAGTTCAACGCACTTTTCACCCAAGCGAGCGATCGCTGCCTCGTCAGTGACGTCCCCGTGGCCCTCCTTCTCAGCGATGGGATCGACAGTCAAAGTATCCGAGCCGTGTTGACTTCCCGGGGGCGCTCAATCTCGGCTTACACTTTCCGGTTGCTAGATGCACAGACTGGTGTGGCTCCGGCCGCGCCGTTGCCTGGATCGGACCCAGTTACGGATATCGAGGTGTCGCGTGCCGAGCGCGTCGCGCAGATGGTGCCGGCCTTCGGATCGCTGACCGAGCCAGTGGGAGACGGCGCTATGCTCGCAACCTGGATGCTGATCCGAGCCGCGCGCGCAGGGGCGACGGTGTTTCTTTGCGGACATGGGGGCGATGAGGTGTTGGGCGGCTACCGATTGAGCCAGGATCGATTCCGCCTCACCCTGCTTCGCCGTCTCTCGTGCTGGCCGCTCGCCTGGGTGGCTGCTCCTCTCGATCGATTCCTATATGGGAACGAATCGGTTGCCGAGCGCCGCCGGCGTCTAAGGGAGGCTCCGGCGTCCATGGTGCCCGCGGTCGCTCGCTATCTCATTCACCGCCCGCTCCCGTACGAGGACATTGTGCAAATATTTGGCGGCGCGCGCGATTCTTACCTCGACGTTGTCGACTGTCTGTATCGTTCCTGTGATGCGGAAGCTTGCGACCTCGACCGCATGCAACAGGTCATGCTTCAGACCTTTCTGTCTCACAACATTCTACCCTTTGCGGACTCTGCGGCCATGGACTCCTCGGCCGAGCTACGGATGCCGTTTCTGGATCGTGATCTCGTCGAATTCGTGCTGGGCCTTTCTGCAACCTCCCGCGTGAGCCGCTGGCCAGGTCGCGCCAATACCAAGCGCATTTTGCGTTGGTGGGCCGAGGGCCGCGTGGCCAAGGAGATCATTACGCGCCGAAAGCGACATTTCCAGTTTGGTAGTATCGGCGACCTCTTACGCCATCATGAGACGACCTTGAAGAGCCGGATCCTGGATGTCGGCGCCGTACGGCGGGTTCTTCCTGGCGTCGAAGCCTGGTTGTCGCGTCCGCCCGAAGCCTATCGAGGACCGTGGGAGGGGACACTGTGGGCGCTTGAGGCGCTCGGGATATGGTGTGAGCGGGTGGGGGCCTGCTCGTGACGGTCGGTCGGGTTCCGATTTTTGGTTCGAGTAACTCCCGAAATGACGAAGAGAGCAGCTAGCGACGAACGGGTGGTGAGATCGACGGTCGTGTCATTGTAAACGGCCTTTGTTTAGAAAAAGGATTATGAAGTTTTTTAGAAAATCGTCCCTAAGAGTTGATAGAGACGATATTTCAGAAAAAGAGGGCGGAGAAAGACCGCCTGCCTTAGAGCGTTTCGAGCCCCATCCTTTTCCCCGGCTTTCCAACGGCTTTTAGCGAGCCGGTAATAGCGGTAGGCCTTGCGCCGGTCGATTTGTTCGCGCCCGAGAATGTTCTCGGCGCTTGGAAAATCCTGAACCAGTTTGTCTATCACGCGGAGGTTTTCCAACAGACGCAGCTCTTGGTTGCGACCGATATTTCCCTCGTGTCTGCGATAGAAGAAAACTACTTCATCTAAATAAGCAACGGGGAATCGCGTGAAGAACCTGAAGGCTAGATCCAAATCCATAGCGATACGTAGGTCCTCATCAAGTCCACCGACGGCTAAAAAGGCTTTCTTCGACAGGAGCGCAGCCTGGAGACGTACGATACTTGTGCTGAAAAGGTCGGTAAGCTCCACGCCTTTTTCGACCAACCGCTTGGACTTCTCGCGCGGAATAATTGTCTTCCCTTTCGGCCCCGGATCGTCCAGATAGCTCCCGTTAGCGAAAACCATTCCGCAATCGGGGTTTTTTTCAACGAAACCGTAGAGAGTTTTGAGATGATTCGGAGCGCAGATATCGTCGGAATCCTGAATCGAAATCCAACCTGCAGTAGCGTGGCAAACTCCTAAATTCCTTGCAGCGGATGGGCCGCGGTTTTCCTCGCGGAAATGGCGCAAACGATCACCGTATGACTTTAATACTTTTTCGGTGTCATCGGTAGAACCGTCATCTACCACGATGAGCTCGAAATCTTGGAACGTCTGCGTGAAAACACTATCGATCGTTTCTTTTAGCAAACGGGCGCGATTGTAGGTGGCGATAACTACCGAGACGGACGGAGGTCTTAGCGTTTGTCCGCTTGACCGTTCCACTTATCCTCGAGCATGCCGAGATAGTGATAGATGCGTCCCTTGCTGCGATAGCGCCGTCTCTCTCCACTGAACAAACAATTGATGCCATATAGAGTCGTCATGCTGCAGATTCCAAGTAATATATGCGGAACAGATCGATCCTTCATGAGCAGGCGACTCTTCCCTTGTTTCTTATGCAGCGCTTTGAAGTATTCTTCGGTTAGTCTGGAGCGGTCTACTCCGTGATAGGCGATGGCATCTCGCATATAGCCGATGCCAATCCCGGCTCGCGTAAAACGCCGCCCTAATTCTATGTCTTCCGATGTTCCCGATGCACCAGGTCCAAGGCGTTCATCAAAAGGACCTACCTGTTGTAGGGCATCGTACAAAACGGCGAAATTGGCTCCGGTTAACGAGTGAACTCGATCCATTGATTGATCATATTTCACATAGGGAATAGTTCTATAGCGATGAAGGAGCTTTTGAATCTTAGGATCATTAGCATCAGGCGGTTTCAGTTGGATTCTGCCTTGCCCCACCTGGTAGGTCTTCTGTGAGAAGAACTGCTCGGTCGCTTCCAACCACCGGGAGTCTAGGGTCACATCGTCGTCGAGAAAAAGGAGAATTCTTCCGTCGGCCGCGCGCACGGCATCGTTTAATACTGCCGATTTGCCCGGTCGCTTAACTCTCAAAAGCCTTATTGGAAGTGGAAAACTCTTTGCGATCTTTTGCAGCAGCTCCCACGTCCCGTCTTCAGAATTATTGTCCCCGACGATGATCTGCGGCCGAATTCTGTCGAGGCCGCCAACTTTCTTCATGCTATCAAGCAGTTCCTGAATCATCGGGGCGCGGTTTTTTGTGGCAACAATGATGCTAAAGCTCGCTCTCATGTAGATCCGTTTCTACCTCGACCACATTTGAAAATACAAGTACGCGACAACCTGCTGACTCCGTTCCTTTTAACCGGGATACGCGATCCGGGGGCGCACTAGTCTTCTGTATCTAAAGCAACCGACAAAAACAATCGGGTCGTGCTTTCCTAGTTGCTGTTTGACAGCACTAAGTTCCGTTTTTGAAAGATTTCCCTCTCAGCGCAATTGAGACGGCATTTGGGATCCAGCTGTATTATTTTTCAAGCCTTGGAATCTTCAGTGCAAGATGAGCGGACTTTTTACGGCGTTGGGTTTTGTGACGATTGATCCCCGGAAGAAAAGTTGATTTTCCCTTTAAACAGGACCAGTGGAGCGTCCCCCTCTGGCCCCTTACCCTCGCTTTTCAGCAGAGGGGGTGGAAGGTTACGATTGATATCCGAAATCCTGCGCCACTCCTTTTGCGACATGATAACGTATTGGTCGCCGGCACCAATCCGATTAGAAATTACCTCCTCTGGTTGCTTGAGCGTATCGATCGGCTCGCCCCGATAGAAAACCAGGGGATCGCTGTTGAAGGAATCGCCATAGAGGTAGAGATGATCATTGGCCTTGACCAACTGATTGACCTCGGCCATGAAAGCACGATAGCTTTTCGCTTCCGCTATGACGGGCATGACTACGGCCCGGGTAATAAAGGCAACCGGAACTGCAATCAAGACGAGTTGCCAAGCCACGGATCGAAGTCTTCCCAACCATAAAGAACAGCCGAGGGAGAACCAAAGAAACCCCGACAGCACCGACACGACCGTGAATGACCAGCCGAACGTGGCCAGTTCGCTTTTGATAACTAAGAGATTAGCGCGGTCTTTGGCCTTGAGAAGGCGTTCAACAGGCGAAAAGAACCAACCCGGGTCGTGGCTCCACAAAGTTCCCACGGTGATGATGATAAGCGTGAGTCCCACCGCTCCAGCCAACGCCGCTATAAACCGGTAGAGCACGCGTCTTACGCCAGCCGCTGCTCCATGCCGATAGAACCAAAGGGCCATCAGCAGTGATAGCGCAGGATAGATCGGCAGAATGTAGACTGGCCGCTTTCCCATTGAGATCGAGAAGAAAACGAACATCACCAAAAACCAAAGTGCTAGAAACAGGCTGTCGTCGTCCGAGGAAAACCTTCGCTGAAAAAAATCCCATGTAAGGAAGGGCAGAAAAAGGCTCCAGGGAAGGCCAAGAGCGAAAAGATATGGGATATAGTAATAGGGAGGATGGCTGTGACCCGAGCCCCCGGCAAAGCGGCTAAGGTTTTCTTCAATAATTTGGCGGTCAAAAAAACCTTCGCTGCCACGCGTCACGGCGATCACGTACCAACCTGCGCCGAGGATCAGCATCAAGAGCACGCCCGGATGCAAGCCAAACTTTGAAATCAGATCCCATCTTTTCTTCAAAATCACGAACACCCCGGCCACAAGCGCGGGGAGCACAATCCCAAGCGGCCCCTTCGCTAATACGCTGATGCCGACGAGGGAGAAGAAAACATAGTACCAAATCTCACTCGTCAACAAGCCCCGATATAAAAAATAAAACAATCCGAGACTTATCGTTACGAAAAAACAGAGGGTCATGTCGACACGCGCGCTCAGCGCCTGGTTTTGATAAACGGTCGTCGTGGCGAGAATCGCTCCCCCCAGGAGTGCTACTTCCGGGCCAAAGAGTTTTCGTCCAAAGACATAAAGAAATAGCACCCCCAACGTTGCATACACGGCCGACGGAAAACGGATCGTTGGTTCGCTGAGCTTTCCCTTGAATAGCGACGCGGCGGCCGCGCTCCAGTGAAACAGTGGCGGCTTGGAGGGAATGTCTGTCGCCCTTTTCAATGGAACCAGCCATTCGCCGCGTTGCACGATGTCTTGCACAGCGAGCGCCTCTCGGGGTTCGCCTTTATCGAAGAACGGGGTCGAACTTAGATAGGGGAAATAGAGCGTGCCACAGAGCGCTGCTAACAGAAAAAAGTGAAGAATGGAGCTATCGATTCGCTTACCCGATGACGAAACTCCCGATTGAACTGGCGCATAAGGTCTGCTCATTGGAATCAGAAAAAACCCTTTCGTTAACACATCACATTGTTGAGAACGTTCGAAGCATCACCGACTTTATTGCCGTATCAACCCAGATTCTGGCACGATAATGAACAGGGATAAAGTCGGAATTCTAATTGCGCCTCTCACGGAAATTACATCTCTGAAAGGTCGGCGAAGTGTAGGAGTACCGTTGGATGCGCGGACTGACTCCTGGAGTCGAGTTCTGCTGCGGTGTCGGCAACATCAACAACCCCGAACCTACCAAGGAACAGCAGCACTGTATTTTTCCGGTTGTTAAAGGCGAGCTGCCGCACGGACTTGAGTATAATTTCGGCGTTGGCGTGGGCCTAACTTCGGGTTCGGATCATGTAGTCGTAAAGTTTAACGTTGAGCTCGAAAAATACGTTGGCGCGATCTTTGGTCCTTCATCTACTAAGGCCTGGTTATGGTAAAATTTCGGTGCTCAACTCATTGATTGCCCGCCGCAATAGCCCCCGACACGATCTCGAGCGCGAAGATAATTAGTCGCGTTACTATAAGAAAACGCGGGGGCTTGCGTCTTTCGGGTCAAACGAGACGACCTATCAAACGTTTCAAAAAAGTAATGCTGGAGAAGCCTCCCGGCAATGTTTTCTGGAATAGACTTCCTTCACAGAGAATATCATAAGCAATTATTTCACCTGGCTTTCACGTTTGTCGAGACAGGAAATGCTAGGTTCTTTGCTCTACATAATCTTCGTTTTTGTTTTTGCTCTTTCTCCCAACACAGACTCCCGCGCGAGTGAGCCGGACCCTGCCGCAAGTTCTGCTCAACCTGTTATTAGCGCCGGAGAAAGCCTTCCTAAGATGTTGGCTGACGATGGTAGTTATCTCTTCCGCTCCTTGTATGCCGACGGGGTAGACCTGCTTAAGCTCCCTCTTCGGATTAATGAGGTGACCTTACCGGATGTCCTTGTTGCTACTGTCGTCGTAGGAACGATCCCGGCTACGGTTTACGGTTTAGACGATAGAATTCGCCGTAATGTGAAAAATATTCCCGACAGTACCGCAAGCACCCTCCAGGCCGTTGGACAGGGAACTAGCTTCGGTAGTTTGGGATTGATCTATGGATGGGGTCTTTACGCACGCAACGATGAGGCACGGCACGCTGTCTTGACAGGTTTAGAAGGCATTGGTTTGTCATCGCTCTTAACAGTAGGCATCAAGGCTGCTTTCGGTAGGAAAAGGCCTAACGCAAATGACGGTCCCAAGGCTTTTTTTCAGGGAGGTCAGTCTTTTGTGTCTGGGGACACCGCACCGACCTTTGCAGCAGCCGCCGCTATCAGTGAGGCGTTTAGTTATCACTGGTGGGCGGCTATCCCTGCATACAGCCTAGCAGTGATGACAGGCGTCGGACGAATGGGAAAAGATGCCCACTGGGCCTCTGATATTTTAGGGTCAGCTTTAGTTGGGGCGGGAACCACAGAGCTGTTATTCTACCTACATCGTCAAAGAGAGAAACCCACTTCGCTGATCATCGTGCCTATGCTCCCAAGACAGGGAGCACCGGGCATAGGCGTCAGTTTCAATTGGTAACCTTCTGTCGATCCTTAATTGTATACAGAATCAGACTTGGGCGACGGTATACAAGCACGTCGGACACAAAGAAGACCGACATCTGCGCTCTTGAGAGGTGATTGTCGCAGAAGGTCAAAGGACACACGCATACGTTTATTCAGGGCCACGATCTCCCCGTCAACGAGCGTATTGGGTGGGAGTTGTTCGTAGGCTTGGGCGATATGTGCGAATTGTTTTGTGAAGAGAGATTTCCCTCGTCTCGACCAGAGAGTCACATCTTTCGATCATCATAGGGCCAACACCCATAGCTCAGCCTCACTAAAATTAGTTTTCGATCAACGTCTTCTTGCCGCCGCAACGCAGCGACCGCTCCCCCGCTTCAAGCGCGGCCAGAACTTTCAAAGAGAATTCACCGTCAGACAAGGGGGTGCGGGCAAACTGAATGCTTTCCAGGAAATCATTTACAGCCAACGCCAGCGGCTCTGGCTCGTAAATCCCCTCTATCTTGTGTTCCGCCGTTATCTTCGATGGAATGGTGGTTGGCAACGTTTCCGGTGGCTGAGCCTTCGGTGAATTATCTACCGCATACTCGTAAGTAGTCAGGGATCGCCGATCAAATTTACCTTCATAGACGAGCGACCGTTTGGCGCCCACAATGGTTAGCTTCGCGGTGTTTTCCGGATAGATCCAGTTATGGTAGACAAAAGCTGAGGCTCCGTTGTCCATCTCCATCACCGCCACGTTCAAGTCTTCCAGCTTCGGTTGCACGTAGCTGTAACCGTGCAAGGAAATGCTCGTGGGGCGAGCAGACAGCAGGTACAAAATGATCGAGATGTCATGGGGGCCGGAATTCCACCACACGTTGGAATCTCGCTTGATCCGACCCAGGTTAAGCCGCTGCAGAAAAATATGATAAACTCGACCGAGCTCACCTTCAGCTATCCGCTGCCGTATATTTCTGATCGCGGAATCGTACAGGAAAGTGTGATCGACGAAGAGCACCACCCCTTTGAGGCGAGCGAGCCGGACAAGTTCACGCCCTTGGTCCAGTTGCAGCGCCAGCGGCTTCTCAATCCATACATGCTTCCCCGCTTCGATGGCCCGGCGCGCCAAGCAGTAGTGAGTGGCTGGCGGCGTGACAATGACCAGGGCCTCGACCTCACTGTCGTCGAGCAATTGCTGATAGGAACTGCACGTGGAAACGGTGGGGAACAGCCTACCAGCTTTGGCGCGATGCTCAGAGTTCTTATCGCAAACCAGTGTTACCGACGCATCTCTACTGTTCAAGAACTTGGATAGCAGCTTTTCGCCCCAGTAACCAACGCCCACCAATCCAACACCAAGCTTTCCCATTTATGAATCACCTGTACTCTCGGATGCGAAAATTCGGGTCCAGCTGGGCCTTAATAAATTGCTTCAGGCCAGCCACATTTGAGCAAGCTATGATCGCGAAGCCTAGAGTGGTACCCGACAGCACCCACCGCCTGGATAACGCAAGGGACAAAGTGGTAACGAACCCCAGGGTTTGAATGGCTCGGAATTTCGACAGCCACCTTTCCGGCCCCCGTATGGCAAACGGGAGCAGCCAGAGATCGCGTAGAACCAAGAAGACGCGGCTTAGCCCATAGTGGGAGTCACCGGATTTGCGAGGTCTATCGACAATTTCTACCTCTGAAAACTCTTGTCCCGTGACACCGAGTGCGACGGGAGAAAATCGATTCATGAATCCTTTGGGAACAAATTTTCCCTCTAGAACTTCTCTCCTATATGCCTTCAATCCGCAGCCGCAATCGTGGACCGAAACACGACTGACCAAACGTATCAGGCCGTTGGCAATCCAGGATGGCAAGCGTCGGCTCCAAAAGCTGCCAACCCGTGTACGTCGCCGCCCTGAAACCACTCGATATCCCTTGGAAAGCTCTTCCAAAAGCTGCGGAATATACGCTGGGTCGTTTTGATAATCGCCGTCGATCGTGATGATAATGTTTCCTCTTGCCTTTGAAATACCAGCAAGTAACGCCCAGTTCTCCCCGACATTGTATTCCAGATCAACGAAATGAAAGTTCGGATCGCCGCTTTGGATCTCCTTCATTTTTGGGAGGGTTGTGTCGAGGCTAGCGTCATTCACGAAAACGATCTCGTAGGGCTGTTTCAGCTGCTCCATCGCGCGCTTGATGTCTAGGTAAAGCGCTTGAATGTTCCCCTCTTCGTTATGCATCGGCGCGACAACGGAGTATTCGAGGGGCTGCATCAATGGCTAAGCCTAGCCTAAAAAGAATTCCGTCACCGCCGAGACGATGTAAGCAACTTCATCATCCTCAAGCTCCGCAAAGACAGGAAGGGCGAGATTCTCGCGGGCATATCTTTCAGATTCCGGAAGCGAATATGACGGCATGCCCCGAACGCTCCAAGCCTCGTGCTCATGTAAAGGGAGCGGATAGTACATTCCGGTGCCGATCCCCCGATTCTCCAAGTATTTTCTGAGTTCATCTCGTTGGGGGGTCTCCACCACGTATTGATGGTAAACACTCGTGCGATCTGAAAACTTCGGTGGAGTCTTCAACGGCAAGGGAAGGAAACATTGTGAGTACCTTTCCGCAATGATCGCCCGTCGGGCATTATCCCTATCGAGAGTCGGTAATTTGATCCGAAGAACTACCGCTTGCAGCTCATCCAATCGACTGTTCCAACCATAGATTTTGTGATTGTATTTCTCCGCCTGACCATGAGCCCGGAGCAGGCGGACTCGCTGCGCCAGTTCGTCGTTATCGGTCAACACCACACCGCCGTCGCCGTAGCAAGCAAGATTTTTCACCGGTCCCAAACTCATCGGCGTAATGACCCCGAGACCTGCTGCCCTTCGGCACTTATAAAGCGCCCCCTGCGCTTGGGAAGCGTCTTCCACTACAGGAACACCTTTGGCGCCAGCGACATCCAGGATGGCATCCATGTCGCATGGAAGTCCTAGCATATGAACTGCGATGATCGCTTTGGTTCTCGAAGTGATCGCAAGTTTCAACCCCCGCAGGTCCGGTCCGTAATCACCGACACCCTTATCTACGAGAACCGGGACGGCTCCCAGACAAATAATCGGTTCGATGACCGGCGCCGGCGCATGCGCCGGTAAAACGACTTCGTCTCCGCTTGTTATGTGGAGGGCTTGCAAAGACAGAAAAATTGCATCGGTGCCGCTAGCAACGCCAATGGCATGGCGGACGCCGCAATATATGGCAAACTCTTTCTCAAAAGCCGCAAGATTGGGACCGTTGAATAACCTCATGGACGAAGCAACGAGGTCCCACTGGTGGTGCAGCTCGTTCTCAATGGCGTGGTACTTCCGTGTAAGATCGAGAAGCGGAATTTTTCTGGCATACGCCTTGACGCTTACGCCAGACACAGAATCGGTGGCTGCGGTGATTTTACCGGTAGAGTTCACTGTCACGGTCACTGCCACAGCGTATGCGAGAGAACGATTGTCACTAGAAAAACTGCTGCCTTTAACTGGAAAGCTTTAAACTCCTATAGTTATTGGATGGAACAACTCAAATTCTTGCACAAGGAAGGACGCAAGACAAATTACCCTATCCTTTCACAAATATTACATTTTTGAAAGGTCGGAACATGGGATCCTCGGCAAGTATGGCGAAGGGAGGCAACCACTTACTCGTCCGCTCGAACCTCATATCCTTTCGGATCTATGATCGGGGAGTTTTCCTGCGATTCTAACAGCAGAAGACGGTGTCTTGCTGCCGGTCCAAGACCTTCGCTAATGTCCAAAACCTGGAAGTGATTGTTTGCCGACAACCGCTTGAAGTCCTCCTCCCACATCAGCAAGAAATAGGGAACTTTCAACCCTAAGGAGTTCATCGTATACGTTGGTATGTGCCTGCGTGCGTAGAAAAGTACACTATAATCAAACGCGCGGTAAAAAAGCAAAGGGGCTCCCGAGTCTACCTTTTGCACGACTCGGCTCATGAACGGTTTCATCGTCCTCTGCTCCGCGTAATCGGGATAATAAGCATGCTTTATGAATAGTATTTGGGCTAGCGCTATCACCGTCAGGCAACCAAAAACACCGGTCCAATCCTTTTTGACCAAAAACCGCACGAACAGAGAAAGCCATACTACAGAAAGCATAAGGCCGATTGCCAGGGCAAAAGACTGCAGCCTGAGGGAATGCGAAACCACGGCGAGGTTTCTTTCCACGAAAAAGACCAACAATCGGTCCCTAAGACCGAATGCTCCAAGAAAGAAGATAGAGAACGCAGTAATGACTATGCCCCACGATAGCGCATAAAGGCCGCCTATCCACTGAGTAAGCTTCACGCCGCCGACCTTTCCTTGCTCCAGCAAAGACCACCAAGCCCCGAAAAGGAGGGCCATAGCCGGATAGAGTGGCAAAATGTAGACTCCGCGTTTTCCCAATGCCACGCTAAAGAAAAAAAAGACCCCAGCGAACCATACCAAAGGATAGAGAAGATGATCCTCTGCCAAGCTGTGACGCCGCTGGTAGAGAAAAACCCCAAGGCCAGGGAAAAACAAGCTCCAAGGTAGCGTATTGTAAAACAAGACGTGGACAAAATAATAAAATGGTTGATGACGACCGTAGCTTCCAATCCCAGTGAGCAGAGTTTCATCAACGATTTGCCTCTGAAAAAAACTCCACCCTCCTTGCAACAAGGCCAAGCCATACCACGAACCCGCCACCAGCAGAAAAATCGTTGCGCCCGCAGCCAAAGGCAACTTCTTTAAAAAGCCCAGATCGTGTTGCACACAAAGGAAGAGCAAGATGACGAACAAGGGAACCGCGACTCCCAGTGGTCCTTTGGCCAAAGTGCCTAAAGCTAGCAATAACGCCAGCACCAGAGATCTCGCAGCGCGAGAGCGCTCCTCCCTATAAAGGAAATAAAAAAGCATCAACGCCGCAGAAATAGAAAAAGCAAGCGTCATATCAACTTGAGTGACGGTCGTCGCCTGCCACCACTCGAAGCTGGTAGCCAAAACCACAGCAGCCACCAGTCCCGCTTTGCGTGTCCACAAGCGTTCGCCAACGTGATACGTCATGAGCACGCCTAAGGTTCCGAGAAGCGCCGACGGAAAACGAACGGTGAACTCGTCGACACGGCCAACAAGGATCGCTACAAGGACTCCGAGCCAATGAAAAAGGGGTGGTTTGAAGGGAATATATTCGCCGTTGATGCTCGGGAGGATCCAGTTGCCCGTAGAGTGCATCGCCCAAACAACCAGTGCCTCACGGGGTTCGCCTCTCTCGAAGAAAGGCAGAGCACCCAATTGCCACAAAAACAAACCAAAACATATGGCTAGAAGAAACAGGATGTTTCGGCTTTCGGAATAGACCGACCAAGCGTTAGCCGCAGATTCTTGATTCACGGAAGGATCGGCCGCTAATGTATTTTTCATACCAAGTTTGAAAAATAAGCAGGGTCCAGAGGGGCTCTCGATTATCCTTTTTTCTTGTGAGTTGTTCGTCAATGAGCTGCTTCACGTAGGGATAATGAAAGATACCCTGCTGCACAATTCTCTCCTGTCCGAGGTAATCCAGCATGAATTCCTTCAGCTGCCCCGTCAGCCATTTGGCGAGCGGAATCCCAAATCCTTTCTTTTGGCGATAAATAATTCGTCGAGGCAACAAACCCTCCGCTGCCTTTTTCAGCAAGTACTTCGTCTTGAAGCCGTTGAGTTTATATTCCATCGGCAGCCGGCAAACGAACTCCACGACTTCTGTGTCCAGCAGCGGGGATCTGACCTCCAAACCATTCGCCATGCTTGCTCTGTCAACCGTGACTAGGTTGTTGTCCTGGAGATAAAGTTTCATCGAAAGATAAAGTATTCTCTCAAGTTCCTTTGTGAGCCCACTTTCTTTGACGTACCGATAGATATCGTCGTAGGTGTTGTGACCGTGGAGTTCCGCCCTAAGGTCCGGGTGAAGGAGATTGGCTTTATCCGAGTTGGTGAACGCTCCACGCCACAGAAAGAATCGCACTTCGGACGAAACCCCGACTCCCTTGAGAAACTGCTTGAGCTTGAAATCGGCGCTCAGATATCCGTGAGATACCGGCAAACGAGATACCATGGCATGAAGAGCTGTCTTGGTGAATCGCGGCAACACATCATAGTAGGTCACGAGTTTGTGAGCCTGGAAAGTTTGATAGCCGGCAAAAATTTCGTCCCCGCCATCCCCGCTTAGCACAACTTTTGTATTTTGGGACGCAAATTCGGAAAGCAGGTATAACGGGACGATTGACGGATCAGCCAACGGCTCGTCGATGATTTCGGGCAATCTCTCAACCATTCGCAGCATATCACGATCATGAAAGGTCCTAAGATGATGCTTTAGACCCAGCGATTGAGCCACTTGTATCGCATAACGACTCTCATCGAATGATCGTTCGTCGAATCCAACACTAAAACATTCTAATTCCCCTTTAGCCCTGCACGCTAAAGCCGCCACCAAACCCGAATCCAGCCCACCGCTTACAAAGAGGCCGACCGGCACGTCTGCAACAAGTCTACGACGCACGGCTTGATCCAATAGCTTCCGGAGTTCCTCGGTACATTGTGCTTCGGTCCTGTCGCTAATCGGATAGTCCTCCAGGGGAATGTCCCAATACTTCACAGACACCGCATCGTCGTTGCGGTAGAGGAGGTAATGACCCGGCTCCAGTTTTTTGACCGAACTGAAGATACTCTCGGGCGCAGGGACGTATTCGTAGGAGAGATATTTACTGAGAGATTTAATGCTTAATCGGCGATCGACCGCCGGGTGTTTAAGTAAAGCTTTGATCTCGGAGGCAAAGATAAGCTGGTTTTTTTGAAGACAGTAATGCAAGGGCTTTTTGCCCATTCTGTCCCGCGCGAGGAACAGGGTTTTCCTCCTTTCATCCCAAAGCGCAAAGGCAAACATGCCGTTCAGGCGATTCAGGCATGCGGTCCCAAGTTCCTCATAAAGATGCACAACTACTTCAGTGTCCGTTCGAGATTTGAACCGGTGGCCTTTCTTTTTGAGCTCGTCTCGAAGTTCCGTGAAGTTATAAATTTCGCCGTTGAAGGTAATCCAAATCGTCTCGTCTTCATTAGCAATGGGTTGTCTCCCCCCAATAGAAAGATCGATGATGCTGAGCCGTTTGTGGCCCAGCCCCACAGAAAACCCACCGATGTTTCGCACGATCTCGCCAGAGTCATCGGGACCACGGTGTTTTAAGCAATCACCCATCGCCCGCAGGATTTCCTTATCAACAGCTCCTTCCGAGGTAACGTATCCGTAAATACCGCACATTTAGGAGTGTCTTTCTGGGTTAAAGAACATTAGCGAGTTTCACAAACCCGCTTTGAAAAGCCTGAGCAGATACCATTTTTTCTCTCCGACCTGGTGCACACTGACAATTTGAGACTTCATACTGAATTTGGCTTCTCTGAGATCCTTATCATTGATGATCAGATAGGTTCCACCCTCGGATCGTGTTACGTTACGCAGTTGATCCTCAGAGTCAAGCACCGGAATTTGCTCTCGACGAGCATAATAATTGAAATCAGCCATGGTACTCTGAAAAATATAAACCGGCGAGTTTTGCAACAGAGGGGATCTAATAGCCTCGCCGATGGGTCGTGGAGATTTGTACTTGTTCAGATATGGCAGAACGCCAGCAGAAGCAGTAAAGGACATAGCAAACAAAACGACTAGGAGACTGACGAAAAAACGTTCAAGCTGCCGTCCTCTGAGAAACGCGAACATCGCGATGGATCCTGCGGCTAGTGCCGCTCCAGACACTAGCCCCCACAGGAGAAGTCCTTTTTCGAGTTTGTAAACAACAACTGGGAGCGCAGCTCCCGTAAGTCCAAGCACGCATGTCAAAAGATACAGAAATCCCGACGTCCAACGCCAGTGCATCCCCTGAGGATTTTCGTCTGCAATCAGTACCCTCAAATAGTAGCCTACCAAAAGCGCTAACGAAGGCAAAAGGGGAAGCAGATAATAGGCAATTTTTGATTTCGAAAGACTAAAAAACACAAAAACCGTAGCGAACCAGCACACCAGAGCCAAGGTCGCAGGATTTCGAAGCTTATCTTTCCACGGGTAGCAAAACAGCAATGCTCCCGGCACCAGCAGCACCCACGGTAAAAAATCCGGCGGCAAGTTTATGAAATAATAGTAAAAAGGCCGGACATGCCCGATGGACTCCAGGGCATAATTCTGAATATTATGAGTCCAGATGAAATCGCTTACCCATTGGTCCTTCCCCTTCAGGTGAAGCATCAAGAGCCACGGGGCTAGCACCAAGGCCACCGTGATGAAACCGGAAACCAGACGGATCTCTCTAATATCCCTCCACCGACCCGTGAGGAGAATGAAACTCAGCACCGCCAAGCCAGGGAGCACGAGGCCGACCGGCCCTTTGGTGAGCGTCGCTAAAGCGAAACACAAATAAGCGAGTAGGTAATTGTTAGCGGATGCTTTTTTTGTGAATGCTTTCAAAAAATAGTAAAAGCCCAGAAAAAGAAAGAATGCCAACACGGTATCTAAACGCAAGAAGCGAGACTCCCATAGTAGCCGGCCTGAAGTCGCAAGCACCAATCCGGAAATAAATCCCGTCCGCCGGTCATAAAACGTTTGGCCAAATTGATAAGTGATCAGCACCAACCCCAATCCCCCCACGGCCGCGGGCAACCGCGCTGTCCACTCGTTTACGCTGCCGGCGATTTTGGAAACAATTAGCGCCAGCCAAAAATACAAGATCGGCTTGTCAGCATAGAGTTGTCCGTTGACCATCGGAACCAGCCAGTCGTTTCTTTCATACATCACTCGAATGATCTCGCCATAGATCGGTTCGCCCGGGGCCCAAAAATCTCGCGCGCCGAGACCGGGCAGAAATAGCGCAGCGGTAAAGAGCGCAAGAACAACTGGACCTCGGTAAGGGTGCTGTTCAAGCATATCCTCTGACAAGAACTCACTCATAAAGTTTTTCTTTCAACACAGCAGAGGTTACAGGCACGCCCGCAAGATCTGTGTCTGTTCAAATGACGGAAAAGGATACGATTTTCCAACTAACTCTCGGATTTCATTGTCTTAGTTGGAGTAAGGACATCTATTTGCGTTGGTAAAGCAGTACGGTTTCCAGCAATTCATCCGCGGAATCGGCGATTTTTCCGTAGCTGCTTGCCAACTCATAGCCTTGGGTGCGGCGCTCAACTGAGAACAGTGAGATCAATACGAAAACAACAAACAGACTTGCCAAAAGAACGGTCGCAAAATCCTTCATAACCACTCCGATCTTCGTGTCGGTTGTCCAACAAGGTATGGGCGAAAGTAGGTCATGCAAGGATTTGGAACTCTTGCAACCATTAAAACTCGCTCCGTCATGTCAGGACAAGCCGCTTCACCTGGCCGCAGCATTATTTTTCAAAGATGTAATCCTGCTGAAAGGTTCGGGCAAGGGTCTCGCTTTGAATGTGATGTAAATGATCGATGTGCTTACTCTATCTCTGGATAAATTCCCGCGACTCTAATTTATGGCTCGTCTGTTGATCGACCCGCGTTACCGCTCTACAAAACTATTCCCCGTCGTCTAGGTGGACCGTGAACGACAACGCGGAAAACTGGTGGAAACCACGATCATTAAGTTGGGCTTAAGCGCCCGAGCCTACAGTCGGGTCTTAAAGGTCGGCCGCACCATACCGATCTCAGCCGGCATCGATGAAATTCAGCCCACTCATATCGCCAAGGCGATTCAATATCGGAGTCTGGACCGGAGACTGTAAAATCGTCAGGAAAGACTTGATCGAGGGTATTATTGGAAAACCTCTTAAGTTTTTTTTACAACGATTTGGCGCTATTTTCAGGTCATTTCCCCAATTAATTTGTTTCGATCTGTTCAGCACCGGTTCCACTTATTCTGCTAAAACGATTTTGAGATAATTCTAACCGTTTCCGGTGTGATCCCCGGTCGACAGAACCAAACGCTAATTCTATCGTCAATGGCCATTTGAGACGGACTCACCGGGCCGGTCCTTCAATTGCAGACGGCAGCTGCTGGGGACGCTTCAAGCTATCTTCCCTGCTGCGCTCCGTTTCCTGCTGGATTTCCGCTTGGCTCTTGCCGAGCCGTTCAACCTCCAATTTGAGGTTTTTTTCCCTCTCTAAAAACACTTCCAACTC
>Ga0209799_1000051_pt1 | contig 20849 bp, 22 predicted proteins | sample PanSoiPlo36MoBio_FD_188324 | JGI IMG/M metagenome (GOLD analysis project Ga0209799, IMG submission 188324) | Tropical forest soil microbial communities from Panama analyzed to predict greenhouse gas emissions - Panama Soil Plot 36 MoBio (SPAdes)... | ecosystem: Environmental > Terrestrial > Soil...
CCATGGCGCAAGACTTCTATGCGGCCTTCGGCCACAATTGAATTGGACATATTGGCTCGGAGACCACAATCAACTCCGGCGACATGGCAGGGATTCTTATGATTGCCGTGCAGGCGCTGGAGAAGCGCACAGCGGAGCTAAAACAGAAGGACGCACAGATTGCTGTGCTGGAATCGGAGGTCAAAGACCTAGAAGCGAAGCAAGCCTACTTTGAGACTGTGACGGCGCGGCTGGAGGCGCTGGAGTTGCGAAAAAACCAACCTATCCAGATAACAGCCGAGAAAAGCGTATCAGCGCAGTGATCGTGAAAGAGTTAAGCGTTGAGTGACGTTTTCCTTATCTTGCCGTACCTGGATAGCCAGTTAAGGGTGGCAGTCGACAAATGAAACCCGGTAGCAAGTTCTTGAACTGGCTACACAGCTTCGGGAGTTGGACCACTAACGACGACGGCCTAAATCCCACCATACCTAACCTATCGGAGGGAAAAAATGGACAGACCCACCGTTATGTTTCACATCGAGTCTGAAACACTTACAGATCTGTCTCATGCGAATGATGAGTTGATCCAAGGTCTACACTGGCTCCTTGCGCGAAAGGATTTAGCGGCATTCGAGAAACTTTACCCAATCGTGAGTCGAATAACGGGCCTGATTGTGACCATCCTTGAAGGAGCTTTTCCGGAAATGTCTCACGTAAGCGACGCGCTTAATCGGCTCTCCGACACCATAAACGATCGGATGTCTAAATCCAGCACGCAGAAGGAGATTGAGCAACTTTCTAGAGAAGTTGACGCACTGGTGAGCGATCATCAGAAACTCGTAGATGAAGTTACGGCAGAAGTGGTCCGCCTGGAAAAACAGGGGCGGCAGCAAGTGATCGTCAGAACCGCTAGCGAGGGCCCACAAGTCCGACATCTGCGGCGTCGTTAGTTATTTTGGCCTAAACACCCATGGTTCATCGAATTTACGAAGATCCCTGCAACGGAAAGACACTAGATTTCCTTACGTCATGCCAGTCGTGTGTACCAATTTCCCTACTGAAAATATTCGTGTCTGGCTAACTTATTATCCATGAAGCCTTTGGGGACTTCGGCAAAGACCTTGCGTGAAACTGTTTATGGCTCGCAAGAAGAGAAAGCCCAATATCAAAAAACTTCAAGGCAAGCGAATACTTGTTGTGGAAGACCAGCCGTTGCTCCGCGAACTTCTGACCGAGCTATTGCGCCGTTACGATCACCCGTCTCAGGCTAATTCAGGTAAGGACGCATTGGAGCAAATTGAACACAAAACGCCTGACATAATTCTTCTGGATCTTAACCTCCCAGACATGAACGGCTTAGAGGTCGCAAGGCAGATACGTCGAAGTGAAAAGGCAGGCCGTATTCCCATTCTGGCAATGAGCGGTAATCCCATGGATAAAAAAAATGCTTAGAGATGGGCTGCAACGATTTTGTCCAAAAGCCATTCGATGAATCTACTTTGTTGGTTCGACTATCTGCGCTAATTCCTCATCGGTCTCGCTCACTCAACTAAGTACTTGACTCCGGAGCAACGGGCCAATCTTAAAACCTCGCCACAAACCATAACTAAAGAAAGGCGCTGAATTTAAATCTTCCATATTTCACAAAACCCGCAGCGCTCCCTCTTTTATTTCTTGAGCCTGTCCACTGGACTTATCAAACCCAACTTGAAAGTCCGGTCCTCCCTTTTCCCAGGCAATATTGATGGCGGCTCGCATATTGTTAGCCACGACGATGAACTTTGACGGCCGATCGCCGTTATGGCTGCGAAAGGTGACTACGTAGGTCTTCGCCACAGCGGGGGAAATAGCGAAAAACTGAAGGCAGGGCAAGAGGGTGCGCGCGAGGTTCGTTGTCTCAAAAATGGCGGCCCGCCGCGATGACATCCAATTCACCGTTGGGCGGGCCTTGAAAGGAAAGCTTAGGAGGATAGGATTCAGCCTCCCTTTCCGGCGCGGTAAATAGCGAAAAACTGAGGGCAGAGCAAGGAGGGTAGCTCAGGGTTCGCGCTCCCCCACAAATAATGTATCCCAAGCACTTTCGTCGCCGCTTCCGTTCAGTGCGCCGGTCTAGGTGGTAATGTGGACATCCATGCGGCTCCGGCTGTCAATCAGGGTTTCTGCACCAGCCAGTCAAGCGAAGAATGCCGTCCTGAAGGCATGATCCAGGTGGCGATGCTGGATCCGTTCACCGTATCGCAGGTTGAACAGCTGGAGTTTGAGAGATGAAAGGAGTCCGTGCCGCGACAATTCATTTGATGTGTTTAACAATGGCGGCAGCAGCTTCTCTGTATAGAGGACCGTCAGGCGCAAGACGCTCTGCCTTGAGGTAGTTACGCCCATGTTGCTGGTTGCGCACGACTGGGTCCGAAGTATGCGCCTCCAGGTCGAGGCCTCGGTTCAGCGTTTCGACCTCGTTGAAGAATGTCATAAGAGCCCTGCTTTCAGCCGCAGGCATCGCTCCATCGGCAAGAAGTCGAGGGTAGCAGGTTTCAAACGCCGATCTGGGAAGTCGATAAAGCGGGACCTCGGCAACAGGCTCAGGAGAAACGCTTTCAGCCAGCCCGCCCGAGAACTTCAGCTCTGCGTTGATCGCGTGCCACAACGCAGCGTCCTTTTTTCGCGACTAGTCGAGGGCGACGTAAAGGATCGCGGCGGTCGAGCTCATAGCCCAGCCAACCCACGTCGGCAACCACCAAGGGCTCCGGTGAACCTTCCGCCAAGATCTGATCGGGAGCATAGTTAATATCGATAAAGCCCCATATCGCTCCGACGAAAACCAGTGTGGCCGCCACTATTTTGAGAGCCGTGATCGAAGTCATTTTTTCACGTTGGGATTTCGCCAGCCGTGACTAACCGCCTGTCTCTGGCACGTTCAAAAAGCGCTACCCGTCGGAGGCCCCGCTTGTCTTTGTGGAGCATCCGCCGGGCTGAGCTCAGCTTAGCATCGATGTATATTTTCTGTCATCCGCTCCCAGGTAGGTGATCATAACATAGCACAATAAAGAGCATGTGTGACTAGAAATTGTTGTTGCCGAACGGCCTGGGATAACCCGGGGAACGCGGCGGATCCGTTTAGCCTATGGCAGCGCTCCATCATCTGTCGAGCCGTTTGTCAATTTAGGGCTCGAAATGATAACGTCTCTGCAACTTGTGAAAGATAGACGTTGTCTGTGAAAAGATGAGGTGAAAAAAATGAGCAACAGTTTTGAAGACCACTGCTGGCAAGATATCGTCACACCAGAGATTCTAGAGACCTACACCCCGTATCGCCGCGAGACCTACATCGGGCAAAGGCCGGCCCTTTTGGCCATCGACCTCTATAATCTCGTCTACGAAGGCGGCCCTAAATATCCTCACGAACTGGTGAAGGAACACAAGAGCTCCTGCGGCATTTATGCCTACGAAGCCATCAAGCCAACGCAGGAGCTTTTTGACTTGTGCCGCTCTTTGAAAATTCCGGTATTCTACACAACATCGGAAACACGCAAGGAGGTCAACCCCGACACTGTCTACGCTACCAACCGCCAACGCGTGCAGATCGACCCTCGTCTCTTCGAGATCCGGCAGGACTTCAAGCCGCAAACCGGCGATGTCATCATCTACAAAGAACGGGCCAGCGGCTTTTTCGGAACTCCACTCATCGCACATCTAACCCAGAAAGGTATCGACAGTCTCATCGTCTGCGGCGAGAGCACCAGCGGCTGCGTGCGCGCCAGCTGCGTCGATGCCTACTCTTTGGGCTACCATGTGTCGATAGTGGAAGAGTGCGTCTTCGACCGCAGTCCCCTCTCCCACAAGGTGAATCTCTTCGATCTGCATCACAAGTACGCAGACGTGATGAAACTAGACGAGGTTAAAGAACAACTCCGGCAAGAGCGACCGCGGAAGGCCAACTAAATACTGAACTCGTTCCAACCGTTCAAAACGTTCAAGCCGTGGGAGGAAATCAAAAAGGCCAGCCTCTGCCCGAGACGATTTGGACGGTTTGAACGAAGCGAAGCGGTTGAACGTTTTGAACCTTTACCGAATTAGTTATGCCCTACAGCACCGCCAATGGGATCAGAATCTACTACGAGGTTTCCGGCGAAGGCTTGCCTTTTGTGATGATCCACGCCAATCCCTTCGACCACAACTTGTGGATGTATCAGATCGCTCACTTCTCGACCTACTTCAAAGTTATCGCCGTGGACATCCGCGGGTATGGCCGCTCTGACAAACCAACGACGCCCTTCAGTCTCAAAGAGATGGCCGACGACGTTTTGGGAGTTTGCCGCGACGAAGCGGTGAAAGAGGCGATTCTCGGCGGCGTAAGCGTCGGCTCGGGGATGGCGCTTTTGCTCGGGTTGGATCATCCAGAAATGTTCAAAGCCTTGATCCTTGTCGGCGGTAATAGCGGCGGCGCCGGCAGTATCGACGACCGCATTCACGGCTACACAAAAATCGGCGTCGAGGCCTATCACATTAAGCATTTAAAGGAACTCGTGGCCGCGGATTTTCCTGAAACAAAGCTGGGCAAATATCTTCTCAACGCTTTTGTTGAAAGAGATCCTTGGCTCAGCGGAGAATCCATCGGCCAGATTTTTCGCGCCCGCGGCGGCACCGACATGACTTCGCGGCTTGGATCGATGAAAGTGCCGACCTTAGTCATCAACGGCGAATACGACAACTCGCTCGCCGCCGGCAAGAAAACGGCATCGTTAATCTCAGGTGCTGTCCACAAGATCTTGCCCAAGACCGGGCACGCTTGCTGCATCGAAGATCCCGCCGGTTTCGATGAGTTCGTTATTGAATTCTTGAAGTCGCAACGCCTCATGCCGCCCACCCCAAGCAATTATTAAGGAGTTCATGGGTTCGCCCGGCGCCGCGTCGAAGGTAAACACGATAGGAGATTGCCATGGCCATCAATGTCGAGAAACTGAAGAGCATGACTTCTCCCAAAGGAATGGACTTTCACATCCAGAAGTTAGGTCATGTCGTCTTGCAGGTAAGCGACCTGGAAAAATCCACCGCCTTTTACACTCAAGTTCTGGGTTTCAAAGTTTCTGATGTCTACCCCGAAGAGATGATGCCGGGGGGCATGGTCTTTCTGCGCTGCAATACGGATCATCACTGTTTGGCGTTGGTCGGCGCCGGCGATGGAAAGAACGCGAACCGCGAACTGCACCATCTCGCTTTCGAGGTCCCGACCCTGGCAGAGGTCATCCACGCGCGCGACCGGTTGCGCGCGCATGGCGCGAAGATCGACTTCGAAGGCCGGCGGCGTGCCGGTTGCCAGATCGCCGTGGAGTTTCGTGACCCGGATAATCATTCTCTGGAAATTTACTGGGGCGTCGATCAAGTCGGCAGCGATGGCCGCGTCCGGCCCTCCAGCGAATGGCACGGCGTAAGATCTTTGGACGAAGCGATTGCCAATCCGGTGCCCGGGCAAGATACTCACCTTTCTAAATGAATCCCTCCCCGGAGTCTCTCGAAGATCTCATCCGCGCTTCGTCGCGTGCGCTGGTAATCGGTGTTGGCGGTGGCGGAGATGTCGTGGGCGCATTGGCCGCTGCGCGGTTCTTGGAGTTCTGCGGCTTGGAATTCGTTCTCGGCGGTCTTTCCTGGGAACGGTCGGTCTATGATCCGATTCCAGGACCCCGTTCGCTTGGAGAAGTCGAAGATGTGCGTATTATCCATCCCCGTATCTGGATGGCCAATCCAAAGAGCCAAACCAACACAGGAGTGTTCTTTGCCGAGTCGAAGATGGCGGCGATTCATGGTCAAGAGGTTTTACTTGTCGATATCAATGGCGGTGTAACCGGCGTGGTCGAGGGGCTGGAAGTCGCGATCCAGGAATTCAGGACCGACCTTCTCGTGGGTCTCGACGTCGGCGGTGATTCATTGGCGCAGGGCAACGAGTTCGGGCTGCGCAGCCCTTTGGCAGATTCCATCATGCTGGCAGCCTACGCCGAGTTGGAAAAGCGTGGGTATCGCACTCTCTGGGCTGTGTTCGGCTACGGCAGCGATGGCGAATTGAGCGTGGATGAAATTGAAACGGCGCTGAGCAAGCTAGCGAAAGCCGGTGGTTGGCTCGGTACCACTTCGCTGACGCCGAAAATCGCTGCTGAATTGGAAGAAGCCATTAAGACGGTGGCCACCGAGGCCAGCGCCGTTCCGGTCCAATGTTTTCATGGCGCTTGGGGCGAGACTAAGATCCGCACCGACCGGAGGACCGTCAAGCTGACCCCGCTGACCGCGCTCATATTCTTCGTGTCGGCGACAAAGTTGTTCCATACGCTTTCACGACCCGCTCAAGCCGTAAGCAAAAGCTCCTCTTTGGAAGAAGCCAACGACGCGCTGCACGCCCTCGGCATCAAGACCGAACTCGATCTCGAACGCGAGAGATACATCGCAACGAAGAACTTCTAGCAGCACTTATGCTTGGAAATCTGCAACGGGATGTCTTAGTCCTGATGGCTTCGCGCGGGGTTAGGGCATTCGCTTTCTCGTATCTCGGCGTGGTTTTTGCGATTTACCTTAGTCAGCTGGGTTATTCCACAGTCGCCATCGGCCTAGTTCTCTCCACCGCTTCCGCGAGCGGCGCGGTGCTCACCGCACTGTGGGGCTTTCTGTCCGATCGTTTCGGACGAAAAAAGATCCTCATGCTCTTGGCCGCACTCACGGTGGTTTCGAACCTGATTTATATCTTCTTCAGCCATCTCGTTTTCATTTTGTCTGCAGTGATCATCGCCAACGTCGGTGCCGGCGGTTCCGGTGGCGGTGGAGCTGGCGGCGGACCTTTTAGTCCGGTTGAGCAGGCGTTGCTGGCGGAAAAATGTACCGCAGAGAACCGCAACTGGATCTTTTCCACGAACGCTTTCGTCGGCTCGTTTATGGGCTCCTTCGGTGCCCTAGTAAGCGGCTTACCGCAATATCTTCAGGAAACCTGGGGATGGCAACCGGTGGCATCGTACAAGCCGCTCTTTGCCTTGACCATCCTCTTCAGCACCGTTCTCATCTTCGCCTACTCCATTATCAACGAGCATCATATTCCGAAAAAGCGCGAGAAAACGAATCCGAAAAGGACGGCGCGGAGCGGTTTCGTCACCAAGATAGCCCTGTTGGGAGTGGTGGATAATTTGGGCGCGGGATTGGTCGGCCCTTTGATTTCTTATTGGTTCTTTCGCCGTTTTGGTGTGGAGCTAAAATCTTTGGGCTTCATGTTTTTTCTTTCGTACTTTTTCGCCGCTCTTTCGTTTCTGGCAGCGCCGGTGCTTGCGCGCTACATGGGCGTTGTAAAAACTATGGCCTTTTCCCACGGGCTTGCCTCGTTGATCTATTTGTTCCTTCCCTTGGCGCCGAGTTTCTCAATCGCGGCCGCCATGACCGTCGCCCGCTCTTTCCTGGCCTATATGGACAACCCCTTGAGAAGCTCCTTCATCATGGGAATCGTGCGGCCCGAGGACAGAGGCTCCGCGGCGGGGATTACGACACTGTCGCGTCATGTTCCAGTTGCCGTGAGCCCGACTCTATCTGCCTACCTCATGCAGGCATTCTCGCTCAGCGTGCCGATTTTCATTGGCGGGTTTCTCCAGCTTTTTCATGACTGTATTTTTTACGTACTGTTTCGCAACGTGAAGCCTCCCGAGGAACAAGCAACGCAAGCTTAGTCAAAACCCGATCCATATGTTTCGCGATCTTCACCACGATGCCAAACTGCTCATGATTTCACGTGGCATTCGCTCGTTTGCCTTTTCCTATTTGGGTGTGGTCTTCGCCATTTACCTCGACCGGTTGGGCTACTCGACGGTGTTGGTCGGCATGGTTTTCTCCGTTGCCTATATTAGCAGCGCGCTGCTCACGGCAGTTTGGGGATATCTCTCAGATCGCTTCGGACGCCGTAGGATCCTCATGTTGCTTGCGCTTCTAACCATCGTCTCCAGCAGCATTTACGTTTTTTTTAGCAGCCTTTTCTTTATTCTCCTGGCAGTCGTCATCGCCAACGTCGGCTCTGGTGGATCAGGCGGCGGCGGCTCGGGAGGAGGGCCTTTCAATCCAGTCGAAGAGGCGCTACTGGCGGAGAAATGCAGCCCAGAGAACCGCAACCGCATCTTTGCCCTTAATTCGTTTGTCGGGTCCGTCATGGGCGCTCTCGGGGCGTTAGCCAGCGGCCTGCCGCAGCAACTTCAGGAGCAGTGGGGTTGGAGCGCCGTGACATCTTACAAGCCGCTCTTTGTTCTGACCATTCTATTCAGCATCGTCCTATTTTTTGTCTACGGCTCCATCAGTGAAGAACACCAACCGCTCAAGGCGGAGAAAAAGATTTCTAAAAGCACCGGCGTTTTTGTGACCAAGATGTCGATCTTGGGTATGATCGATAATTTTGGCGCGGGGATGGCCGGCTCCCTGGTCTCTTACTGGTTTTTTCTGCGTTTCGGTGTTGAATTGAAAGCTCTGGGACTGCTCTTCTTCCTGTCTTATTTTCTGGCCGCTGTTTCATTTCTTGTGGCGCCCATTATCGCGCGTTATCTTGGCGTCGTGCGAACCATGGCGTTCTCTCACGGATTCGCGTCTGTGATCTACATCGTCATCCCTTTTGCCCCGACTTTTTTCCTCGCGGGTTTGCTCCTGACCATTCGATCTTTTTTCGCATACATGGATAATCCCTTGCGGGCTTCCTTCACGATGGCCATGGTTAAATCCGAAGAAAGAGGCTCCGCTGCCGGCGTTACGGGCCTTGCCCGCGTTGTCCCCTTCAGCGTCAGCCCAACAATTTCCACCTATCTGATGCAGAGTGTATCTTTGACACTTCCATTATTCATTGGTGGCGGGTTACAATTGGCTAACGACATTGCCTTTTATTTGATGTTTCGTCACGTACAGCCTCCCGAAGAGATCAAGGAGCCCATCGCGCAAGGGAGTTCAGCTTGAGTTACTTTTGGCGCATAGCGGAGGAGAGAATTCTCGATGCCCAACGCGCGGGGGCGTTCGATGACCTTCCCGGCAAGGGGAAACCTCTTAATCTCGAGGACCTGAGTTGGGTACCGGAGGATTTACGCATCGGCTATCACATCCTCAAGAATGCCCACGTATTGCCGCCGGAGGCTGAACTGTTGAAGGACATTCACACCCTCGACGATCTCTTGAAACATGTCGAAGACGAAGGGCAGCGAAGGGCTCTTGCAAAGAGTATCCAGTTCAAAATGATTCGTCTCGATCTTTTGAAGCGGCGCTCAATGTCGATCACTTCCGTCAGGAATTATAGCCGCAAATTAATCACCAAGTTTGGCGTTAAGTAATACAATCACCGATTCCTCATCTAACTTTTCCGTCTCGCCTTTGTAGATTCTAATGGTAGACATCACGACACTGTCGTACCCGAGGCCGGGGCTGCGTGCGTCTGGCACTACAATGTCATCAAGAACGCCAGTAGGTAAGCTTTTTCTTGTTCGGTAAAACCTATTGCAAAACGCTCGTCGTAAAAATCGACCACGGCCTTCAAGTCTTTCGCGAATCCGTTGTGGAAGTATGGCGCACGCGCGGCAAGCCCGCGGAGGATTGGGCCCTTGAAGCGACCGATGTCTTTCCACTTCCCCATGACCAAGGCGCGTCCCGGATCAGTCGTAATCTTGATCTCGCCGGTGGTTTTATTTCGTAAGGTGTACAGTGGCATGTCTGGAGTGCGGCGCTCAATATCGGTGAGACCAAGGTTCAGCGGGGCCGCTACCGAGTGATTGCCTGAGTTGGGCGTATCGTGGCAGGTCGTGCAACTCCCATTGACGACCGCCGGTGTACCAAAAGCTGCCTCATCGTTGATGCCTGATACGTCGGTGATACGGATCAATTTCGTGTTGAATAATTCCTCCCCGCGGGCCACGGCCGCGCGCGCCCGGTTCTGGCCTTTGTCAGATAGACCCTTCCAGGCATCGTAGATACTGAAAACAATCGGATCAAACGGCGCACCCGTCTTGCTGTCGCCAAAGAGATCATTAATCCCAAGGTAAAACTCCTGGTCGGCGAGATGTAGCGGCCCACCTTTGGCCCCGCGTGGGGTTAACCGGCCAGCGCGCTCGTCGTAGATCTGCGCGGTGAAAAGCGCCGTCTCGAAGGCCACGATGCTCTCACGCTGCTGCTCTGTCAGATCTGCGCCTTGAGCATGGCCGGTAGTGGCCGAATTCGATTGGTGGCTCAGGTCAAAGTGTATTGTTTCCCCGGGAAATGTCTCACGTCCATCCCACATGACCGTGCTTAAAAATTTCAAGTTGGTCGAAGGAAGCGGCCGACGGAAGAGCGATAGTTCCGTGGCACTGGCAAACCCGTAGGGATCGTCAACGGCGATGAGCTCAAACTCGGCATCGTTTGGAATGCCGATACCGACGCGAATCAGTCCCTTCGTGAGCAGCATGCTGTAAGCGGCGCGACGCGCTGTGAACGTGGAAACATCAGCATTCGGCGAGTTCGAGCCGTCATTGGTGCGGAAGATCGGATCGGTTCCTCTCGTCTGGTTGAATCGTGCCTGCACCCCAGCCGGAGTAATAGTCCAACCTTCCTCGGCCCGGTGGCAGGTGCTACAGTTACGGCCATTGGTGCCGAGATTCTGGAAGAATTCATTTCTTAAATCTATCGATCCGCTGGTGCTGAATGTCGCATGAAGACCGGAGGAGTTCGCAAACGGCAGGTTGTTGGGCAGAAGCGGAGATTCTGTTGTTGCGGTTTGTGGCGATAAAATGACAAGTGCTACTGCGAGTGCCAACGAGCCAACGCAACCGACCGCAAGCTTCATCTTAGCCCGTTTGGCACGTTCTAAAATTCGATCGACGTGATTCATAATCATTTCTCCTTTGCGCCCGGAATGCTTCCTTCCGAGCTCTCTCCGCGCTCGATCGCTATTAGACGATGGTGGACTGTTTGAGTGTCTTCTTCGAGTCTCGCGAGAAGACCGCTTCTGACTTCATCGAAGCGAATGCGATCGACTATCATCCCGCTGAGAAATCCGACGCCCAACAGATAGACAACCGCGACCGTAACAATGAACCGATCTTTGAACCGATCCTTCATTGCGCTTCCAGTGTTTGCGTTATCCATTTGCTCCTCCAGTCTATTAGTCCGAGCGCGCCAGCGTGATTATCAAACTCTCTTAATTGGCTGCCGCACTCGTCTATTTGCTATGACAATTAACGTGCCAAGTTGGAGAAGAAATCTGGCAAGTACAAAAAGCCAGTAGGACAACGACTTTTTGGACTGAAGAACAAGAAAAAATCGGATGCGCGATTTAAAGCAGTATAGTTATGGATACGGCTCGTTATAAGAAAATACTCAGGTAGAAAGTCGTGGCCGAAACTAGTGAATTCATTTGGTCCGCGGTGCCCCGAGGACTAATAGAGATTCCTGCACATCGGACAAATCAAGAACTTTTGACCAAACTATCAAACATGCTATAGCTCTGGTGGTTCCTAACCGGCCGCCTATGCCAAAAAGAATCCTTGTGGTTGACAACGAACTTCGCAGTCGGCAGCTCATCGCTCACCTGTTGCGCGAGGAGGGTTACCAGGTAGACGAGGCGGACGACGGCGCAAGTGCGCTCGAAATACTCAAAACGAAGGTCTTTGATCTTATGATTTGTGATGTTGTCATGCCGCGCGTTAGCGCATTCGACGTGCTCGATTACATGAAGTCGCGTTCCTTATCTACTTCAATCATACTTATAACGGGTCACCCCTATTTGCTTGCAGACAAAGGGCTCGAAGGCTTAACCTGCTTTATGAAGCCTTTTAATATGTACGATCTACTCCACAAGGTCGAAGAAATGCTGGGTGAATGACATAAGCATCGATAGGCCCGAAACTTGTCTTTGATTTCTTGGTTTTTGTTGCTGGACTGAAATAGCCTTTACGACTCACGGCAAAAGTGCCTCTGCCCGGCAAGCAACTCCACTCACTTGTCCCTCTCGTTCCCTCACTCGTGGATTTTTTTCGGTGCCGTCGTGACGCGGAGTCAAGAAATAGATCGCAGAAAAGGCGAGATCGAGAAAGATTGTCTAGATTGTCGCGGTGAACTCCAACGAGAGCTGGCCCGGCGCACAGAGTTACGCCGGGCCATTCGTCGATTTTCCTAGTTCTGGCTTAGCGGAATCGCGATGTCAATCACCGCATCGCCAAAGTAATCGATAAGGAACGCCTGTCCGGTCGGGAAGTTTACCCGGTAGAAGCCGGGCACGCCGCCCACAACCAGGGAAGCGAAGCCACTATTGTTGGTGGCCACGTTGTTCTGCAGTTCTGTGTAGATGTCGAACCCGACCGGGCTGTCGGCATCAACGGTCAGCATGCCGGTCGGCACAAGGGAGCCAGCATTGGGCGGCGACTGGATGACCACCTGGTTCAATGATGTGTCGATGTCATACAGTGTTGTTCCCGTGTTCGGATCGAGATCGTTGTTCGTATACGCGGCACCAGTGAGGCCGGTTGCTGGATTAACGATGGGCGGTCCGGGGTAGTTGAGCGCACCGTCGTTCTGGGTCTGGAACATCAGGGGACCGGCGAACGGGTGCCGGAGGTTCTGGCCAGTGTTGCTGATGATCCGTAGAGCGTTGGCCGCCGGATTAAAGTCGACGCCGAAGAAGTAGCCGTCAAGGGGGACCATCAACTGCGACACCAGTGTTGCCACTGCTGTGTTCGTGTCGATCGTGTAGATGCCCCCGCCGTTGCCGACTCCGTAGAGCTGCCCGTCTTGGACGCGGAAATCTATACCCACAAGCCTGTAGTCCGATGCTTGTAATCCGTACACGGTGCCAATCTGGTGTGCCCGCGTGGGGTTACACTCCCGAAACTTCAACAGCCGTTGATCCGCCGTGAGGGCGATAATGGTCAACTGATCATCCCTGACGAAGCTCTTGCGGTTGCCGCAGCGCGAATCGGAATCGTCCTTTTGCCAATCCGAAGCGTCCACCCTGGTCGCGAGAACTCCTATGACAGCCATCAGAATCAATAAAATTTTCTTCATCGTAACAAAACCCTCCTTGAGATTTGTAATTTTGAATCTATAGGCAACGAACTTTGGATTGCCTTCAGAAAAAAAAATTGCGCTTGAGGTCTGCTGCCGACGGATTGCCGAGGCTAGAGCGTGTGAGGTTTCATCTAGCTGAGAGGAAAAGGTAAAAGACACCTTTTTCTAGCGTTGCGGCTGTGTCCTGGAAAGAAATTGGCAGGATCGAACTTGGCCTTAGGTGTTATCAGCCTCTGATAGTTGGCTCCATAAGCTTCGCACACACGTCGGGAGGCTTACGTTTTGCCTTGATCCCGTTTCCGTGATAGACAACCGGCTGTCTGGTGGGCATAATTAATTGTTCGGTTTGAAAACCAATTAGCGATTCATCAAAGGAGGAGCGTATGGCTGAAGAAAAATCTCCGATCAAAATCAAGAAGATCGGGCACGTGGTCTTGAATGTCAGCGACATCGAGCGCAGCAGCAAGTTCTGGACGGAAATTATGGGCTTCAAATTCTCCGACCGTAACGAAATCGGTATGATGTTCTTCCGCAATGCAACGGATCACCACACCATTGCGCTGCTTCAAGCCAAAGAGAAGAACGAATTGCCCAAACGTGGCCAGGTGGGCTTCGATCATATGGCCCTGGAGGTGGCGACTGTCTCGGAGCTGTTCAAAATTCGCGACTTCCTTCGCTCTAAAGGAGTGGAAATTTTTTACGAAGGCAGGCGCGGGCCAGGGGGCAATCCGGGCCTCGAATTTTATGATCCAGACGGTTATAAAATCGAGATCTACGCAGCCATGGATCAGATCGGCACAGACGGCAAGAGCCGCCCGGCTAACGAGTGGAAACGGGCGACCACTCTTGAAGAGGCCGTCGAGAATCCGCTGCCGGGCGCTGAATACAATTAAGCGCAGTAACATTTCGAATGCAGTTAAGTCATCGATCACGATTTCGCCGATCACGGCTAACCGCGCCGATGACGGCGCGGATCACTGCGACGCAGATCACGGTAAGAGCGGCGAAATAGGCAACCAGCGAAGCGTTCTAGTCCGTGCTATGTAACTGCGGCTACGATTCCGCGATTTCGTACTGATCGTGGCGCAATTCTTGGCTAACTTTGATGATAATTCTACGATTGATTTCCCGTTCCAAATTCTCCAGGCTGTTGTTCTTCTCGTCGTACAGAAAATTGGCGACATCCGGGTGCAGGCGCACGAGGATATTCTTGCCATTCTCCAGATTTGCTTGTTGCTTCTTGATCGCGCGTAAAAGGTCATAAGCGACCGTCACGGCAGATTTGATTCGGCCTCGGCCGTCGCAATGCGGGCACGGACTTAGCAGCTGATTCTCCAGACTCTCCCGCGTCCGCTGGCGGGTCATTTCGACTAGACCCAGTTCGGATATCTTCAGTATATTGGTTCGAGCTTTGTCTTTTTTGAGAGCGTCCCTGAGGGCATCGTAGACTTTCTTACGATTCGATTCTTTTTCCATGTCGATAAAGTCGATGATGATGATGCCGCCTACGTTTCTAAGGCGGAGCTGACGCACCACTTCCTGGGCCGCTTCCAAATTGGTCCTGACGATGGTTTCCTCTTGGTTTCGTTTGCCCACAAACCGTCCGGTATTGACGTCAATGGCCGTTAAAGCCTCCGTGCGCTCGATGATGATATAACCCCCCGAACGGAGCCAGACTCGCCGATCCAAGACTTTGGCGATTTTTTCCTCGATGCCATGACGGTCGAACAGGGGCTCTGCGCCCGAGTACAAAACAATTTTGGGTTTGAGCCGCGGCATAAACTGGCGGACGAAATCCATGATGCGCCGGTGGTCCTTGGCCGAATCAATGACCACCTGTTCGGTGTCCGCCGTAAAAAAATCGCGAATCGTTCTGGCGATAAGATCCAGATCCTGGTGGATCAATGACGGGGCTGCTGCTTTCTCGGCTTTTTTCTGCAGCCGGCGCCAAAGAATCGTGAGAAAGCGAAGATCTCTTTGAATCTCTCGCTTGCTTCGCCCCTCCGAGGCCGTTCGTAGAATGAAGCCGCCGTGCTTGGTCAACACCGACTCGGCAATCTCCTTCAAGCGCGTGCGCTCCTCTTCGCTTTCGATTCGTCGTGAGATGCCAATGTGTTTCGTCCCGGGCATAAAAACCATGTAGCGCCCAGGCAAAGAGATATGGGAAGTTACCCGGGCCCCTTTCGTGCCCAGTGGATCTTTGGCCACTTGCACTAGGATCGCTTCATCGCGGGATAGCTGCTTTTCTAAAGGTAGACGGTGATGCGGGACCCGCTTCGGGACTGCTTCGACTTCCACGTCCTCGCCAGGAGAAGTGATGAGTTGGACATCTTCCGGCACACTGGAAAAGTCTGAGGCATGCAAAAATGCGGCTTTCTCCATGCCGATATCCACAAAAGCCGCCTGCATGCCGGGCAGGACTCTGGAGACTTTGCCTTTGTAGATATTTCCGGCGATGCCCATTTCTTCCTTGCGTTCAATGAGGAATTCCGCGAGAAGACCATCCTCAATGATGGCAATCCGGCTTTCTTGGGGAGTAGAATTGATGAATATTTCTTGTTTCATAAGGAATGTTTGTAAACCAGGCAGGATTCAGTAAGAAGGATCACCGGCTAACATCCGAGATCCGCGGATATCCGTTGGCAGCTTCCTAACTTATAGTGTAAATCATACCTGACTTCAACCAGGGTTATGCCCAGTCCGTCGTGTTGACATTCCACACGGCCCCCTATATTTTTGGGTAATAACCACGAAAATGTGAGAGCCTCCAGGACAATCTTCCAACCCACTAAATGAGCTATCCCGCGTCAGCCCCCGCTTATTCGGTCCTGAATACCAAGGTCCTAATCCTTAACCGTTCCTATCTTCCGATCCATGTAACCTCGGTGCGCCGCGCCTTTATTTTGCTTTATCAAGGCATTGCGAAGGCGGTGAATGAGCAATATCAAACCTTCGATTTTGACAGCTGGAGTGAGCTTTCGGTCTCGGCTCATGATGAATCCATCGGGCTGGTGAATCGAGTGATCCGCGTCCCCAGAGTGATTTTGCTGATCGGCTATGACCGAGTTCCGAAGCGACATGTTCGTTTTAGTCGCTATAACATTTACGCCAGAGATAAATGTATCTGCCAATATTGCTGCCAGCGATTACCCCGGCATGAATTAAACCTTGACCACGTTATTCCCCGTTCTCAAGGCGGAACTTCAGTGTGGGAGAATGTAGTCTGTTCCTGCCAGGAGTGTAATCGCAGGAAAGGCGGCCGCACCCCGCAACAGGCAGGAATGACACTTGCCCGAAAACCATTCAAGCCGAAATGGACGCCATTCATGCAGGAGACCTTCAGCCTGTCTCGATACAAGGAATGGATGCCCTTTCTAAATACAGTGGATATCTCCTATTGGAACACTGAGCTTTTAGAAAATTAGTTTACTCTGTAAATCGTTCCCACATATTGTGGTTCGAATTCAGAAATTCCCCCTCATATTGTAATTTCCGCTTGACACTGCCCGCCTACGTGTGAAATATTGGGGGAAAGCTTGCGCCTGAGATTTTCCCTCACATACTGCCGCAAAAGAATTGATGTTATGCGCCTAAAAAGCCTTGAAATGGTTGGATTTAAGTCGTTTGTGGAGAAAACCGTTATTGAGCTTAATCCGGGAATAACAGCTATTGTTGGTCCCAACGGTTGTGGAAAATCCAATATAGTCGACGCCCTCCGCTGGGCCATGGGTGAGCAGAGTGCCCGCCATCTCCGAGGGCATCAAATGGAGGACGTGGTATTCAACGGCAGCGAGAGCCTGGCCCCCACCGGCATGGCCGAAGTGTCGTTGATCTTCGAAAACGAAAACGGACACGGTCCGGTAGAATACACTGGCTTCAGTGAAATCATGGTGACCCGCAGGCTCTTCCGTTCGGGGGAGTCGGAGTACGCCATCAACAAGGTTCCGTGTCGCTTGAAAGACGTCATCGAGCTTTTCTTGGGGACTGGGGTGGGAAGTAAGGCGTATTCTATTGTCGAGCAAGGACGGGTTGATGAACTGGTCAATTCCAAGCCCGAAGACCGGCGGGCTTTAATCGAAGAGGCGGCCGGCACAAGTAAGTACAAGAGCCGCAAGCTTGTGGCCGAACGGAAACTCGAGCGGACTCAGCAGAACCTGCTGCGGATCACAGATATCGTCCGTGAGATCGAACGCCAAATCCATACCATGGAGCTGCAAGCGAAAAAGGCCGAACGCTATCGCGCGCTCAAGTCCCAATTGAAGGAGAAAGACCTGCTCTATGCGTCGATTCAACAGCGCGTTCTGAACGAGGAGATTGCCGACTCCGAGTCTCAACTGACCGATGCGGAGAACCGCTTTATCGAACATGTAACCGCTCTTCATTCCAGAGAAGCCGAGAGCGAAACGGTACGGCTATCGCTCATGGAAGCCGACCAAAAGATCAGCACGCAACAGGAAACTGTCTATCAAGTAAAGATTCAGCTCCAAGCCGAAGAACAAAGGATCGACTTCTACAGAAAGGATCTCGCCCAGCTCAACCAGGCAGAGACGGAGACCCGCGCGGCGCTCCTGCAACTCGAGGAAAAGATCAAAGCCCTTGGGCGGGAGATCGATGAGCTCGAGAAGGCCCGGGAGAGCTTTTTGCAGCTATCGCTCTTCGAAGAGAGTTTCCTGCAGGAAAAGGAAGGAGATCTCAATAAACTTCAAACGGAGGTCAAGTCTCTCCACTGCGAGCTTGATCGAGAAAAAGAAGCGCTTATCGAAGCGGTGAATCAAATCGCCTATTTACGAAACGATACGTTGGCAAAATCTCATCGTTGCCAGGAATTCAGCCAACAACTGGCGCGGAACCGAGAAGAACACGCCACTGCAACGACCTCGCTGTCGCTGTGTGAAAACAAACTCACGGACACAAAAACCGCGCAAGAGAATTGCCTCGCCCAGTCCCACGACAGGGGCATAGAAGCAGCCGAGGTCACTGCTTTGATTCAAACGCTTCTCGAGGCGAAAGAGGACCAGGAAAAGAGGTCCGAGGCACTCAAAGACCAAATTCACGAAAACCGCTCCAGACTGGTGTCGCTGGAAAATTTACAGAAGAATTACGAGGGCTACCAAGAAGGCGTCCGGGCCATCATGCTCAAACGACAGCGTGAAACCGGGACGAATGGGATCTATGGTCTGGTCGCGGAGGTCATCGAGGCCCCCGAGCCCTACGAAAAAGCGCTAACGGCAGTCCTCGGCGACCGCTTGCAGTACATGATCGTCAAGGGTCAAGAAGAGGGTGTAGAAGCCATCGAGTATCTAAAGCGCGAGGCCTCCGGTCGAGGCAGCTTCATTCCCCTCCAGCTGTCTAGAAAGCAGCATCGTCCATTGCCGCTCGGCGAGGCCGAGGTCATCGCCCCCCTGCTGGAAGTGATCTCGGTTAAAGAGGGCTATGGCGAGGTTGCAGAATATCTTTTGTCCGATGTTGTCGTCGTTCGGGACCTCAGGGCAGGATTGTCACTGTGGAACCGCAATGGTTTCTACAGCACGCTGGTGACTCCGGACGGCGAAGTCATCGACCCCATGGGGACGGTGAGCGGAGGCAGCGACGGTGCTCTCGAGGGAAATTTTCTCACGCAGCGTCGCCACATTCGAGAACTGAAAATCCTGCTTGAGGGGCTCGACGCAAAGCTCCAAACCGAAGATCGAGAAGTTGAAAAACTGAAGCGCGAGCTGGAGCGGGCGGAAACGATAAAGGCTTCGCTGGGGACCGAAATCCATAGGTTAGACCTCGATCGGGTAAGACTCGAACATGAGCGTTTGATTGCCACCCGCGACTCTGAGCGACTCACCCAAACGGTTCAGGCGCTACTGCAGGAGCAGAACGATCTGGTCAGCGCTCTGGAACGGGGCACGCAAGAAGTCGATGAGTGTGGAGCGGCAATTGAAGCTCGAACCCAAGACAAATCCAAAAAAGAAAATATCCTGGCGCAGAAACAAGCAGCCGCTCGAGAGCTGGAGCAGTCCGTCGAAGCCTTAGAGGCTGCGGTTGCACAGTCGCGTATCCGCAATGCGGCATTGGGAGAAAAAAAAGAGAACACCCATCACAATCTCGAGAACCGCCTCAACCTACGGCAAGAAGCTTTCGATCAAATCAACTCTCGCCGGGAGCAGATTGCCGACGTGACCCGGCGACGGAGCCAGATTGAGCTCGCTTTAGCGCAGTCGGAAAGGGCGCTCCAATCGGCCAGACACAATTTGCAAGGCTTGCAGGAGCGACTACAAACGGAAAGGCTCGATCATAAAGAGATTTCCAGGAGGCTGGTGGAAATTGAAGAATCCATCAGAGAGCTGCGGCCCCTGAGCGAAGCCTGCCAGGAGGAGAAAAATAGAATCCAGGTGTCGTTGGCAGAAAAGAAACTACGCTGCCAGCATCTCGTCGACAACATCCGGGAGCGCTATGATACCGACTTAGAGAGTCTCAGGTTCGGAGTTTCGGACTCGCTGACGTCGACGGAAGAGCTGTTGGCGGAAATCGATGACCTCCGAGCCCGGATCGAGCGTATGGGCGAAGTCAACCTTGCTGCCATCGGTGAGTACGAAGAGTTCAGCACTCGCCTCCAATTCATGAACCAGCAGAAAGAAGATCTTGAGAAATCGATCGCAGATCTGCAACGGACGATTATCAAACTAAACCGCATTTGCCGGCTCCGGTTCAAAGAAAGCTTCGAGGAGATCGACGAAAAATTCCAGTCAATATTCCCTCGGCTCTTTCGAGGTGGCAAGGCCAAGCTGGTATTGACCGATGAAAATGATTATCTGGAAACAGGAGTTGATATTGTCGTGCAACCCCCGGGCAAGAAATTGCAGTTCATCACACTCCTCTCCGGCGGCGAGAAGGCACTAACCGCGGTAAGCCTTCTGTTTGCAATTTTCTTGACGAAACCAAGTCCCTTCTGCTTTCTGGACGAGGTCGATGCTCCACTGGACGATGCCAATATCGACCGGTTCAACGATATGATCAAGGAAATGAGCCAGCTTTCTCAGTTCGTGCTCGTCACCCACAACAAAAAGACGATGCAGGCTGCCGAAGTTCTCTATGGGATCACCATGGCGGAGCCTGGAGTTTCTAAAGTTGTCTCCGTCCGAATGAGCTAGCTCATTCGGACCACTAACCTCTCACCCCATCGCTCACAAGCCAAAAATTTGCCACAATAGCCAAATGGAAGGCAGTTCGTTTTTTCAACGGCTGAAAAACGGTCTTACCAAGAACCGAGAGACCTGGGTACAAAAAATTGGCGCCATTTTTCAAAATCGGCGCTGGGACGAGGAATCGCTGGACGCCATGGAGCAAAACCTCATCGCGGCGGATCTAGGACCCAAGGCCACCGAGAAATTGATGGATCTCCTACGCCGCCAGTCACCCAGCGGTGCTGAAGATCTCGCACAAGAAATGTCTTCACGCTTGCAACAGGCGATGGTGGAGTTGTTCCAAGCATCGACCACGACTTCGAAAACGGTCCCACTGTCGGTGCGCCCGTGGGTGATCATTTTCCTGGGCGTGAACGGCGTCGGGAAGACGACGACGATCGCCAAGCTCGCTGCGCAATACCAATCAGCCGGGAAGAAAGTGCTCCTGGTGGCGGCGGACACGTTTCGTGCCGCCGCCATCGAGCAGCTCGAGGCGTGGGCGCAACGGATCGGTGTCGACGTGGTCAAACATCGGGCCGGCGCCGATCCTTCAGCAGTGGTTTATGATGGCATTCAAGCCGCAAAAAATCGCGGCATCGATGTGTTGCTGATCGATACGGCGGGACGACTTCATACCAAGGTCCATTTAATCGAGGAACTGAAAAAGATCCGCCG
>Ga0209799_1000052_pt1 | contig 20690 bp, 18 predicted proteins | sample PanSoiPlo36MoBio_FD_188324 | JGI IMG/M metagenome (GOLD analysis project Ga0209799, IMG submission 188324) | Tropical forest soil microbial communities from Panama analyzed to predict greenhouse gas emissions - Panama Soil Plot 36 MoBio (SPAdes)... | ecosystem: Environmental > Terrestrial > Soil...
AAGAATGCAGTTGTCCTTGTGACTTCGTAAGACTCCGTACCCCAAGGACCATCCGGCGAGTTGTGTACAGGTACTGCTTTCCAGATCCGAGGATCTGAAGAGCCTCTCTAAAGCGCGGCTTGCCAATTCGACGTGGTCGCTGGCCAGCTTGACCGGCTTCGCCGTACTGGGTGAGCTGGAGGCGGAGGGGGTATCACGACTTTCAAAGTTCAGATCCTCCAACATGTCCACCTTCGTGAGTACGATCCAGGACACGGCAAGTAAGATCGCCAAGGCCTTCTGAACCATGCCGACTGCATATCACTTCCCAGAGTTTTGATGCAAGGTGAAACCTGTCGAGTCCGTGGCGTCTATTTTGCTCCGAGTTAATCCAAAGTGCGGTGGTCATTTCGGGTTTGGGTTTTAGTGGTTTAAAGCCCAACCCAAAAGCACCTGTGGATTCCAAACATCAAGTTTTTTCTGCCCTTGCCCCGATCAGTTGGAGACTCTCGTTCTCGTCAATCCGAACGATAGCGCCACAGTTGCGGGATCGCGACGCAGATCGCCAGAATCATCAAGAAGCACAGCCCGCTGCCCAACAGCAGTGAGTTCGGCGCGCCGACGAATTGAGCGGCTGCTCCGGCGAGGAGGGCGCCCAACCCATTAGTTGTTTGGGCGAAGACGACGATAAGGCTGGACGCTCGCCCGAGCATTCGGTCCGGGGAGAGAAGCTGAACCACGGTGCGCCGGATAGCAACGCTCACCGAATCGGTAACGCCGAGGAGGACCACCGCTGCCACCGCCATCCAGAACCACTTCGCAATGCCCAACAAGGCGAGACTTGCCGCAAAACCAAGAGCGGCCATCACTACGGCGATACCTTTGCGTTTGATGTCCCCCGCCATAAGCAGCGCAGCCGATCCCAGGAGAGAGCCCGCAGAAGGGGCGGCGTAGAGCAGACCCAATCCAGAAGCTCCCATGTTAAAAACATCCGCTGCGAAGATCGGCAAGATGGGTCGATAGAACCCGACCAGTGTCACTCCGAAGTCGAGGAGGAAGAGCGACAGGATGATGCGCTGGATCCAGATAAACTCTACGCCTTCAACCATACTGCGGATGCTGACCCGGCGCCTTGCACCCTGCGGTTTGCCGGACGTTCGTATCGCAATGATGGCGATGATGGCCGGGATCAGCGCGATGGTGCTGATCAGGTAGGTAGCCGCCAAGCCGGTGTGATCGATAAGTACACCGCCAACCGCAGGTCCCAAAAGAAAACTGAGCTGGATGATCATTGCATTGATGGTGACCGCATTCATCATAAGACCCGGAGGGACCAGGCGTGGGACGAGTGCGGAGCGCGCCGGCCAATTGAAGACATCGACGAAACTGCCGAGGACGCCGAGAACATAAATGTGCCAGACCTGTACCGCCTCGGTATAGGTCAGAAAGGTCATGGTCGCACTCGGCACCAATTGGACAACCATCGTTGCCAGCAATACCTTCTTTCGGTCGAAAGCATCGGCTACTGCGCCGGCGAACAGGCCGAAAATAATGAAGGGAAGCGCCTCAAGAAATCCTGTCAGCCCCAACTTGAAGGCCGAGCCCGAGAGTTGGTACACCTGGTAGAGGTTGGAGACGTTGCGAATCTGGATTGCCAGCGAGGTCAGAACGCTGGCGAGCCACAGCAGCCTAAAATCGCGGATGAGCAAAGACGACCACGGCCGAATCGATTGGCTGTCCGCCGCGTGCTGATTTATTTCCGCGCGGTTATTCAATCAGTGCGACAAGCGAAGCTTGGATAAGAGGCAGATTGTGAAGCTGTTCGAATTGGTTGTAAACGGGACAGGGCAGAAGCGGCGCTCCGAAGTCGCCGCGTTCTACCCTGCAGCTGGAATCAATCAGCGGGACGCTCCCGCCGCGGCCTGCGGAATATCTTCGAGAACCCCACGCTCTTCGGCTTGGGCCAGAACCGCTTCGATGGTTTTGACGAGATTGCGCGCCGCTTCGATGCTGAGTTCGACAGCAACGCGTGCGCCGGGTCCCGCACTCTCGTTGACGAAGTCGATGTTCAAGGCATGCTCGAGTGGCATGTCGTAAGGGTGATCGTAGGAAACATTAGCTTCCTTGACCTCAAACCACCCGGCGGTCCCTTTGCCTCGGCCATCGATTTTGGCTTGATGGACTATCATCGTGCACATCATCGCGCTCCTTTCCCGGGTTTAGTTAGATTTCAAGTGTTTCTCAAGAAACGCGAGGACTTTCTTCCACCCGTCCACCGCCTGTTCCTGCCGGTAGGCCGGCCGGTCATAATAGAAAAAGCCATGACCCGCGCCATCATAGCGGTGGAACTCATAACTCTTGCCGTGCTTCTTGAGTTCCGCCTCGTGCTGGTTCACCTGTTCGGGCGAGGGCGATTTGTCGTCGTTGCCGAAAAGACCGATCATCGGGCAGGAAAGATCTTTGGTAAAATCAATCGGAGCCGCGGGACGCTTGGGTGTCAGCTCTTCCTGTTTCATCACCACATTTCCGCCCCAACACTCCACCAAAGCATCGAACCCTTTTAATTTGCAGGCTGCGAGAAATCCATGCCGCCCTCCCGAGCATGTGCCGAAAACGCCGACCTTCTTGCCGACATCGGATTGGGAGCGTAGAAACTTCAAAGCCCCATCGAGGTCGCCCAGAACCTGGTCATCGGGTACGCCGCCGGCGGCGCGCACTTTGGCGCCGACGTCCTCTGGAGTTCCGTGGCCTTCACGGAAATAGAGGTTTGGTGAGATCGTGGCGTATCCGTGATGGGCGAACCGCCGGGCGCACTCGCGATACCACTCATCCCAACCGGGTGCGTGATGGATAATCACCATTCCGGGATGGGGGCCCTTCCCAAGCGGTCGCGCGTAATAGGCGTTGATGGTATCACCCTTATGCCCCTGCATCTTGACGGTTTCCGCCTGCATACCTTCATAATCGTTGGTCTGGTACATAGCTACCTCCTTGGTTTGGATTGATATTCAAGCATCAGCGCATCACTTAATACGAAAGTCGTGGCATGTGCAACAGGTTTTTCCCAGGACGGCTCGGATTACGCGCGAAAAACATGAATAATTGGTCTTGCAAGCGGGCCTCATCCGTTGTAGTGTAGAGGTACACTTCAGTATGGGGCCTTCTGATAGTGGATATGGCAAAGTTTGAAGGTCTAGTCAGTCTTTCCTTGCGAGTTTCCTCGCGGATAATCCGACCAGAGCGTGTGTCACATTTCATGTTCTGCTTCCAGCGGTGAGTAGGTTCACAGGGTCAAAGACAGCAACGTTTCGAGAAGGAGAAGAACATGGGTAGTAAAATTTACGTAGGTGGTTTGCCCTATGCGACCACCGACGCGCAGTTGCAGGAGATTTTTTCAGCACACGGAACCGTGGAATCGGCGCGAGTGATTACGGATAAGTTCACGGGCCGCTCCCGCGGGTTTGGTTTTGTCGAAATGAGCTCCAGTGAGGAAGCCCAAAAAGCCATCCAAGCATTGAACGGCACGGATCTTGACGGCCGCAGCCTTACCGTCAACGAAGCCCGGCCGCAAGAGAAGCGGTCCGGCTTCGGTGGTGATCGAGGCGGTGAAAGAAGGGGTGGTGGCGGTGGACGCAACCGCTGGTAATTGGGACTTTAGTTTCTAAACGGTGGGGGGGCGCCAGGTCGGAGCGCCCCCTTTTTGCTTTCATCTTTCCAGTCTTTCCCCATTGTCCAACCGTCGCGATGGCGATTGCGTGTAATGGAAAAGGTCGCGATCGGTCGGTTAGAGCTGGTGAACCTTCAGAACCGTCCGGTCAACCTCCAAGATTTTTTTCAGGAATATTTGCTGCTCATTTTTCTTCGGCATCTTGCATGACTGCCGTGCCAATACCACCTCGGCGAGGTGAAATCATTTAAAAGCGAGTTCAATCGGCGCGGAGTGGCGATCGTTGTCATCTCGTTTGCCCAGCCGGAGCAGTTGTTGCCATATCAAAAGCATCATCAATGGCCGTTTGTCATCCTCGCGGACCCCAAGCGGATCGCGTATCAAGCTTTTGGATTGAAACGCCTATCTTTGATGCGTGTTTTTTCGCTATCGACATTGAGGCTCTACGTCAGGCTCTTGCGCGAAGGCAAGAAATTTCAAAACTACGGCAAAGCTGATTACTATCAGGCGGGAGGCGACTTCTTAGTCGATCGCGAGGGCAATATTCTTTTCGCGCATCGGAGCCAGGACCCGGCAGACCGGCCGGACCTCGGCAACTTGCTCGAGGCCTTCGATCGGACGGCCTGAAGCACCTGTTAATTCTCTCGGCAAAGACCGAAAGAACTGATCGCTTTTTTTGTCGCGATTACTCGAGATACTACTACCCCAATGAGGTCAAGCCTTCTCGAATGGCGTATTTCGTGAGACCGGCAACCGTGCGGATGTTGAGCTTGTCCATGATCTGTTTGCGATGGGTTTCCACGGTCTTGGTACTTACAAATAACTTCAAGGCGATTTCCTTGGTCGATTTTCCCTCCGCGATCATTTGGAGCACTTCGCGCTCCCGTCCACTGAGCAGCACGCCGGAGCCCTGTTTCCCTCGGTCTGACTTTTCAAGAGAACTTTTGATAACCGTTTCGGCAATCGATGGGCTTAAGTACATTTTTCCTTTTGCGACCGCCGCGACGGCGGTTACTAACTCCGCAAATGCCGAATCTTTAAGCAAGTAGCCGTTTGCTCCCGCTTCCAAAACTCCCATGATGAAATGGCGATCAGCGTGCATCGATAGGGCAATGACTTTCGTTGCCGCCAGATCAGAGCGGATCTTCCTGGTAACTTCGATCCCATTGAGACCCGGCATGCCGATATCCAAAATCGCGATCTCAGGCTTGTGTTTTTTTATGCCCTCGTAGGCAGTCAGGCCGTCCTCCGCTTCCGCGACAACCGCGAAAGTGGGTTGCTTCTCGAGGAGAGATCGCAGGCCTTCACGTAGTATCTTGTGATCGTCGGCGATTAGAATTCTAACCGTCATCTTGTTTAGACAGCCTCGAAGGATCTGTGACACTACGAATTTAGCTCATGCAAGGTTCCTGCAGCGTCGGTGGTAGACACAGGAATAACTACTTGAGCACGAGCGCCCTTGCCGGGACTAGAATTGATTATCAAACTGCCTCCCAACAATGAGAGACGCTCGCGAATGCTGAAAAGCCCAAATCCTCCTCCTTGCGCCCGTGGCAAGTCCAACTCATCCGGAACAAAGCCTTTGCCCTGGTCTTCGACGCGGATTACAAGCGCGGTTTCTTTTCGGATTACGCACACACGCGCTTGTTTGACGCCCGCATGCTTGACGACGTTGATCAGAAGCTCCCGTACGGTCTGAAAAGCCACGACAGCCGCATCGTCGCTTAAAGGGAAGGGTTGCTCGCCATTCTCTATGTGGCACGCGAGGTTATAGCGCTCCTGCATGTTTTCAGCGAGCCACTCTAACGCTGCGTCAAATCCGAACGCGTAAAGAACCTGGGGACTCAAATCTTGAGTCAATGATCGAGTTTCGTGAATCGCTTGGTCGATGGTGTCGTCCAAGCGCTCGATGGTTGCGCGCACGTTTTCGTCGAGGGGATTTGTCAGCTCTCCGAGTCGTCCCAACTCCAACTTGGCTAGCACTAAAGACTGGCCGATGTGATCGTGGAGGTCAGCAGCAAATCTTTTTCGTTCCCTTTCTTCCGTCGTGTTGAGTTGGTTGGCCAGCTGACGCAACGATTCTTGGTATTTCCGCAGCTTCTCTTCATTGACCTTTCGGTTGGTGATGTCACGGATGTAGGTGAGGAAATGCACCGGCCTATCTTGGGTATCCGTGACAACCGAGCAGTTGATGTAAGCCCAGACGATGACACCATCTTTTCGGATATAGCGCTTCTCCAAATCAAAGGATTTGATCTCACCTCGTATCAGGCCCAAGCACTGGTCCCAATCGGCGTCAATGTCGGCAGGGTGTGTCACCTCGTGAAAGCGGCGCCCAAGAAGTTCTGCTTCGCTATAGTCAAGCAGCGCACACAACGTCGGCGGGACTTTGAGCCATCGCCCGTCCAAGTCAAGGTGGGTGGTCATCACCAGAGAGAACGTCTCGGTCCGCGCCAGGCGCTCTTCGCTTTCGCGTAACGCAGTTTCGGCTCGCTTGCGCGCCGTGATGTCGGTACACGTGCCAATCGCCCGCGTGGGGTTTCCGTCCTTACCCCAAATCACCGTACCACGTCCTAAGAACCAGATTGTTTCGCCATCGGTGCGAAGGCCTCGAAACTCGATTTCGGGCATTAAGGTGTTATCCTCTTCATCTCGCGGTGCAGTGGGGTCGAGCGTCCGCCGATGATTTTCCAGCATCCGCTCTAGATCCTCCGGGTGGACGTATTTCATCCAGTAATCTTGTGGGTAGCTCGCGGCGACCTCCATTCCCAGCAGGGCGGGGAGCACTGGATCGGTGCGGAGATCACCGGTTTTAGTATCGAGGGACCACACGCTGACACCACCCGCGGCCGTCGCCATGGCGTATTGCTCTTGGTTCTCCCGCAATTTTTCTTCCGCGAGCTTGCGTTGAGTAATATCCGTGGATGACCCCAGCACGTGGGTGGCTTTCCCATCGGCGCCGATGATGGGCCGTTTGATCGTCTGCAGCCAGCGAATTCTTCCTTGGGCATCGGTAATGCGTTCTTCAGAGATGAATCGTTCTTGCAAAGTATCCATCACTTCCAAATCCACACGGCGAAAAGATGCGACCTCTTCGGTGTTGGCATTGAAATCGGCATCCGTCTTCCCGATCAAATCCTGCACGGTCGTGCCAAAAACATCCGCCACGGCTTGGTTGACAAGAACGAAGCGCCCTTCCCGGTCTTTGGCGAAGATGAAGTTAGGGTCGACATCAATGACTTGCCTCAAGAATAGACGCTGCTCATTAATTGCTTGCGCTATTTGCTGGCGCTCCGTGACATCCCGGAAAATTCCGGTCACAAACTTGTCGCCCTGGGCCGTCCACGTTCCAAGCGAACATTCCAGCGGAAACTCACTCCCGTTTTTTTTCTTACCGACCGCATCGATTACTTTTCCGACGACGGTCGATTCCCCATTAGAAATAAACCGCGTCATCTCTTCGAGCTGCTGAGCGTGAAATTTTTCGGGCATCAGGATCGTTAGGGGTTTCCCCAGCACTTCGCTTGACTGATATCCGAAGGCACGTTGAGCGGCTTTGTTGAAGTAGATGACGTTGCCGCGGCTGTCCGCCGATACGATCGCATCTTGAGCGTTTTCCGCTAGAGCTTCAAACTTTGCCTCGGCTTGCCTGGAAGTCTCGCGCAGCTTTTCTTGGGCTCGCCGGCGATTATGGAGTGTCGCGAAAAAGGCCAGCGCCCCAGTGGTGAGGGCCAGCAACCCGCCGCCGATTCGCAACAGCCAGAGGTTGGGAGAAGCCGACAGCACACCAGGCAGAGGAACCGCCGCCAACTGCCACACGCCACCGGGAACTTGGATATCTATACTCTGAGAGGTTGCCTCGAAGATGCTCGGGTCGCCAAAAAAGACTTCGCCGTGCGCGCCCATTCCGTCTCTTCCACGTAAGGCGTACTGCAGGCCGTCGATGTTTTTGGCGATGCCCGCTTCCGAGAAGATCGGTTCATCCTCGATGAGGATCGTAGCCAGGCCCCAATATTTTCCATTGCTGGGCGGTCCGCCGGGAGGCGTCAGATAGATCGGCGTGCGGCTGATAAATGCTGTTCCGCCTTGCACAAGTTTGACCGGCCCGGCAACCACGGTCGTTTTACGATCGAGCGCGCGTTGCACGGCCGCGCTCTGCTCGGGCACTTGTAGCAGGTCTAACCCTATCGCCTCCCTATTCCCTGCGACCGGATATACGTGGCTCACCACAGTGTCCTTGGCCAATTGAATACTTCGGATGCCGCTCGTGGGCGTGCTCGGTTGCGCAAGAAGTACGCTGGCCAGACGTTGAAATTCCGGCACAGTAATTTCCGGGTAAGTCGATACATAAGCCACAATTCCCCGCATGAGGAACAATCGTTGATTGAGTTCGTCCTCCAACCGTGCGCGGGCATTGCTGAGGCTACGCAGGATTCGAGCTTCGCGGATTTGATCGTAACGCTGCTGCTCTAAGCGATCCACCGCCAGCACCGCCAGGAGGACCACGGCAGCGGCCAAGATTCCAACCGCGTACGGTGGCCACTGAGCCGGTCCTTGGTTTCTTTCTAGATCAGTTTCTGCCATAAGTAGCTTTGTAGCATTATCCTTCCTATTCGAAAATCAGAAGCCTTAAAACTGCTAATCCGGGGGTAATTGGTCCGGCTGCCTAATCCCGCCCAAGCACACTCCATCAAGGAGTTTAGTCTGTTCCAGCAGGCGGAAGTTCGTCACTTGTCGGTCCGGCGAGCTTGCCGCTTGTCGAAGAGCATAGTTTTCCAGACGCCCTGTTTCTCCCAAGATAGCGCAAGCTGGGTGACCACAAAGCCGAATTTTTTTACCCGCACGAGTTGGTCAAGATAGCGGCGCTCGACAGACATCTCTTTATCGGGGCAAGATTTGCGTGTTGTTCCCGCAGGTCCTACCTCCACGTCGCCGGGAATTTTGCCTTCCTTTGCTGGAGCAAAATAATTGTTACAGCCGCTGTTGCCGGTGAAGCGCCCTTCCTTGAAGAAAAGCGTCACAGCGGGATGAGCCGGCGCATGCTGCTTCGGATCCCAAGATCGCAAAACCCACTCCGCGTTTCCTATCGTTTCGAGGGTCAATCGTCCCGGCTTGGCGGTTACCATCTCAGGATTTAGCTTGCCGCTCGGGTCAAGAGTCCACTCACGAGTGGTTACCTCTCCCGGACAGCACATCGCGTCTTGCGGTCCGGCCTGCACGACATCCACGACGATTCGCTTTGCTTCGATCCGAACATCGCGAATCTGAACTCTGTCTCCGATCAGCGCAGTCGCGACATTTTCGATCTTGCCCCGCTTGCGAGCCACCACGGCCAGATAAAGCAACTGACCGGTTCCTCCCGGCGCGTAGTTCAGCAAAACCACCGCATCGTCCGTGCCATCGCCCTCCAAAGCACCGGTGATCCGTAAATCACCAACTAAACTGACCACAGGCCGAGAGGCGCTGCCCTTCTTATACGGTCTACCTGTCCATTTCCCATCGACAAGCTTGACGGAACCCTCCAACCCTTCGATTCCAGAGTACGACAGGTTCTTGAGTTCCTTGAGCGTCGGGGCTTGCGTTGCGGATGTCTTTGGCGCCTCTGATGGGTATGCACTCACCAATGTCAAAGTAAGCAAGCCAAAAGCACCAAGAAGTGTGCTGAGAGGCCTCGTCGGCAACATGGCTGGATCTATACCACTTTTCTCAAAAAGGTGAACGACGCGAAACCAGATATTGGCTCGCTAAGCTGGAGGTTCTCGAATCGGAGAGAAGCTTTCCAGTGCTTGAGCGACCACTTCGATGGCTGCTCTTGCGATTGCTGCGCGTGGAACGTCGTCTTTGAACAGGAAGGAAAACGGCGGGACCTGTTGGCTTATGGGAACAGCAATGGCCAGATGATCAGCGTTCACATAGCCCAGCAAGTAGCCGCGCGCCACTATACTATCATACCATAAAAGCAGGCCGTCATTGTGGGGATCAATACCAGCGAGTTTCGCGTGCGGTTGTTTCAGTATCGGTGAAACGCGGTCGGGTTTGGGTACCGCCACGATCGAGAATATCGGCACCGTAATGGCGGATCCATGCTGCGTCCACCATTCCAGGCGGACATCCCGGCGCAAGTCTCGAACCTCGTCGCCTGTGCCGGGGTCACATCCCGATATCGGCAACCTCGCCAGCCAATCGCGGTAGATCTCATAGAATTCGTCGGCGAGCGCGCTTCCGTTGGCCGCTCCAGCTATACTTATGATGGCCGCGATGCGCTGCGACGTCTGAGGATGGCGAAGCAGCAATTCGAGCACGTCCGGAAGTCCCTTCGAATAGACGAGCATGATAAACGGCTTGGGGTCCGGGCCTAACTGGGCCAATTGGTCGGCGAGTCGCGCGGCATTCGCCGCCGAGCTTGCGCGGCCGAAAGTCGGCAGATTATGGACGACAAATCCTAATCCCGTTAAGTCGGTGATGACATCGGTGAACGGATAGAACATCCCGTTCAAACAGTCGCTGAAGAATCCCGGAACAAAGGCGATCTGATAGCGATTTTGAATGCCGGTTGGTTTTGAGAGGCTGCCGGCGGCGGCTTCATTTGGGAAGCGCAAAATCAGCTCTTCGCAGGGCGGCGAGCCGGTCGGAAGCTGCCCGCAAACGGCGGCTCGATAAAGGTGGCGAAGATCCCGAACGCCGGCGTCGCCTAGACCAGCGAGAACGATCGGCGGCATCGTTTCCGCAACGGGCAATACCGGTTTGGCCGTGCAGCCACAGAGGAGCAGAACTGCAATGCTGAACAACGCTCGCATCTGCCGTGATCCGACATTGGACCTGTCAGCCCATTTCACGGTGGCCTCGGGTAAAGTGAGCGCTGGATTTTCCCAACTAGGCTTCGACAATATCAGGTTTCAAGCTTGATACGAAAGCAACTATCTCATCACATTCATGCTTAGGAACGTGTAAAGCTTCCATGGTGGCCCCGGCATGCTGCAAGAAAATTGACCAGTCACTCTCACTGATTTTCATGCCTTTGTGAGAAGTCTTCATGTCTCGGCCCGTGTAGTACATTGGGCCGCCCGCACTCGCGCACAAATAATCGATCAGCAGTTGCTTTTCTCGCGCAATACCATCATCTCCGCGATTTTGCCAAAAACGGCCCAATTGAGGATCTGCTTGTAAACGTGGCAGCAAGTCATTGGCAAAACCTGTAATACCGTCATACCCTCCGAGGCGCTCATAAAGTGATTTCTGATTCATTGGATTTCTCCTTTCAGTTTAAGAGACGCGCAATTATTTACGTGACCCTCCGTAAGGAATCACGACATGCCGGTTAGCGTAACTCTCAAGACCGCTCCACCGATCAAATCCAAACCGGTTGAAATATCCGTCAGCTACCCCGACTTGTCAACGATCGGCTTGTTACTAAACACTGCCTGCGATGGGAGCACCGGGGAGGTACAAAAATTCGACTTATGTCCTTCATCGAATTGACGACAGCCACAGTCCTGATGCTAACTGTAGTTACACGCATGAGCAGGTCAATTACTTTTTCTTTGTAATCGGCGAAGCGATCTGGCGGTTTGGCGAGGCAAATATGTGTGAGCGTGCCCGGCGATTGGTTGGCAGGCTTGACTAGAAAGGGCCCTTAAATGTCCCAGAATAGAAGCAGCGAAATCTATCTATCGTGCTTTGAAATACGCCTGCTTCAAATGAACCTTTTCGTCAGGCGGCGGAGTCCAGACGAGGTCGGCGCGATAAGCGTAGATATCCATCGCGTTCCACAACGGTATCGCCGGCGCGTCCTCCAGGATGATTCGGTGTGCTTCCCAAAGCAGTTTTTCCCTTTTTTTCACATCGAACATTTGTTGCTCGGCGTCTAGGATCTCATCGAGTTTGGGATTGCTGTAGCCCAGGACTCGCTTCGTCATGCCGGTGCGAAAGTATTGCTGAAAGAGCGTGTCCGCGTCCGTGAGGCTGCCTCTTCCGGTCAGATAAAAAGCATACTTGCCGTTTTTATAGTCGGTATTAAAGATGCTCCACTCCGGGGTTTTGAGATTTGCTTTGATGCCGACTTTCGAAAGTTGTTCGACGATCACTTGCGCGACTTCACGGTCCTTCGGGTATCGCCCGGTGGGACTGTAGTAGTCGATCTCAAAGCCGTTGGGGAAGCCTGCCTCGACAAGAAGCTGCTTCGCCTTCTCGGGGTCATACGGGTAAGCTCTCGCCTCGGGGTCGTAGCCGAATACCTGTGGACCGAGCAGGCCCCGCAATGGATAGGCGTTTCCTTCCAGCACGAGCTTAATGATGCGGTCGCGATCGATGGCATGAGTCATAGCCCTGCGAACCTTGGGATTGTCCAAAGGTTTATAGGCGGGACTCAAAACCAAAAAGATCGGCCGCAGTCCCTGCACCGGCTGGACGCGAAGCCGCGGGTTAGATTTAAGTCGCTCCACTTCATGCGGAGGAAGGTTGCTGATGATATCGGCTTGGCCTGCTTCCAGCGCGGCAATCCGCGCAGCGTCTTCTTGGATATTTTTGTAGATGACTTCATCGATTTTTGCCGGCTGGCCCCAGTAATTTTCGTTCCGGCGGATGACGAACTGCCCCGAACGGTCCCAGCTGACGAATTTAAACGGTCCGGTTCCAATCGGCGGATTATCCGCCTCACCCATTTTTTCCGCCACCCACTGTTTCATGACCACCCGGCTATTTATATCCTCGAGCGCGTTGGCGTCCGCTTTTTTGAGAGTCAGAACGACGGTGAGGTCATCGGGAGCGTCCATCTCTTTGATGTTTTCCAGGTTTGGCGCCTGCAAGCTCTGTTTGTCGGTGAGAATCCGTTTGAAAGAAGCGATAACATCTTTGGAGCTAAACGGCGTGCCGTCGTGAAAGCGAATGCTCTTGCGCAGTTTGAATTGCAATTTGGTGCCTTTCATCTGCCAGGACTCCGCCAATACTCCCTGGTAGCCACGCTTTTCGTAGTCGGCGTCGATCAGCGGTTCCATTATCGAGCCCCACACGGCCTGCAACGGAGAGGTATTTACGGCGTAGGGATTCAGGGAATAAACACCGACGCCATGAGCGACGGTCACGCGGTTCTTACTCGGCGATTGTGCATAGGACAACCCCGCCAAAGGTCCCAAAGATATGACTGCGCCTGCGGCCGCAGTTTTGTGCAGAAATTCTCGACGAGTAAGATCTTTAGTTAGTTTACTCATAGGAACCTCCGTTGATCAAAAAGACGAGCGAGCAAGTTCACAGTCTAACTTTGACGAGAGCGCTACTGTCTTGGCGTATAGCGTAGCCGGGCGAATAGTGTCAATAACTTGTTCTTGATGGGTGATCTGGCGTAAAAAACAGACAAGGAGACAGGAAGACAAGGAGAAGTGGCATGGGGAAAATCATCGACAGCTTAGTGGAGTATATGCTTGCCGCGAGACAAGCGAAATTGCCGGCGGAAGTCGTCCAAAAGGGAAAGAGTCACACGCTCGATTCCCTGGCCGCGATCGTATCGGGATCGACCCTGAAGCCGGGACAGCTTGGACTGCAACACGCACGTGAGCAGGGAGGTAAACAAGAGTGCAGCATACTGGGATCAAATCTAAAGACGACGCCAATCGTTGCCGCCTTCGCCAACGGCATGTCGGCCCACGCCGACGAGACCGATGACTCGAACAGTCAATTGCATCCCGGCTGTGCCATCGTTCCTGCGGCATTGGCGATGGCCGAATCGCAAAACCGAAACGGAGACGCCTTACTCAGAGCAGTCATTCTTGGTTACGATATCGGCTTCCGCTTTCATCAGGCGTTCGAACCGAGATCGACCAGCTTCGGTGCGACGTTTGGAGCCTCCGCTGCCGCCGGAGCTCTCGCTGAGTTGGACTCTTTGCAACTCGGCTATCTGGTTTCTTATGCGGCACAGCAAGCCTCGGGATCGCGAGCGTGGGTGGGAGACGACGATCATATCGAAAAGGCTTTCGACTACGCGGGGATGCCCGCACGCAACGGGGTGACGGCGGCGCTTTTGATCAAATCCGGTTTCACTGGAAATCGCGACGTGCTCGAAGGCGATCAGGGTATTATCAAGACGTACGCGCCATGTGATCCCAAGAAACTTCTCGCCGAGCTTGGCCAGCGTTTTACGATTACCAGTTGCCTGGTCAAAAAATATCCGGTGGGGTCGCCGATGATGGAAACCGTCGATGCGACGCTTGGGCTGATTTCCAAGCAGCCGATCCGAGCGGAGGACGTTCAAAGAATCATCGTGCGTATTCCGGCCAGCGGCGCGCGCACGGTTAACAATCGGCACATGCCTGACGTGAACGTTCAGTATATGGTCTCAGCGATTTTGGTCGACGGCAAGCTCACTTTCGAGGCCGCGCACGACTACGAGCGGTTTAAGAGCCCGCGCGTCTTGTCCTTGAAGGAGAAGGTCCGACTGATCGGCGATGACGAGATGGAGCGCTCGGGGCCTCGCTTTCAAGGACTCGTAGAAATTACTTTGAAAAATGGCCAAACGCTTCGCGAGCATGTAATCAATTGCCGCGGACGACCGGAAAATCCCATGAGCCCCGAAGAGGTCGAGAAAAAAGCCTCCTGGCTAATGGAACCCGTACTGGGCAAGAAAAATGTTGATCAGATCATCGACACGGTTCGCCGCATCGAGACTATCCCGAGCATCAGGGATCTTACTAAATTGTTAATGGTGCCATGAAGTTTTTGCGTGACTCTCTAATTACTTTTTCCGACATATGCTAGAGAAATCGGGTTGCCGGGGTCGTTCCGGCGCAGGTGGGAAATCAGAACCCCCACTGAATCTCCCCCTTGCTAAGGAGGAGACAAAGAGGACGTTTGCGATTCCCGCGCCAGCAGCATTATTGCTAGTTTCATTTTTGTTCGCGTCATTGTTTGCAGCCGAGCCGCCGGTTCGCAGCAACGCTTGGCAGCAAACCGACTGTAGCGTGTTTCAGATCAAGACTGAGGGACGCGATGTGGAGTGCGGCTTTATCACTGTCCCACGCCGACACGCGGAGCCCAGCGGGCCTGCCATTCGGCTGGCGGCGGTGATTACCAAGACTGACGCAGAGAAACGCGCGCCGGAACCCCTGTTTATCGCCCAGGGCGGTCCTGGCGGTTCGTCGATAAAGAGCTTTGCGCAACTGCTTGTCTCATCGCCGGACCTCCGGCCTGCCAAGAATCGTGACCTCGTGCTGTGGGACCAACGGGGCACGTTCTTTTCCCGCCCGGCCCTTCTTTGCCCTGAAGTGTCTAAAGCTGAGCTCGAATCGATGACAGACACGAAAAATCGTTCTGAATCAGAAAAGGACGAACTGGAACGAGCCGCGTTCCGCGCTTGCGGTGAGCGGTTGGCGCGGGAGGCAACCGATCTGTCTGCCTTCAACACTGTGGAGAACGCCAATGATGTGGAGGCCATTCGTCAGGCTCTGGGCTATGGCCGGATCGCCTTTTATGGCGTGTCCTATGGGAGCTTACTTGGCCAGTATCTGATGCGACAACATCCCGCCAATCTGCATGCAGTGGTGCTCGACGCGGTGGTGCCGCCGCAATTTAACCTGGTCACCCAAGTCAGTTCGGTCAAGCAGCGCATCGCACAAAAATATTTCCAGGGATGCGAAAGAGACGCGGCATGCAGGGAAGCTTACCCTGACCTAGCCAAGCGGTTTCTTACCTTGCTCGACCGACTCGACCGGCAGCCGGTAAAGCTGCCGATGCGCGATCCGAAAAATCCGCAAAAAACCCTTACTGTGAAACTCACCGGCGAGGGGCTCGCGGACGCGCTTTATCAGGCGCTTTACATTCGAGATGTGAGATCTCTTATTCCCTACATTATTGATCGTGCGGATCACGGTGATTTCACCTTCATTTCGGGTCTGCTGTTGCCGCTGCAGCTGGATAACGACGACCATGCGATCGGGATGTATACCAGCGTGCTATGCGCTGAAAGAGGCGATTCGGACCCCAATGCGATTCGGATGTCGGGATTCAACCCGCGTCTCGTGCGAGCGGAGCTGAAAGACGCACAGGAGCTGATCGCTATGTGCAAAGACTGGAATATCGAGCTTCTGGCTCGGGATGTTCTCGAAGCCGTGAAGAGCGATGTTCCGACATTGCTGCTTTCGGGCGACTTCGATCCGATCACGCCGCCGACCTTCGCGACCCAAATCGCCGCCGGTCTCAGCCGGGCTACCTTAGTAACCTTTCCGCGGGGCGCTCATGGCCAGGCGTTCGAAAGCCCATGCGCCAATGAGATCATCGAGAGTTTCTTGAACAACCCGACGGCGGCGTTGAATTTGAGCTGCGCAGCGACCGCGCCGTCAAATTTTGTTGTTCCCAGCGATCTCATAGTGTTGCCCCAACTACGTACGGCCATTGCGGAAGGGACGCAGAAGGGCATAATGAGCTATGCGTTCCGTTTCCTCATGATTGCCGCCGGCCTCATCGTCCTCTTAACCGCGATCCCGGTCTATGCGGTCGTTGAGGTCATTGCCTGCCTGCGAGGCCGGCGAACATTGGCTGCTGCGACGTGGGGAACACGGTTGAGCGCTGCTGCTCCGTGGTTGCCAGTGCTAACTCTTTTACTCTTCGCTGGGTTTCTTGTGGTTTTTGCCGGCCAGCTGTTTGCAACTTTTGACGAGAACAAGTTCCTTGCTTTTGTTGGTACCGTTCCGAGCTCGATACGATGGGTCTTCACCATCGCTTGGCTTGGCGTGGTGGTTGTAGTGCTGATGGGTGCGGCAACCTTGGTCCTGTGGATAAAACGGCAGCGCACGTTTGTGGGACGGCTCTATTACAGTCTACTATTTTTTGCGGGCCTGGTTGCGACGATGGGATTGTGGCAGGCAGGCTTGCTAGGCGCGCTAATGCACTGAGCCTGAGTGAGTGTTAGTGCGCGCCATGGACTAACTCTGGATTACGTCGGAATTCACTGGAAAAGTTTCCGAAACGTTTCGTTTACTTCAGCTTCTTTCTGACCCAAGTCGACATCGGTCATGAGCAGTTTGTGTTGCTTGAGAATCTTGCCGTAGCGCGATTCAACGTCATCGCGAATCGGAACACGCCCGTACTGGTTAATAACTTCCTGGCCTTCCTTAGATAACAACCACTCAATGAACAGTTTTGCCGCAAACGGGCGGGGCGGTTGAGAAGGGAGGGAGACGGCGACGGTGTAAGTAACCACGGGCTCCAGACCGATCCAATCCACCGGCGCGCCTTTCATCTTCAAGTCTTCGATCGAGTATTCATACACGCCTGTGGCCACCGGGAACTCGCCTGCGGCCAGCAGTTGCAAGACCAGCGTGTTGCCGTCCCGTAAGGTGGGTGCCTGGGCCGCTAGTTTTTCCATATACGAGCGTCCTTTGAGCTTGAGCAACATCGCAAACCATTCAATCTTGTTCGTGTCGATGGCCAGGGTTTTCTTCCACCTGGGATTCAACAGATCCTCGTAGGTCTTCGGAGCTTCCGCGCGGTTCACCTGGCGACTGTTGAATCCCAAAAGAGTGCCGCTGGCATACGCGGAGGTCCAGTAACCTTCGGGATCTTTGTACTGGCTCGGATAGGAGGCGGCTTCGTTTGGAACATGGCGGCTTAAAGCGCCGCGTTTTTTTAGAATGTTCGTTTCGATGACGCTCGTGTGAATAACATCGGCGATGTGCTGCTTGGCCTGTTCTTCGAATAGTATTTTGCTCACGAGCTTCTGCTTGCCAGTGCGGAAGAATTCAGTTTTGATGAAGGGATATCTTTTGTTGAATACGGCAAAGTACATCTGTAGCTGTGGCGCGGTTGCCGAAGCATAGACAACCAATTTGCCTTCCTTCTTGGCGCCGGCGATGAGTTGTTCTTGGGTTTGGGCAAAACCGTGGCTGTTCCCGTTCAGAAAAAAACCTAGGACCAGGATGCCAATCGCTGATCGTTTCATGAATCCTCCGCCTGCCGCAGAATTATTAGAGTTGCGGTTCGTTGTGTCAATGGCTCGGCACATCGGGTAGTTTAGTTTGAATTCGCGCGGCCTTCAGCGGGAAGCAAGATTCCTCGCTACCGCTCGGAATGACAACAAAGTAACAGCTCTGCTATCTCGAACCCTTCGACTAGATGCTCAGGACAAACTCCGTGAATCCAACTGGAACCAGTACCACGCATCGACAAATTGCGTTTTTTTCAGTACGATTCTATCAAGTGAGGTAAAGCATATGGCAACACCTGAATTTGTTTATCAAGATCCCTTCCCGCTAAGCAAAGACGACACACCGTATCGTCTTCTCAGCAAGGAGCATGTTTCCCTGACGAAGTTTGATGGCAAAGACATTTTGAAGATCGAGCCGGAAGCGTTAACGTTGCTTGCCAATGAGGCGATCCGAGACGTTTCCTTTTTGCTGCGCACTCCCCACCTGCAAAAGGTAGCGGCGATCCTGAAAGATCCGGAGGCCTCGGACAACGACCGCTACGTGGCCTTGGCCATGTTACGCAACGCCGACACCTCCTCCAAGGGCATTCTCCCATTCTGCCAGGATACCGGTACGGCTACAGTCGTCGGCAAAAAGGGCCAGCAGGTTTGGACGGGTGTGAAAGATGAAGAATATCTCGCGAAGGGCATTTATAAGACTTACACGGAAGAAAACCTGCGTTACTCCCAAACAGCGCCGCTGAACATGTACGACGAGGTTGATACGGGTACGAATCTACCGGCACAGATCGATCTCATGGCAACCGAAGGCACCGAGTACCAGTTTCTGTTCGTTACGAAGGGCGGCGGATCCGCGAACAAGACTTCTCTCTATCAGGAGACCAAAGCACTTTTGAATCCAACAAGTTTGGAAAAGTTTCTTACCGAAAAGATGAAAACCTTGGGGACTGCCGGTTGTCCGCCGTACCATCTGGTCTTTGTTATCGGTGGAACATCTGCCGAAGCTTGTTTGAAGACGGTGAAACTGGCCACCACAGGTTATCTCGATCATCTACCGACATCAGGTAATGCGCACGGGCGTGCTTTTCGCGATGTAGAGACGGAAGAGAAGATGCTCAAGGCTGCTTACAAGTCCGGCTACGGCGCGCAGTTTGGCGGCAAATACTTTGCTTTGGACGTGCGGGTCGTCCGCTTGCCGCGCCATGGTGCGTCCTGTCCAGTGGGCATGGGCGTTTCTTGTTCAGCGGATCGGAACATCAAGGCAAAGATCAACCGGGATGGCATTTGGCTCGAGCAGCTGGAACGCGAACCCGGTAGGCTGATTCCTGAAGAGTATCGCGGCAAGGTTGCCAGTAATGTGGTCCAGGTGGATCTCAATCGACCGATGAAGGAAATTCTTGCGCAGCTGACAAAATATCCAGTGACCACGCAGCTTTCGCTCAACGGCACCATGATCGTGGCGCGAGACATCGCCCACGCAAAGCTCAAGGAGCGCTTGGACAAAGGCGAGGGATTGCCGCAGTATTTCAAGGATCATCCGATCTATTATGCCGGGCCTGCCAAGACCCCGAAGGGGATGCCCTCCGGTTCCTTTGGTCCGACAACTGCCGGCCGCATGGATTCGTACGTAGACCTGTTTCAATCGCATGGTGGTTCCATGATTACCCTGGCGAAAGGGAATCGTAGCCAGCAGGTTACGGACGCCTGCAAGAAATACGGCGGATTTTATCTCGGATCAATCGGCGGCCCGGCGGCGATACTGGCAAAGGAAAACATCAAAAAGGTGGAATTGCACGAGTATCCGGAACTCGGCATGGAAGCGATTTGGAAAATTGAAGTAGAAGATTTTCCGGCGTTTATTTTGGTCGACGACAAGGGCAACGATTTCTTCCGGCAAATTTGCGGGTAGCGATTTGGGCGTATGTACGCTTTGCACAAACCCCCTCTTCGTCTCCCCCTTTGCCAAGGGGAGATTAAGTGGGGGTCGATGCGCCTGAATGTGATTAGCTCAAAAAATTCCAACTAGTTCCGGAATCAAAATCCCAGTCGGCAATCCAAGATAGTTTTTACCACCCAATCGGCGCAATCGACAAAGACTACACAAAGTTTTCTAACTCAAAACGTTCTTGATTAAGAAACCGTCCCTCCATCCGAACATAATCGCCTTGGCGCAAGCGATTCAGCCGATCGCTTATCGCGCGCGGCGCGTTGTACGGCAGTGAAACGACCACCAAGCGGTTATTCCGGTCGCGGATCTCGAGTGTCCCGCGGCGCAAGTCAATAAACTCAACTCTGCCCTCGAGTCTTTCGAGGCGTCCCGTGCTCCCACTGCCGCTGCTGGGTTGTCCGTAGCCACCTCGTTCCTGCACGCTTTCTTTAACTGTGATCAGATCCGTGAAATACCGTCCATCAAGATCTTGTTGGGCGCGCACGGCTACGTAATCTCCCGGCTCCAAGTTGGCCACGGCGTAGTCGCGCTGGCGATAGGACACTCTGGTGTTGTTGTCGTATTTCACCAGGAATCTTCTGCCCGCGTCCGTACTCAGTTCGATTTGGCGAGCCCGAGTGTCAACATCGCGAACCTCGCCGACAAGATCACTCCCACCCCAATTGCCGTAATCGCCTGGAAAACCGATTTGGCCTAACTCGGCACAGCCGGTCAAAACTAGAAGGCTCCAGGCCCAGAATGCCAGAACGCGCATGGGCAGCTTCATAGCGTCACCCCCCTAAACTCTTTATCGGAAGGAATGCCCTATTCTTCAACCAGCTTCTGGAGGTTGGCGGGTTGGTGGGAGTTTTGAGCATAAGGTCTGTTTAATCAGCTACTTAGATCCATTAATGTAAAATCTGATTTAGCTTTGTCGCGATCGGTCATCCTTTCCTGCGGTTTCCCGCCCGGGCTATTTGACGTTTGGCCAAGGGCAGAGTTATCTTGCGGCGAAGTATGAAGAATTATTCGTGCAAGTGGAGGTAAGTCATGCCCACTATCGATGCCGATGCGCACGTGATCGAGAGCGAGCGGACTTGGGACTACATCGAGGACGACAAATGCCGGCCATTTCTGGTGACACCGGGCGGCAGTCGTCCGCAAAACTGGCTCATCGACGGACGAGTATTTAACCGCGGTGTAAATGT
>Ga0209799_1000053_pt1 | contig 20593 bp, 15 predicted proteins | sample PanSoiPlo36MoBio_FD_188324 | JGI IMG/M metagenome (GOLD analysis project Ga0209799, IMG submission 188324) | Tropical forest soil microbial communities from Panama analyzed to predict greenhouse gas emissions - Panama Soil Plot 36 MoBio (SPAdes)... | ecosystem: Environmental > Terrestrial > Soil...
TGCCGCGAACTAGGTTACCGATCTCTTTGAGCTTGTGTTCATAACTCCGGATGAGATCCTGAGCGCCCTCACCCGTAAAACCCTCGACCCTTCTCACCCCCGCAGCTACGCCGCCCTCAAAAGGAAGTTTGAAGATGCCGATCTCCCCCGAGCGATGAACGTGGGTTCCACCGCACAGCTCGGTGGAGAAAGCGCCCATCTTCACGACCCGCACTCGATCTCCGTACTTATCGCCAAAGAAAGCCAGAGCTCCGTGGCGAATGGCGTCTTCATAACTCGACTCCTGGATCGAGACACCCGCATCCTCGCGAATATGCCGATTGACATGAGCTTCGATGGCCGCAAGTTTTTCCTCTGGAATAGGGCCCGTGTGACTGAAGTCGAAGCGAAGTCGGTCCGGCGCCACCAACGAGCCTGCCTGGCGTACGTGTTCGCCGAGCTCTCTGCGCAAGACAGCGTGAAGTATGTGAGTCGCCGAATGATTGAGCATTGTTTTTCGACGGAAGTCGGCATCGACGGCAAGATGAACGGCATCGTCGACTTGAATGCGCCCTTTTCTCACTCGGCCTCGATGGACCGTGAGCTGAGGCGTAGGACGTTGGGTGTCGGTGACCTCCATAAGATCGCCACGAACGCTCCTAATAATTCCTCGGTCACCAACCTGTCCTCCCGACTCCCCGTAAAAGGGCGTCTCGGCAGTAATAACATCGACTTCTTCTCCCTCGACGGCCTCTGGCTTTCCGTTGCCGTTGCCGTAGATCGCCAAGATGGTGGATTCGCCCTTCAACCGATCGTATCCAATAAACTTCGTGTCGAGCACATTGCTGGTGGAAACTGTGGGGGTTCCAAAAGGCTCTGCACTAGGAATCCCTCCAAACAGTCGGTTTTCCCGGCCCCGCTGGCGTTGTTCCTCCATGGCGATTTCCCAAGTAAGATCCGTTTCGTCCGTTTTTCGCCACCCCGCGTCAATTAGGATTTCTTCAGCAAGATCTCTGGGAAACCCGTGCGTGTCGTAGAGCGTAAAAAGAAATTTGCCGTCTATTACAAGAGGACTCATAAGCTCAGACGGACCTTCCGCGCGGTTCATTTCTAAGTACTTCTGTATAATTTCCAACCCCTTTTCCAAGGTTTCTCCAAAACGTTCCTCCTCGCTCCGAATCACTTCGCGGATACGCTGCTCTTCGGTGCGAAGTTCCGGATAGGCGTCGCCCATGATCGCGGCTAACGTGGTAGCAACTCGATAAAGAAACGGTTCGTTCAGTCCAATCAAACGCCCGTGCCTGGCGGCTCTTCTAAGGAGTCGACGCATGACATAGCCGCGTCCTTCATTGCTGGGCATTACCCCGTCGGCGATAAGAAAACTCACCGCGCGCGCATGATCGGCGATTACCCGAAATGAAATATCGCCATTTGCATCGGCACCGTAACGTTTGCCTGAAATAGTCTCCGTCGTGGTAATGAGCGCGCGCATGAAATCGATGTCATAGTTGGAGAGAACTTTTTGCAGCACGGCGGTAATGCGTTCAAGACCCATACCGGTATCGACGTGCTTGGCTGGAAGCTCGGTCAGAGTACGATCTTGATCGCGATTGTACTGGATGAAAACCAAATTCCACAGTTCGATATACCGCGCGCAGTCGCCATTGACTTGGCAGATATGGCCCGGCTGCCCCTGCATGTCGCAGGCTTCCGGCCCGCGATCGAGATGAATCTCGCTACAAGGCCCGCACGGTCCTGTCTCGCCCATCTCCCAGAAATTTTCCTTTTCGCCGAAGCGTTTGATCCGCTCCGCCGGCAGGCTACTGATCTTTCCCCAGAGTTCTTCGGACTCATCATCGTCGAGATAAACGGTCGCCCACAATTTGTCTTTTGGCAGTTCCCATTCCTTAGTCAAAAGCTCCCAAGCCCATTGGATGGCTTCGGCTTTGTAGTAGTCGCCAAAGGACCAGTTGCCGAGCATCTCAAAAAACGTGTGGTGGTAGGTATCCCGACCGACTGTTTCTAGATCGTTATGCTTGCCGCTAATGCGCAGGCACTTTTGCGAGCTGGCCGCGCGCACGTAAGGTAGGCGTTCCTTGCCGAGAAAAACGTTTTTAAACTGGACCATCCCTGCATTGGTGAAAAGCAAGGTTGGATCTTTGTCCGGTACCAGAGACGAACTCCGCACCACGGTATGGCCCTGCTTTACGAAATAGTCTAAAAAAGATTTGCGAATTTCGTTTCCGGTGATCATTGTTTCTTCAGTCGTCTTCGCAAGGATGCTTGAGCAAGTCGCCTATCACTTTGTTACTGTAGCCCCGGCGCTGCAGGAAGCCCGCCGCGCGACGAAGCATCCTCGGATCGTCAAATTGCTTGTTTTTGAATCTCTTCTCTAAGAGCGATTTTGCTTTTTTCCATTCGTCCACTTGGCCGAAGCTCGCACTAAGAACTTCTCGAATTAGCGCCTCGGCGATACCCTTGGTTCTTAATTCCTGTTCGATTCTTCTCGGACCATAAGCACGTGTTTCAGCTCTGGACCTTGCCCAGTTCCGCGCGAAGGCTTCATCGTTAAGATAATTCAGCGAACGGAGCTTTTTCAACGTCCGTTCGGCGATGGCAGCGGAGTAACCTCTTTGGACTAAAAAATTTCGCAGCTCTGCTTCACTGCGCGGGCGATAACCGAGAAATCGCAGAGCGCATGGGAGCGCTTCCGCTTGCGACTCGGGTGGCTTGGACTTAAGGCTTGTGCGTTTCAGGATTCAACTAGACCTTTGGTTGCTATCTGCCCTTAGTTTTTTCCCTCTTCTCCCCTGCGGGACTCTCGGGTTCAGCTCGCTTGAGCCCAACTTTTTCCATCACCTTGGTCATGATTTGTTCGGCGGTTTCAGGATGCTCTTTGAGAAACTGCTTCGCCGATTCGCGGCCCTGGCCGATTCGCTCGCCGCCGAACGAATACCAAGCACCGCTCTTCTCGACGATGCCCATTTCACTTCCAAGGTCGATGGTTTCACCGTCACGGGATATTCCGGTTCCGTAAAGGATATCGAACTCCGCTTCCTTGAACGGCGGCGCCATCTTGTTCTTCACGACTTTGACCCGCGTCCGCCCGCCGATGATATTGTCACCGTCTTTGAGCGCGCCGATGCGGCGAATATCCATCCGAACTGAGGCGTAAAATTTTAGCGCGTTGCCACCCGTCGTCGTCTCTGGGTTACCGAACATAACCCCGATCTTCATGCGAATCTGATTGATAAAGATGACCACGGTCTGGGAACGGGAAATGGTCCCGGTCAGCTTGCGCAACGCCTGGGACATGAGCCGGGCCTGAAGCCCCATGTGAGCATCTCCCATCTCACCTTCGATTTCCGCCTTCGGCACCAGCGCGGCGACTGAATCGATGACCAGCACATCAATGGCACCGCTACGGACGAGGGTTTCCCCGATTTCCAGTGCCTGTTCACCATGGTCCGGCTGAGAGACCAACAGATCGTCGGTTTTAACGCCGAGTTTTTTCGCGTATCCCAAGTCCAACGCATGTTCGGCGTCGATATAAGCGCCCATGCCGCCCTGCTTTTGCGCCTCGGCAACGATCTGCAGCGCCAGAGTCGTCTTGCCGGAGGCTTCCGGGCCGTAGATCTCGATAACCCGTCCACGTGGTACACCGCCTATACCTAACGCAATATCGAGTCCCAGAGAGCCGGTCGAGACCACAGGGACGTCCTTAACAATGCCCCCCTCGCCTAGCTTCATGATCGCCCCTTTGCCAAATTGTCTTTCGATCTGGCTTACGGCGAGATCAATTGCTTTGTCTCGATTTGCGTCCATCTTCTCTCTCCTAAATCCTGTTGTACGCTTGTTCTTGCTTCGCCAAGTCTACGACCTTCAATGGGTGGTAGATAGCTCCCTCTCGTTTGAGCTCACTCTGGAAAAAAATCACTTGTGCCACTGTGGATTCACCGAACTCGTGACCCTTCCATCTTTCAAGTTCTTCTCTGAGTTCTCTTGATGGTCGGTCAAGTTGCCGCCAGCGTCCTACAGTTAAGTGCGGCTTAAAATCTCTTTTTTCAGGCCCAAAGCCTAACGGCTCCAGGGCCGTTTCTACCTTTGACGCTAACTTTGATAATTCCTTTCCTTCCAGCCTAATCCACAACACTCGTGGCCGTTTTAAATCCGGGAATACTCCTAAACCTTTAGCATTTATGGTGAAGCGCGGAAAGGGGTGAAGTGCAAGCTCAAGCGCCTCCGTGATCGGTTCGATTTTGCTTTCCTCAATATTTCCCAGAAACTTGATCGTGAAATGAAAATTGGTCGGCGGGACCCAGCGAATTCCCGGAATGCGGGGTTTGAGGTCGGCAACGGTCACAGAGATCTGCCTGACAGTTTGAGGTTCGATCTCAACGGCGATGAAGGCACGAATCACGGACTACGGCTCAGCGGTTCCTGGCAGAAGGGTGGTACGCAACCAGTGGAGAGCAGCTTGAGAGGTGCCGATGACAATGCGCTCACGGTCACCGTGAAACCTATAGCGTTTAGCTTTGTGACCACCCGCGCGCGCGATGCTTATCCAAACCGTCCCTACGGGCTTTTCCGGGCTGCCACCTAGCGGACCCGCGATGCCGGTAACACTGAGACCGATACTGGCACCGGTTCGTTCTCGGATTCCTTCTGACATTTCCAAGGCAGTTTCACGGCTGACGGCTCCATAGCTTTCCAGTGTCGCTGGCTTTACGCCTAGGAAGCGCATTTTGGCGTCGTTGGAATAGGTTACCGCGCCACCGTAGTAGTAAGCGGAGCTGCCGGATACCCGAGTGATGCGGTGGCTGATGTAGCCGCCGGTACAGGACTCGGCGAGGGCCAGGGTTTGCTGCTTTGCCAAAAGTAGCTGCCCGACGATTTCCTCTAGAGATGTGTCGTCTTCACCATAGATATGAGAACCCAGAGCTTCACGGATTTGATCCCTGAGGCGGGTCAAAAGTTCCGTGCTTCCCTTGCCTCCCTTAACCATAAGACGCAAAGACAGATCCGGATAGTGGGCGCGAAATGAAAGTTTAGCGGCTGACCCAAGATTGACGGACTTCACCAGATCGTCCAGCTTTGATTCGGTGAGGCCGTAGACCTTGAATGTGCAGGAGCTAATCTGCTCTGCTTCACCTCTTTGTTGGACGATCCAGGGTACGACCGTCTCGTTCAACATCGCCGCCATCTCTTGCGGCACACCGGATAGCCAAATCAGGATTTTATCAGGGCCGATGGCGACCCGGAAACCGGGGGCGGTACCAATGGGATTGGGAACTATGACCGAGCCTTGCGGGAACAGAGCCTGTTTCAGGTTGTTTGGTGTCCAGGCTATGCCATGGGTCTCAAAGCGTCGTTTTAGGGATTCCGCGACCCGCTTGTCCTGTATCAGTTGGGACCCAAGAAATTCAGCCACAACTTCGGTGGTCAGATCATCTGCCGTTGGCCCTAGTCCACCGGTGCCGATGACCAAATCCCCAAGCTCGCGTGCGCGGTGCAGGGCCCAATGAAGTTTTTCTCGATCGTCAGAGACCGTGAGGACGGCCGCCACCTCTACGCCAATTGCGAAAAGGTGATCCGCAATAGCAGAAGAGTTGGTATCGACGACTTTACCGGTGGTGAGCTCGTCTCCGGTGCTGAGAACTACTGCCCGCTCAATCATAGGTTAGGCTAATTTTCTCCATCGGAAACACTTTTTGATATCAAAAAAACGAAACAATACAAAGCCGTGGCGAGTAGGGCCAAGAATGCCGCCATGATCGACCAGAGAAACTCGCTTCTATTCATGGCCCTGCCAGGAATAGATCCAGACAGATGGGCTGCCCGATTGCGGGCAACCGACTTGTACCGTGATCTAGGACTGAGGTGCGGAGCTAAGCTCAACAAGAAGAATATACTTTTGGTTATCGAAAAGCGCCTGCAGGGTAGGCTCGATCAGGTCCTCGACGGGGAAGTCAACACTCAAGGGATCGATGTATTGCTGATCCTTATAAAGCTCGAAATGGAGATGCGGGCCGGTTGCTCTGCCGGTGGATCCGACATAACCGATGATCTGTCCCTTTGTGATAGCCGTGCCGCTGCGCACCCCATCGGCAAACCGCTCCAAATGAGCGTAACGGGTTGTATATGTGGAATCGTGTTGGATTTCGACTGTCTTACCGTAAAGACCGTTCCAGTCAGCAAGTGTGATTACGCCATCACCGACCGCGCGGACCGGAGTTCCCCTTTTCGCGGCGAAGTCGACCCCCGTATGGGGCATATCCACTTTAAGGATGGGATGAAAGCGGGAGTGAGCAAAGTGCGAAGTGATGTTGGTGAATTCCAGAGGGAACCGGAGGAAGGAACGAGCAAGACTTCTTCCCTCCAAATTGTAGTAGTTTCCCTGTCCTTTTTGTTTCTCAAAATAGATGGCAGTCAGTTTCCGGCCGGCGTTAATCAACTCGGCAGCTAGGATACGGAGCGAGGCCTTGGTTTCCTGTCCCTTTCGACTTCTCTGCTCATACAATATTTTGACGCTGTCCCCTTTACTAAATTCCTTTTCAAGATCGAGATCCCAAGTAAAAATATCAGCTAGTTGAGAGAGTAAAGCCGGATGGATACCGGCTTTCTGCCCATCTGCAAAGAGTGAGTTTTCCACCGATGCGCTGACAGTCTTCAGCTCTACATCATAGGGCTTCTCGCGTCTCTGAAAGAGAATCCCTCTAATTCCTTTTTCCCAGGTGAGGGTTGAAGTATCGGAAGAATCGACTTCCAGTGCTTTCAGCTGGGGACTCTGACGAGTGCCCGGCATCAACTTCGTAAAATAGAAGTGAACTTCCTTGCCAGCCGGGAGCAGCCCGCGAGTTCCAATATCGCGCTGAATCGACCGGGTCCAGAGTTGCCGTTCGGCATTTGACAGCCCGAAACGACTCAATAACTCCACCAGGCTATCGCCTGTCTTCGTTTGCTGGGTCACGTGCTCCCGCCGTTCCATGATGTCCGCGGGGGGTTCGCTCTGGATCTTCGTGAGTCTTCGGATCGGGGGCGTGGGTGCGGTTGTTTTGCCCTTCGGGGATTCCTTGCGGACTGTTTTGAGATTAGATCCTTGGACAGCAGTGGGTTTCATGGCGAGCACAGCGCCGATAACCCACAGCCAAACTAAGGTTCGAAGAACAGAGGGGAATGCTACAAACTGGTGTTGGCCGGAAAACGTTCCCCTGGTGCCTGTATGTTTGATTTCCAGGCCCATAGCAAAGAAGTCCTCACTGAATAAACCGTTTTGCTTACCGTGTCAAACGAAAAATTCGCGACAAGGTGTTCGATTTCGGTTACTTGGGAAGGGTCGGCCGGTTGAATTGCTGAAATCTAAGCCTCTGAAAAAACCAGCTTCCTGGCAACAATTTCAGAAAGAAACAGAACCGCCGCGAAAATGATCAAAACCTGATGGAGAGGTCGATATGTGTTCGTAAAGTCTTGTTTTTCCAATGACCCTCGATGCTTGGGATTGATTTCCCCGCCGCTTGCTTGAGCCAGTGCGTTCAATAACGGGAGATTGAAATCAGGTCGGGGGAGTTCGCTATTGAGGTCGTAAGGTAAACTGTAGCCAATCGGCGGGTATGTGACCCGACGCCCCCGGCGCTCTTCGGTCAACTCAACTCGATAATCTCCTGGCGACGTTAATGGCAAAGGGACCTGATAATGGCCAGGGGCGAGTTTTTGTAGTACTCCCTCTATTTTGCTCCCCTTTCCATTCACTGAAAAGACCGAGAACCGAAACTGGCCGTCCGCACCGGTGTCCTCGTAGAGAAACAAATCTAAAAAGGGCTTGTTGGCGGAAAGGCCCACCCGGGCCTCATGGAGGGGTATGGGGTCGCGGTCGTCGGTGGGACGGAGCCAACCGAGGACCCTCTCCCAAAACGTCTGCAAAGCACTCCATTGGATCCAGTTCCTGGTCCAACGGCCTTCGAGGTCTGCTGTGAAGGCTGCAGCTTTTCCCTTTTCATATCGCCAGGACGCCAGTATAGGTATTCTTCGGTCTTCCCGCGGGAGCATGAGATCGAGGTGAGCGCCGCGCTTTAGTTCTGTGTCCATGTAACCAAGGAGCCTGGGATAAGGCCGCACCGAAAAACCGCCGAGTACTTCTGAGCCTCTTTCTTGAATTGGGGTTAGGTCTCTTTCGCCCCTCGGATCCTCAGGAGGACTGTCTTGGAGTTGTGCCAGGACGATCTGCGGCAGTGAGGTAGGATCGATAGTCTGATGGAATAATCCACCGCCATATTGACTGATTCGCTTCATGACTCGAACATCAGCTTCTGCACCGATGGCGATGGCCGAGACGGTGACCTTCATCTCATTCTTCATAACCGTGACGAGATCGATTAGCTCGCCTTGTGTTCCCCGGGTCTCTCCGTCGCTTAAAAGAATGACATGCTTTCGCGCCGCGTTGGCGCGCTCGATCTGGCGTTTAGCTTCGATCAGGGCGGGATAAAAGTAAGTTTGTCCTCCCGGTTTCAGACGGTTGATCTGAGCATCGATAATACCCCGGAGTTTGCCTACGGCTTCCAATGGTACAACCACGAAAGGGGTAACATCGAAGGCGACTATCCCAAGGAGATCATTATCCTTAAGTTGACGGGCTACAGCCTTAGCGGCTTCCTGAGCGTATAGGATACGGTTTTCTTCGCGCATGCTGCCGGACTTATCGATGACTAGAATAATGGCTCGATTCTTTTCCTCACGCTTTGGTTCCTTTGGCTCTACAGGGAGTATGGCCTCAATGGGCGTGCGGCTATAGCTTCCAGGCCCAAAGCTTGCCTCGCTTCCAAGCATCAAAAAACCGTTGCCTTGAGCCGTATGCCGCTCGATAGCGGCGAGATAGTTGGGAGTAAATTTGCTCCGGTCGACATTGTTGAAGATGACGACTCCATAACCTGCCGGCGAAGGTGGGCTATCAGCATTATGTGAGGTCACTTCAAACCCTTGCCGTTTGAGAATCTCGTCCAAATACCGGCCGCCGCCGCTTTGCCCATTCAGCAGCAAGACCTTTGCCTTCGTTTTCACCGCCACCCATGCGGTGGCTTGGTTGTCCGCCAGGTTGATATCCAGTTCGGCTTGTTTTGGGCTAAATTGGGCTCGATAGGAGGTGACCGGCGTGTCGGGAAGCATCGTCTGATAAGTGAAACTCTGGCTTCCCGGTTTGAGTTTGACGCTCTCTGACTTGAGACTCTGGTTGTTCCGTGTCAAGGTCAGGGTTCCCTCGACTTCACGTTCGCTCTGGTTCTCAAGAATCACGCGCAAATTTACGGCTTCGCCGCTCTTTCCTTGATTGGGAATCACTAGTCTGCTTACGGCAACGTTATCGATCTTGGGCTGCTCCGTCGGAATCATCGGGAAAATCTTGAGGCCAGAGGCCGCGATTGCGGGTAGCAAAGCCTCCACGTTCCCCTTGGTTTCCCAGCCGTCGGTGAATAAAAAGAGGCTTCGTGGTGCGGGTGGGAGAGCTAGCAAAGTCGTAAAGAGCTTTTCCAGGTCGGTCTTCATGGGCTGAATTGATTCTATGCGGGCACCGTCCTGCTTCAGCCATTCGCGCCAGTCTGAGGCAGCTTTCGTATCAGTTGCAAAAACGAAGACCCGATCCTCCCGCGTAGGGGCGAGCCCCGCCTCTACCGCACTTCCCATCCATCGGCGCATACTGTTCGTCATGCTCTGCGAAATATCAAAAGCAAAGATCCGTTCTTCTTGCTTAACCTGTCGGGTTACGTATTGTGGGTCGGCGAGACCGCAAATCAACAGCAAAAGAATAATGGTTCGTGTCAGGATAACCAACAGTTTCTGAGCGCGAATCCGCAACCAGAGGAGAGGCAGCCCGAGCAACAGCCAGAGAAACAGCGGCTTGGCAAATTGAATATCGGCGAGCAGTTCTTTCATGAGACCCTGAGGGTATCTCACCCGGAGCGCGTTCGAAGCGGGCGCGGGTTAACGAACCACTCGACCACCAAGAGAAACAAAGAGGTCAATAAAAGGTAAGGCCAGATAGAAAATAGCGCCGACATCTTAGCGCCATCACTGCTGATGTCTCTTAATTCAATGGGAGTCGGTTGGCGCAGATCAGACTCGTTTGTGTTCTTAAGGTTGACGGCGAAAAGCGTTCTCTGAGTGCTCCGCTCCACCTGGTAAATGCCCTGCCAATAGGTGGCCGGAAAACTATTGGTCCCGGCATGAAGGGTTAGTTTATCCCCTCTCGGAGTAAGGAGAAAGTTTCCTTGCTGCGTCGGACCAAAGGTAAGTGGTGCGCCGGTAGCTCTGCCCTCCGTTCCCGAACCATGAAAAAACCAGTCCAGGAGGTTGAGTGTAAAGACTGAAACCGGGAGGTTTTCCCGTCCCAGATAAGGAAAAATATCGAAACCTAGAGCCAATTGGCGAACCCCGCTCTGCGTTGCTGCAAAGACGAGTGGGCCCGCTGGGCTTTCGATGACTGTTTCGCCAGATACTCGTGGCCTCAATGCACGTGCAAATGCAGGTCGGAACAGAGCGAAATTGACATAGCGGGTCAGCGGATGGGGTTCGCGCCAGCTGGATACAGCCGGTCGAGAAAGGGGCTTTGCCAAATCAACTAATGGGTTATCGTCGGGAGGAAGCACAAAAAGAGTTGGATTTCCTGGTAATGCTGGGGGTGCCGTGTAATGGAAGATTTCCAAACCGTAGCCGCTGCGATCGATCTTGTTATATTCTTGCGGTGCGATGACATCCAAGCTCACTCCAGCGATCGCGCGCAGGCTGCTCAGCGCTTGAGGTCTCGGCGAGATTCCAAGAATGCGGAGGTTTTGCGCCTCTGGCGCCACGGCAAAACGGCGGTTGTCGAGAGGTAAAGCATCACGGCCGTCGATTTCGACCTCGTAGTAAGGATACGCCGGGAAACCCCCGAAAGTCGCCTGTGCAGTCTTGCCCGCGCCGACTGACAGTTCCCGGCTAGAGATCTCCGCGCCACCGCCCCGCAGCACGATTCTGACCCGCTCTTCTTTGGATGAGAAGTTGGCGACTTCGACATTGGCTTCGAGGCGGGAACCTACCAAGGAGGCATGAGAAATACTAAAAGAGCTGACGGCAAAATTTTCGTGCGGCTGTCCTACGGTGATCACCCGCAACTTATCTGTTTGGCCGGCGGCAGGATGATCGGTGACGAGAAAGACCCGGTCATACTTTCCTTCTTTTGCCATCTGGCTCAGATTGCTCTGGTAATTAATCGGTGTATCCGCCAGATCATGGGGCGTCAATGCAGCGAGAACGGCGGCAGCTTCGGACGGTTCAAAGGCGGTGAGGCGCACCTTTTCCAGCCGCGGTGTCGTAACGTAAAGATCGACCTTGCCGGTGGCACCCAGATCAATGAGTAGCTCGCGCGCCTTTTCCTGCGCCAGAGCGAAGCGCGTTTGTTGGCCCTCGAGAGTTTGCATACTTGCAGAATTGTCCAAGATGATTGCAATGTTCGACGCCCGCAGCGAGAACACAGGCTCTCCCAAGGCAAGAATCAAAAGAGTCAGCAACAAGAGTTGGAGAAAGAAAATAAGCGGTAGGCGAAGTCTTCCCAGAGGCCGACCACCGGCACGCTTGACCGGCTCCGTGAACAGAAGCAGACTCGAAAAAATAACTCGCTGCGGCTTTCGTCTGATGAGGTATGGGATCAGCAAGAGCGGCAGCGCTAAAAGGCCGTACAAGGCAGCTGGATTTAGAAATTCCATAGGCTACTTGAAAAGCCCAATGGCCGGCAAGGTGGCGAAGACGAAATCGTCCAAGTCACGATCCGTCACGTAGAGCGAATAATGGATACCGTTTTGATGGCAGAAGCTACGGATCTGTGAATTATGCTGCGCCAATTTAGCTTGGTAGTCTTGCCGTGCGCCGGCGTCCCATTGGAAACCAATTTCGGCATGGGTTTCACTATCAACGACCCTTAGACTGCCATCAGAGAACGGCGGATCGACCTCCTGGCGGGTCAATATCTGAATAACCGCGATATCGAGATTAAAGGCGCGTAGTAGATTCAGCCCTTGTTGGTACGATGCCGCGGACATCAAGAAGTCGGATATCAGGATCGCCTTTCCCGGCCGGCGGAGTTTTCTCAAATGTCCCGCCAAGGCCGGGGCCAATTCCAAGGGACCCTCTGGCGTCGATGACGTAACAAACTGGATGCAGTCTGTTATGCGGCGACGGCCGCGATAAAAGGGCGAGGCAGCCTGATTCGAGTGCTCGCCGAGCAGATGGAGTTTGACGTGATCGTGATTGGCCAGGACGACATAGGAAAGGGCAGCGGCGATGTGGCTCGCCGGAAGAAATTTTTGCTTGGGCGATGGAAAAGCCATCGATGCGCTGGCATCGACAAAGATGTAGGCGAAGAGATCGACTTCTTCGCGGAAGAGCTTTATGTAAAGCCGGTCGCTACGCGCATAGATACCCCAATCGAGGTAGCGAAGGTCATCCCCGGGTGCGTATCTCCGGTAATCGGCAAATTCCAGACTGGTGCCTCTTCTCGGTGAGGAGTAGTTTCCCGTGTGGCTGCCCAAAAACTCTTTTCTGGTGCGCAGCCTTAGAGTTTCCAATTGACTGAGAAACTGCGGGGTAAACGGCTCAGGTAGCATCAAACGTTGGACTCAAGAGCCGACGTAAGCGATCGGATCGTCGAGCCCGGCCTCCTTGAAACCTTTCAAACGGAGTTGGCAACTGTCGCACAGGCCGCAGGCCAATCCCCCGGGTGCAGGATCATAGCAACTCCAGGTGAGACCATAGTTTATGCCAAGTTCGATGCCTTTTCTAATGATCTGTGCTTTGGTCATTTGAATCAACGGCACATGAATCTTGATCCGGCTCTTGCCCTCGACCCCGGCCTTGGTGGCCAAGTTGGCCATCGCTTCGAAGGCGTGAATGTATTCTGTTCGGCAGTCCGGATAGCCACTGTAATCGAGCTGGTTGGCGCCGAAGAATATATCTCCGGCTTCGATACGCTCGGCCAAAGCCAGGGCGAAAGATAGGAAAATCGTATTCCGCGCCGGCACATACGTGACGGGTATGTTGTTCGCTATTTCTGTTGCACTGCGTCCTCTGGGAACTGCGATTTGGTCGGTAAGCGCCGAGCCGCCGATGGCGCGGAGATCGAAGTCGGTTACCCGGTGGGTTTTTGCTTTGAGAAATGTTGCTATTTTCTTGGCGGCCTCGATTTCCAGCTCGTGCCGTTGACCGTAGCGAAAGCTCAGTGCGTGAATTTGGAAACCTTCCTGTTTGGCCATCGCGGCAGCGGTGGCCGAGTCGAGTCCGCCGCTGAGGAGAATGACCGCGTCTGTCCCGATCATTTTTGTGGTGAGGTGATTTTTGTTCCTTCCACCGGGTAGCGTTTTTGATACCAGCCGACGATGCCTTCGTCGAGGACTTTCATGTTGCGGTAACCTTTTTCGTAGAGTTTGCCATAGGCCAAACTGGCCAGGTGATGGGGGCAAGCTCAATACAAGATGACCAATCGATCCTTGGGAACGCTTTTCAAATAAGCATCGAACTCGGTCAGCGGCGCGGACACTGCACCTAAAATATGCACTTCACGGTATTCTTCCTCGGTCCGCACGTCGATGATCATAGGTTTCTTTCCCGCCTGGATTTCGTTCACAAGTTCATCGATGGAAATCAGTGAAACATTCGCCGGAGGCGATTGCTGGGCGAATTGCGGATATTTCGACGGATCGGCTTGCGCTCGCGGCTGGTTGAAAAGCACCTCCACCAAACTCGCAAGGACAAAGAAAAAGTATGTCGTTAGGTAGCAGGGCCGCTTCATGGTTTGCTCCCTTCACCTTTGTACTGGCTGTACTGTGCCAGCGCATCCAGGCTCTGGGTACCCGTATAGCGTTGGCCATTGATTATCCAAGTGGGGTAGGTCTTTATCCCTGCTTGGTTGCAAGCCGCGGTTTGCCGCGACCCAGGCCCCGCGGAGGCGCACTCTACATAAGGAACGCGGCCCTCGGAGCTACCGAAAAGTTTCTTCTGTTCAGCGCAATGCGGACACCAGGAAGCGCCGTAGAATTTGGCGTCGGTGCGGGCGAGATGTTCTGCCAAGCCGCGGATCCAAGGATCTTCCGGACCAGACGCTTTGCCTATATACCCTGCGTAGTGAAGATGAAGCGCGACGACAATGACCAGGGCCGCACCCACCGTTTTGCCGAGCCACGGGCCCCAGGAAAAGCGGGGCAGATGAGCGGGCTTTTGGAAAAACAAGGTGACGAAAATCGCCGTCATCAACCCCAATGAAGTCAGGCAATAGGGACAAGCGGCCTGCAGGGCAAAAAAGGAGACGCCGGTCAGGTATATACTGTACAAGAGCCCAACAATGGTGACGAACCAAGCAAACTTCCACTGGCTATCGGCGTATTTGTTCCAGGCGATGACCGCTAGCAAAGCATAAGTAAGAAAGCCCCAAAATGACGTGGGCATGCCGAGCAAGGTCGACCAGCGGCTATTCAAGACGACGTCGCAGGCGCTGCCCACCGTGCAGCCGGCCACCTCCTTGCCTTGCCAGGCAGTGAAGGTGAGATAAGCGGTCAACGCCATGCCTAACACAGCGAGGACAAAAAGCGGCCAGTTCGGACCGTCGCGCAACAAGGCTTGCTTGTCGGTTCTTACGTTGGCTTTCTTATTCTTGGCCGGCTTTGCCATGTGAGTCGCTCCTGTTATCCATTCATTAAAGAGGCGGCATCCTTTTTCAGCCGCTGGATCGCTTGTGGGTCTCGGCTGTCATAGTAACCCCGAATCTCGGCTTGCTTGTCGATCAGGACAAATCTGGGACTGTGCATGATCACGCTATCCTTTTTGCCCTCGCTCGATAACGCAACCGCGCTCAATCTGAATCCCTCTTGGACGAGGCGACCTATTTCCTCTTTCGCCCCGGTAAGAAAGAGCCAGCGCTGCGAGTCGGCCTTATAGCGATTTGCGTAGCGGGAGAGCACTTCGGCTGTGTCTTTTTCCGGATCGACGGAGAAGGAAACCAGTTTGAGTCCCGCGCGATCTTTCCAATGCTCTTGTAGCTGTGCCATTTCCGCGGTTTGCATCGGGCACGTGTCTTGGCAAGTCGTGTAAATAAAATCGGCGATCCAAATAGTCCCGCGGAGGTCGGCTAAAGTGGTGATCTTGCCGCTCCGCTCGATCAGCGAGAATTGGGGCACTGAGCCGTAACGTTGCAGCCCTTCGAGGGGTTGGGCAACCCCTCCTGTCAATCCCGGCCTCGGCGCAAGCTTCAACCAAAAAAAAGTACCGAGGACAATCCCCAGGCTGATAACTGTGACAGCTAAGACAAGAAGACGCGCTTTTGAAAAGTCCATAATCACGAGTCAGGGGTCGGAAGGAATTCTACCGAGTAATTTATCGTTTGTGTAGAGGCGGCAGAGGCTTCTTTGCGATGGCTCGTTTAAGCCCAGCGAGCGGTTCCAGCTGGGCTTTTCGCGTCGTTACTTAATGGGCGAGAAGCGTGCCTGATTTTGTTGCCTGATTCTTCGTTGATTGGTAGAACAGCATCGTGATAGAAGCAGCGCTGTGCTGAGAATTTCTCGTCATCAACAAGCCGGTTCTGCATATCGCGTAATCGGACTGATCCCATGGTCGAGCCAGGTTTTTCCGCAAAAGCAGGACAAAGCGTTGTTCTCTTGTAAGGATGCACCATTGGTAAAAATTTCGGGTCTCGCCTGATGCCGAATCACCTCCACAGGGTTGGATTGGAAGGAGTTGTGAACAGAAAGGAGAAATCATGCACCATAGGTTTTTGAAGGTTCTACAATTCGTCACGATCTGCGTAGTGCTGGAGGCGTTAACAGCAACGGGGCAAGCACAATCGCCGGGAAGTTGGATGATGAAGGCGCCGATCCCGCTTGCGCGCAATGAAGTCGCCCTCGCTGCAGTCGGCGGAAAAATCCACGTGATTGGCGGAAACGTGGAGGGGGTGGCGGGAACCTACCACGATGAATACGACCCGGCGACCGATCGCTGGCGCACTCGCGCGCCGTTGCCGCAAGGACTCGACCACATCGGCACTGCCGTCTTGAGCGGCAAGATCTACACGGTCGGCGGCTTCGTCGCGTCCGTCCACAAGGACGGGCAGCCTCACGTTTTTGAGTATGATCCGGCAACGGACAGCTGGCGTTCGCTCAGCCCGATCAAATCCGGTCTGGGCTCCGTGGCTGTGACCGTGCTCGACGGTAAAATCTATGCAGTCGGCGGACGCAATCCTGCGGGCCAAACGGTGACAACGCATCAGGTTTACGATCCTGCCACCAACACCTGGGGCGAACGTGCGCCACTGCCCAAGGCGCGAGATCATATGGCACTGGTCGGCGCCGAAGGGAAACTCCATGCCATCGGCGGCCGCTTCGGCGCGTCCAACGAACCAACGGATATGCACGACATTTACGACCCGGCGATGAATTCTTGGACGTCGGGACCACGGCTTCCGACCCCTCGAAGTGGGCTCGCCTATACACTCTATCAAGGCCTGATTCTGGTGTTGGGCGGCGAGCTTGCGCCCAATACGTTCGCCGAGAATGAAGGCTACGATCCGAAAACAAAAAATTGGAGGACGCTCGCGCCCATGCCAGGTGGCCGGCACGGGACCGCCGCCGCGACGACCGGCGGGCATGTATACATCGCTGCCGGATCGTTGAAGCCGGGAGCAGGGCAGGTGACGGACCAGCTAATCGTCTTCACCTTGCCGTGAGACGCAGTGAAAGCAAGTTTGACTACACAGAGGTCGCAAGACAGAGTAATCTAATCAAACCGAGTTGACATGGCCCGTCGTCCTCGGATACTTTCTGTCTCGAAGTGGCCGTTGGCAAACTTTTCCAGCGTAAATTGCACAGTTGCCGCACAAACTTCAAAGTTCCGGTTGTCGGCAGATTAAGCGCGACAGATAACAAGACAGGAGGATATTGAAATGCTATCACAGATCCGCATTTACACGATCAACAAAGGCGAGATGGACGCTTTTCTCAAGCACTTCAAAGAGGAAGTCATGGTATTGCACGAGCGAATCGGCGTACCGATTGCCGGGACTTGGGTCAACCGGCCGCAAAACGAATTTATCTGGGTGCGGAACTATGCAGACAAAGCGGACCTTGAAGCCAAGGGGAAGGCGTTTCAGGCCGAGGTTGCGAAGTCGGGAATCAAGCTGGGTACCAACGTCGCTAAAATGGAAGTGCGCGAAGTTGAAGTGGCGTTCGCTCCCCCAGCCAAATCCTGAGAGGCGCTTGCGCCAGAACATTGTCGTTTAGAAGCGCGTCGTTTTTTGTTGATGGCAATTACTCAAGGCGTTCAATTGCTTGCATAAACTCGTGCCGATAGAAACCTCGAGGACTATTTCTCGCTTAGAGTGTGACAATCGCATTCATTGTGTTGCTCTAACCTTGAGGTCCCTGGTTTAGAGCGAGGACCGCAAGATCTTCTCGACCAGTTCTCCGATGCTTCGAATTCTGTACACCCAAAGGCAGCGCAGTGGTGTTGCGCGCTGCTGATCGTCTGTAACGTTCTTGAACGGACGTACCCTTCGGAATATCGTCGCGACGGGGTAAGACACCTGCCCTTCAAGAGTGAGAAGAAATCGAGATCCATGAATCTTGTGGAAGTTTGTGTTGAGCTGGGGCGATCTCCGTACCTGGGGGACGTCAAGCAACGATCTTAGCTGCGTGGATCGATGAGATTGGACTGACTTGACTCACGGAGGAAAGATGAACGGAGTGATCGATGCCGACGGACATGTGTTTGAGATCGACGAATCGTGGGAAAAATATGCGGACCCGGCGTTTGGCGATCGATGGCCAAGGCTGGTCGTAGACTCGACAGGTCGGCAAGTTTACCGTTTTGAAGGGCGATATTCTCATACCGGTCGAGAAGTTGGTCCGCCGGAAGGCACCGCCGCGGCGCGCGTACGCGATGGGGCCTCAAACCCTCGATCGCGCTTAGAAGACATGGACGTTCAAGGTATACAGATAGCGGCGCTCTTTCCGGGATTTTCGCTCCGTGCTTGCGGCTGGATAGAAGACAATGATCTCGCTTGCGCCGTCGCTCGGGCCTATAACAATTGGCTTCACGCCTATTGTCAGATCGCCCCGGATCGACTCAAAGGCCTCGCCGTTTTGCCGCTGCGCGATGTGCTCGAGTCCGTTCGGGAGCTGAGGCGGGCGGTGGATGATCTTGGTTTCATCGGCGTCGCTTTTCCTCCCGGGGCTTTGAACAAAGCGATATCGGATGAATATTTTTATCCCGTTTTCGAGACAGCCCAGCAATTGCAAATACCGATTATGTTCCATGCGGGAAGTCTCCGGATACCTGGTGTCGAGCGCTTCGATTATCGGTATCTGCCTACTCATACACTAAGCCACCCGTATGAACAGATGGTCGCCTTAATGTGCACGATGTATGGTGGCCTGTTGGATGAATTTCCTCAACTTAACTTTGCCTATGTGGAGGCCGGGGCAGGCTGGTTGCCTTTCTGGATCGAGCGGATTGCGGAGCATTATGAACGACGCGCGCGCGAAGTTCCGAAGATGAAACGAGCGCCGCAAGAATATCTCAGCAGTGGACGGATCTTTGTAACCTGCGAAGCCGATGAAAACACTTTGGAATGTGTCGTGCAGCTGTGCGGTGAGGATGTGATTCTATACGCATCCGATTATCCGCATTGGGATAGTCACTTTGACGCTGTGCAGGAGATTCGCAATCGGCAAGGACTGTCGGAATCGGCCAAAACAAAAATCCTCAACGGAAATGCCAGGCGATTGTTCGGCTCGGCACTCCAAAGACCAACTATCCGCTGAACGGAGAGCTCATATGCGAGGAAGAGGTGTAGCAACTTGTTGCTCAGCGGTTTTGTTCTTGTGCTGCGTAGGCGCAACGGTGAGCGCTCATGCCCAAGTCGAACCTTTTTACAAAGGGAAAACCATAACCATTGTGGTTGGGTACAATCCCGGAGACGCTCATGACCTATGGGCGCGTGCGTATTCCCGCCATATGGGGAGATACATTCCTGGCAATCCCAACATCATCGTCCGAAATATGCCAGGTGGGGGCACCTTGATTGCGGCAAATTACGTTTATGGCGTGGCCGAGCCTGACGGCACCACGCTCGGCTCAATGTTTCCGTCGCTATACTTTGCGCAGCTCACCGGTCGCAAGGAAGTTAAGTTTGATTGGGCCAAATTTACCTGGATTGGCGCCCCCGAACATAACGGGAGCGTTTTTTATACACGCGCCGATAGTCCATACAAAACTTTGGAGGATATTCGGAAGGCCGCAGAACCGCCGAGATGTTCGACCACGGCGGTGGGCACCGCTAGCCATTACGTACCCAAACTAATCGAGGAAGCTATAAAGCTACGATTAAATCTCGTCACCGGATATCCAGGTGGAGCGGAACAGGATCTCGCCCTCGAGCGCGGGGAGGTGCAGTGTCGAGCGGTGGCCATTGCAACTTTTTTTGGTCGGGAGCCCTATTTTACTTGGCTCAAGAAGGGTTTCGTTCGTTTGCTGCTGCAGACTCCGCGGCAACGGGATCCGAAGTTACCTGACGTCCCAACCATTTTTGAACTTATGGATAAAGAAAAAACTCCCCCAGCGACTAGAGGCTTGGTCAATGTGATTTTGGGTGCCGGTGGATTCGGTTCGTATCCCATCGCTGCTTCACCGGGGATTCCGGCGGAGCGAGCCAAGACCCTGCGAGAAGCCTATAGTAGGACTCTTAAAGCTCCAGAGTTTCTGGAAGAGGCAAAGAAAAATCGGTGGGAACTGAAGGCCGTCGCTGCGGAAGAGCTGGAAGCGCTAGCCAAAGAAGTCGTTGCCCAACCGCCTGACATCATCGAGCGGATGAAGCAACTTTTGGGAGAATAGCGCAAGGGCAAAAAGATGGATAACAGAAAGACTTTACCTTGAAGTACTGCATCTTTTTGAGACATTATATTTTTGAGTGGCCAAACTGACGCAGGCAAAACTTCTAGGAGGTTCCGTTGAATGAAATTTAGCAAGGTGTTCTTGTTTGTGGCGGTTGTTTTAGTCGCAGCTGCCGGAGATGGAAAAGCGGACGATATCATTAGAATCGGTATTATAAGCACGACGTTTGGTTATGCGCCGGTTTTTGTGGCCAAGGAGAAAGGGTTCTTCAAGCGGGAAGGGTTAGTTCCGGAAATTGTGGTCATCAGTCGGAACGAGCAAATCGTTCAGGCCTTAATATCCGATTCCCTGCAATTTGGTAATGTCCCGCCGAATCTATTACTCACCCTGCGGCAGCAGGGAATGAGCGAAATCAAGCTGATCGCTGGATCCTTCAATGGTACGACTTATTCGATGATCACGCAGCCGAAGTACAAAAAGATTGAGGAATTGAAGGGGAGTGGAGCGCGGTTAGCGATGTCCGGTATTACCTCGGCTGCGGCAATGATGATGAAGGAGGTTCTGAAACAAAGAGGCGTTCTTTATCCGCGAGACTATAGCCTGCTTTCAGTGGGTGGCTCGAATGTTCAGTTTACGGCGCTACAGACGAAGCAGGTGGATGGGGCATTGTTAGCCGAGCCCGTTAGTCTCATGGCCGTGGAACAAGGGTTCAGTAATATTG
>Ga0209799_1000054_pt1 | contig 20491 bp, 20 predicted proteins | sample PanSoiPlo36MoBio_FD_188324 | JGI IMG/M metagenome (GOLD analysis project Ga0209799, IMG submission 188324) | Tropical forest soil microbial communities from Panama analyzed to predict greenhouse gas emissions - Panama Soil Plot 36 MoBio (SPAdes)... | ecosystem: Environmental > Terrestrial > Soil...
GGACACTCTTCAAGGGTGAGTCTTTTTTGACCAGCAGCCCAATGATCAGGGGAGCGCCGCGCATTACGAGCCGAGTGTTGGGGGAGTGAGGGAAATCGTTCTTCCCACCGACCTTGAGCTTTTGCGGCCCCTGGTATGCCATCCCCATGTCGACTCCGTTCACGATCCCGAAGTCCAACTCACCGTTGTCAAGAAGCGGGAGAAAGGTGCTGGTTCCCGAGTAAGGCTGGACTGTCAACTGAACCGGCCCCGATTCGCTGGCGACTTTCGCCAGCCCTCCCGCCAAGGCGTAAAAGACTGTACCTGGCGTGTTCGTCCCGATGACCGCTGACTTGGGCAGCTGAGCCCATGTCGTTTGTGACAGGACAACGGCCAGCGACAAAATAATTCCTGCAATGATTTTTCGTGACATTATTATCGATTCCTCCGCAATTTGATATTTTAAGGGTTCAAGGCCAATAACTTCTTTTGTACCTCGTCCATTTGGGTCGACCAAATCTTATGCTCTTTATAGAAAGAAATTGCTCCCGGGTGATAAGGAATGGTCACGTCTGGGTCCACCGCTCGCTCACGCGTCCATTCATTGAAGGCGGGGTGAAAAGGCGGCAGCTTCTCTATGTTGTCCCAGACGGCCTTGAGAACGGCCAACACTACGGCGTCGGTTGCAGCCTTGGAGGAGGTCAGGCAGATGTCGTATGCGACGAAGCAGGTGTCCTCCATAACCGCCAACGCTGCCCCTGCTTTGACGACACGCGGATAATAACCGGGGACTGCCTGCCGCAATCGCTTCTCACCTTCTGGTGAGCAATCGATCGAGAGATGCCGCACTCCGACGGATGCATCGGCCTCTCTGACTTTTGCGGAGTTTAGCGCGTGTTGAGTGACGTCCACACGGCCTTGGACCAAGGCATCGACCCCTTCGTTCGCACCCGGCACCGCGACGACTTTTACATCCTTCCAGGTGAGCCCGGCGCTGGCAAGGGCCCCGAACATGTTGTACCAGACGGCCAACTGGGCGGGATACTCTCCGGTGAGCCGTTTACCTTTGATCTCGTAAATAGTTTTAATCGTGGAATCCTTGCGCATGAGCAGCCCCACCAAGAATGGAGTGCCGCGCATTACCAACCGCACATTGGGAATGTGAGGAAATGGGTTCCGGCCGCCGACCTTCAATCGCTCCGGCCCCTGATAAGCTAGCGCCATGTCCACGAAGTTATTGAGGCCGAAGTCAAGTTCCCCGCTATTCAGGAGCGGCATGAAGGTGCTTGTTCCGGCATAGGGCTGTACCGTCATCTGCACGGGCGTGGCCTCGCTCACGACCTTGGCCAGTCCGCTCGCTAGGGCGTAGAAAACAGAGCCGGGTGGATTAGTCCCGATCGTTACCGAGCGAGGAAGCTGCTGCGCTTCGGCGGAGCCGATAGTGAGCAAGAGTGTGCCGAGTGCTGCCGTCAGCATTCTGCGCCACCAGTTATACATTTCATCCTCGGCTATTGTAACGCCTTCTCGAATCACTCGACTGGAAACTATTTTCCATCACGGATTCAGCGCCAGTAGTTTTTTCTGCGCCTCGTCCATTTTCGCGGACCAGGCTCCTTTCTCTTTGTAGAACTCAATAGCTGCCGGATGATATGGAATCGTCACATCCGCAGACGCCGCGCGCTCACGGGTCCAATCCTTGAATTGCGGATGCAAAGGAGGAAGTTTCTCGACGTTGTCCCAGAGAGCTTTTAGCGTAGATTGGACGGCTTGATTCGAAAGCGCTTTGTGACCGACAAAGTAAATGTCATAAGATTGGACACAGGTATCGCCAACGATTCCGGTAGTCGAACCGGACTTGAAAGTGGTGAGATAGTAACCAGGAACCGCTTTTTTGATGCGCTCTTCGCCCTGAGGGGAACAGTCCAGAGAAACGTACCGCACGCCAACCGCGGCGTCGGCTTCTTTTATTTTTGCCGAGCCGACCGCGTGATTGCTCACATCGGCTCGTCCCTGAACAAGGGCATCGATTCCTTCGTTGACAGCCGGTACTGGCACGACTTTGACATCGTCCCAGGTCAATCCGCCGCTGGCCAAGCTGCCGAAGACGCTATACCAGACCGCCAAGTGAGCCGGATATTCTCCCGTGACTCGTTTACCTTTGACCTCATGGACCGTCTTGATCCCGGTATCCTTTCTGGTCACGAGGCTTGCCGACAGTGGTGATCCGCGCATCAACAGTCTGGTATTAGGGACGTGGGGAAAAGGATTTCGCCCGCCGATCTTAAACCGAGCCGGTCCTTGATAGGCGAGCCCCATATCAACTGCATTGACGACCCCAAGGTCGAGCTCGCCATTGTCGAGGAGGGGCAAGAAAGTGCTCGTCCCGGTGTAGGGTTGAACCACCGCTTGAAAGGGCGCGGCGCCGCTTATCACGTTAGCCAGTCCGCTGGCCACTGCGTAGAAAACAGTCCCGGCCGGATTCGTGCCCACCGTCACTGACTTCGGTGGCTGCTGTCCCTGTGCCAAACCGAGGCCGAACAAAAAGAGCACCAGCAGAACGCCGGTCGAGCAAGCGAGTGCGTTGTACCGCTTAATCATAGGCCCTCCGATCTCCGGGTCGCACCGCTCGTGGAAATTTGGTTGTGAAGTATTGGGATTAGACGCATTACTTCATCACTCCAGTACTCCAACCTGCATTTACTTTCATGCAACTCACGGGTTTAGCGCCAGCAGTTTTTTCTGCGCCTCGTCCATTTTTGCGGACCAGACTCCCTTTTCTTTGTAGAACTGCGCTGCTGCTGGATGGTACGGCAATGTCACGTCGGCAGAGGCCGCGCGTTCGCGAGTCCAGTCCTTGAAGTTCGCATGCAAAGGAGGAAGCTTATCAATATTGTCCCAAATAGATTTGAGCGCAGCTTGAACGACTTCACCCGGCAGCGCTTTGTGACCGACAAGGTAAATGTCATAGGTAAGAACGCAAGTGTCGCCCACCACCCCCGTGGATAAACCCGATTTGATTGTGGTGACATAATAGCCGGGAACCGCCTTTCTGACACGCTCTTCTCCCTGAGGCGAACAATCTAGCGAAATGAATCGGACCCCGACGGAAGCGTCCGCTTCCTTGACCTTGGCGGCTCCAATGGCGTGGTTGCTGACATCCGCCCGTCCTTGAACCACTGCATCGACACCATCATTGACGGCCGGGACGGGTATGACTTTGACATCATTCCAGGTCATCCCTCCGTTCGCGAGCCCCGTGAAGACATGGAACCAGATAGCTATGTTAGCCGGATATTCGCCAGTCACCCGCTTCCCCTTAACATCATTGACGGTCTTGATAGTCGAGTCCTTCTTGACGATAAGGCTTACCTGCAACGGCGAGCCACGCATGATGAGTCTCGTGTTTGGAACATGCGGTAGCGGATTTTTGCCGGCCACTTTAAACCGAGCCGGCCCCTGGTAAGCGAGATTCATTTCCACGGCGTTGATCACACCAAAGTCGATCTCGCCGCTATCGAGCAGCGGCAAGAAGGTGCTGGTCCCGGTGTAGGGCTGAATCCCTGCCTGAAAGGGCGCGGCGCCACTAATCACGCTAGCCAGTCCACCCGCTAGGGCATAGAAGACAGTCCCAGCTGGATTCGTGCCGATGGTCACTGACTTGGGCAACTGCTGCGCTCGCGCCGTGCCCGGCAGGAGTTGGAGTAAGACGAATGCTAAGGTAACGGCAAGCCATCGCGGATTCCAACGGGCATTCATCGCGAGTCCTCCTGTAGAGGCCGTTCAATCTAATCTGCGACGGTGCCTTGTGTCAACGTTTATGCCTAGGCTAAAGTTTATGGCTTATAGCGGTGGTCCCTTCGTTTCATCCCAATGCTATGAGCAATCAGCAAGCCGATTTCAACCGCGTGCCTCTCCTCGGGCATCCTTTTCAGTACCTGTTAGACGAGCAGAGTTAGGACTATTTTCCCCACAGCTCCTTGGTCGCGATGCGGGCGCCTTCCGCCATGGCTTCGAACTTTGCCCAGGCGATTTGCGGGTCGCCGACCCGCGGTCCGAGGCCGCAGTCGGTTCCTGCCATGACGTTTTCCCGGCCGACGATCTTGGCGTAGCGCACCAACCGGTCGGCAATCGCCTGCGGGTGCTCGACGATATCGGTGGCATGGCCGACGACGCCGGGCACGAGGACTTTTCCTTCGGGTAGTTTCACGTCTTGCCAAACCCGCCACTCGTGCTCGTGTCTCGGATTGGCGGCTTCGATGGAAACGGTATCGGCGTGCACTTTCAAGATTAGATCGATGATATCTCTTAGTGGAATGTCGTATTTGTGGGGACCGTGGTAACTGCCCCAACAGGTATGGAAGCGCACTTTGTCCGGCGGAATATCTCTGAGACCGTGGTTAAGCGCGTCGACGCGCAGCTCGGCGTACTTGCGATATTCCGGCACGGACATGTGAGACATGAATTGCCAACCGTCAGGCAGATCGGGATCGTCGATCTGGAGCAGGAAACCGCCATCGACGATGGCTTTGTATTCTTCGTGCATGGCATCGGCGATAGCGAATAGATAGGCTTCATCGTTGGGATAGTAGTCGTTTTTCATCCAGTGTTCGATGGTGCCAGGCGCGATCGCGGGGAGAAAAGCTTCTTCGTACTTTTGTCCGTGAAGCCCGGCTTTGAAATCATCGATTTCCTGTTGCAACCCCGTTTGACCGACATATTTGAGCGGCCCGTTGCAGAAGACTCGCTTGATATTATCGCCGCGATTGCTGCCAGTCCGCTTGTTGAAGTAATCGCCGAACTCCACCATGTCGCGGGCGAAAATCGTCGAGGCCCGATCTTCCGGTTTCACTTCCCGTTCGATGAAGCCCGAGAGACGCTCCCGCGCATAGCGGGAAAAATTGGATTTGCCAACTTCGCCGTCGTTAATAATGTCGAGGCCGCAGTCGAGCTGCTTCTTGACGACCTGTGCGACCACCTCGTGTACCCGCTGAGCGAAAGCCTTCTGATCGACAGCCTGACCGCTGATCTGTGCGGTGTGCATTTGTTTCAAGTCAGCCGGCTGCGGCAGCGCTCCCGCGTGAGTCGTCAAGATACGTTCACTGCTTCTTTTCATCTTAACTCTCCTTTCTTTATGATTCGCTCTTACAGCACGACAGGCTTCGGTCTCCGGTAACAATTTTACAAGCCTATCCAGCTTTGAATCGCTCCAGCCTCGAACTGCACGTTAAGCAGCCATTGGAAAAGAAAGTAAAAGATAGCCCAGGCGATTGCTGTTAGAGCGAACGATAGCCGCCAGCCTACCCGGCTTTGCAGGCTCAAGAAGGAAAAGATGAACACCGGGACGGCGATGGGAAAGCCCACCAGAAAAACAAGCAGGATGAAACCGGCGATCCAGGCTAAGATTGCGGCGACCCGCTTGCGTGCCACTGCGGGATCGACATCGGACGAGAACTCTAATTCTACGGTGGGACCGCTGGTTATCTCTTGTCCGCCGAATAGTTCGAGGATCAGTTGTGTTCCTGCGAGGACAAAGAGAGGAATGGCGATCGCGAGCGGAAAAAGGGCGGCCTTGAACGACCAGTGCTGGGCCGAGATAATGGCGTAGGCGGCGACGGCCATGAGCAGGAGGCTGAAGAGAGACCGCAGCTTAAACTGCACCCATGTTCTCCCGGTTTTTGCTGCGCCGTTCCTGGATGAAGGGATAAGCGATGACCAGACCTATCAAGAAAATTAAGACGAGGACCATAGGGTGAGTGAGCCAGGAAAATCCATATCGGGTGACCGATATGAATAGATATGTTTCGACAAGCTTTCCCAACACAAACCCTAAGACAAATGGTGGTCGGGGCCAGCCAAATAGCACCATGAGATAGCCGAGCGAGCCAAAAATGAAGGTTACCACCAAATCGGCGACCTGACCGTTCGCAGTGTAACTTCCGACGAAGACTAAAAAGAGAACAAAAGGGATGATGAGTCCGCCCCGGATATAGGTCACCTTTGCGAGATGGTTTAGGACTGCGAGACACAAAACCACGGTGATGATATTGGCGATCACCAGAGTCCAGACCATTGAAAAAGTGATCGGGAGGTGCTTGGTCAACATGTCGGGGCCGGGTGTGAGACCCATGATCAGGAAGCCGCCGAGCAGGATTCCCATCGCCCCGCCGCCCGGCACGCCGAAGGCGACGGTAGGAATGAGTTCCCCTCCTTCCTTTGAATTGTTCGCCGCTCCCGGACCCAGTACTCCGCGAATATCTCCTTTGCCGAAGCGCTCCCGGTCCTTCGTATCCTTGGCACTTTGGACGGCGTGCGCGTAGGCGACCCATTGAGCGACCCCACCTCCGGCTCCTGGCAAGATTCCGATGAAAACGCCGATGGCCGAACAGCGCACGACCAGCCAGAAGTGGCGAAAGGTGTCCTTGATTCCCTCCATAACACCGGCCTGTAGATTTCCCGGTTGTTTCTCTCCGGCGATGGCTGTGCCGCGCACAGCGAGATCGATAATCTCCGGAATGGCGAATATCCCTACCAGGACCGGGACCAGATCCAGGCCATCCCAGAGGTACATCATGCCCATATCAAATCGCAGCGAACCGGACTGGCGCTCCTGACCGATGGTGGACAGCAGCAAGCCCAGCAGGCCCATGGCAAATCCTCTGATCTGGCTGCGTGCCCCCAAACCGCTGAGAGAAGTGATGCAGGCGATCCCCATGACGGCGAGCATCAAGAGCTCCGGAGAGCCAAAGCTAAGCACCAGTGGACGAACGATGGGAATTGCAAGAGCCAGCACCAGCGCCCCGATCAGGGCGCCGACCAGAGAACTCATAAGCGCGGCTCCCAAAGCCCGGCCGGCCTCTCCATTCTTGGCCATCGGATAGCCGTCCACTACAGTGGCTGCAGATATCGCCTCGCCCGGAACGCCGAAGAGAATTGATGTGATATCTCCGGTTGTGGCGGCAACGGCGTGCATGCCGAGCAGAAAGGCAAACGCCTCCGCCGGGCTCATCTTGAAAATGAACGGCAGCATCATAGCGAGCGTTGCTGCGCCGCCGATGCCGGGAAGTAAGCCGACGATAAAGCCCAACCCCATCCCGATCATCATCAGACTGAAGGCTTTCCACTGTAAAACCAAAACGAGGCCGTCGATCAACGCGTCAAACATCGTCAACCCATTTGGAACTTCGTCGAGAGCTCAGGCCAAACAATTGCCAATTTGAATCCCGTTGGAGGGACCGAGAAACCCTGTGTTATGAGTCCGAGATCTAAAGCGCAAAATCCATTAGCCCTCGAGCTTGATGTATTTGCCCATCTCTTTCAGAACTTCTGGCGGCTGATTTAGCAAGGCGGTAAAATCTTTTAGCGCTTGCTCGGCTGAGATGTAGTTGAAATCGATTTTCGCCTTCTTGCCTTCGGCCAGAAACTCAGGGTCCTTTATAACTTTCGCAAAGGCTTCACGGAGAAGAGTCACTCGATCCATAGGGGTTGCCGGCGGGGCTGCGAATGCTCTCCCTATGGCGAGGGGCAACCCTCTAATTGCCATGATTGATTTTCCCAGCGAGCTGGTCGCCAGATCTTCGTCCACCGGCAGATTCTCGAACCCCGGCGTTGCTACCCGGCCGCGAACGATGGCCCGGACGGCACCTTGGTCCACGGCGAGTTTGATCGTGGTAGCGAGAGCGGCCCATACGTCCACTTCCTTGCGCTGAATCGCTAGCATGACATCGCCATTGGAAGGATAGCCGGAGACGAGCTTAAACTTGGCGCCGGCAAATTCTTTTAAGAGCAGCGGGAAGTCGTGGGCGTTGGATCCGGGGCCGGTCGTTCCCACAATTAGATCTTGGTCGGCTTTCCGAATATCTTCGAAGTTCTTGTAAGGCAAATCCACCCTTACTGAGAGCGCCACGCCATCAGGTCCCGTCGACCCCAGCCAGTTAAACTTGCGCACATCGAAGCGTACGTGTTCTACTTTTGCGAGCTGGGCAACCGCAACTTGAGGATTGGAAGCTAAGATTGTTAGCCCGTCCGGCTTAGCCACATTGAAAACGTGATTGGTCGCGAGCAGGTGCGCCGCGCCTGGCATTTCTTGTACAATCACCGCAGGCTTTCCCGGAATGTATTTTCCAAGATGGTGGGCCACGATCTGTGTAGCCGCAATTAGACTGCCAGCGCCTTTGGCGCCGATCACGAGGATTACGGTCTTGCCCTCATAGAAATTAGCTTGGGCTCGGGCGGACGAGGCGACTAATAGCGTTATCAAAAAGCTAACGACGATACTTACGATCCACGTGCGTCTCATAAATCCTCCTCTGAAATTAGAAATTCTAATAAACCGATATTCCCCGACTTCGGCTAGCGGAGCCTAGCGAACAAGAGACGACGGGTCAAGAGGGAGGACGGGAGATTGCTGACAAACTACTCTTCTAAACGATGTCCGCACAATAACATCGGCGCTTGAGTGCCGGACGACTACTCAAGTCAGCAATCCAGACACGAAAGCAACACTGAAGCTGCAAAAAAAGCTAAGAGAAATTATTTTCCCTGGCATAATCACTTTGGTACAACAGAGAAATTATTTCGCCTTGACATAACGATACGTGATCGAATAGCTTCCCTGCGAGAATAAGCATCGGATGTGGCCCAATTCCCGGAAGTCCGACGAGACGGTCAGGGAGAACGAGCTAACCTGTCGCACGAGGAAGCTCTGGGAGGTTCGAGATTGATATAGGAAGGGGATTCGCTGTGAGCAGAATGACACTGAGAAGAATTTTCCTAAAGTTCATAAGCGGCCTCGTAATCTCGTCGTTGGCTGCAGCTGTGGCCACTGCGGCGGAACCCCTTGCGGGCAAAGCCCGCCTCAATTTGGTGTTCATCCTGGACGGGCTCCGTCCGGACTCGATCAATGCTGAGGACACACCCTCTCTTTTTAAACTTCGTCAAGAGGGTGTTAACTACTTAAATGGACATTCCGTGTTCCCCACGGTGACTCGTGTCAATGCTACGGCAATGGCGACGGGCACATACCCGGGCAAAAACGGCATCGTCGGCAACACGTTGTACGTACCGAAGGTCAATCCCAACCGGGCGTTCAACAATGACGATTACAAAAACCTCTTGAAACTGGACGAGGTAACCGAAGGAAACATGGTACTGGTAAAGAGTCTGGGGGAATTACTCCACGCGCGCGGCATGAAGCTGGCCGCTGTTAGCTCGGGCTCAGGCGGCCAAACTTTATTGCTAAATCCGCGTGCCCCCAAAGGTGTCGGCATCCTTGTTAATGGTGAACTGGAACCGGGTGCACTTGTGGCGTATCCGCCAGAAGTCAACAGTGAGGTTCTGTCTCGCTTCGGTCCTGCCCCGCGCCAAGGAGGACAAAAAGATCCGTACGACACCTCGGTGAACTGGACCCAGGATGTGCTTCGAGAGTACGTGATTCCTCAGTTGAAGCCGGATGTGATCCTGAACTGGATCGGAGAACCCGATCATATGCAGCATGCCTTCGGCGTGGGATCGCCGGAGGCGCTGCGCAGTATTAAGAACGCCGATCGGCAGGTTGGCCTCGTGCTTAAGAAGCTAGAGGCGGCGGGTCTCTCTGATCGCACCAATATCTTTGTTGTTTCGGATCATGGCTTCGAACTGAACGTCTTTGGCGTTAACATCGCCCAGGAGCTAATCAAGGCAGGACTCAAGGCGAACGCGGATTCCGACGACGTCGTCATTGCCGCCAGCGGTCAAGCCGTCCTACTTCACGTCAAGGGGCGTGACTCGAACCGGATCAACACGATCGTGAAATTTCTGCAGTCCCAGCACTGGGCCGGCGTGATGTTTACGGCAGCGAGACAGGGAGATCAGGAAAAGATTCGCGGCTGGGTCGACGGCACTTTTTCTCTTGAGCTAATTCATATGTTTCACACCGAGCGGGGCCCCGACATTGTGCTCACTTTTCCCTGGAGCTCAGCGACGAATGCCTTCGGCGTCCAGGGTAGCGATTACTCGAATACCGGCGCAGCAACCGGGCCACTTACCGGTCAGGCCAGCGGCCATGGGAGCATGAGCCCGTGGAGTGTGCGAAACACGTTTTTTGCGTGGGGAGTGGATTTTAAGCGCGGCGTCACGCTTCGGGTCCCAGCCAGTAACGTGGACCTGACTCCAACGCTCTTGGCCTTGAAGGGCATCAACGACGCCAAGGGGCTCGATGGTCGCGTGCTCCTTGAGGCTTTCACTGTAGGGCCGGACGAGGAGCAGATTCCGATCGAAACCCGGATCTTTACGACCGAAACAGCGGACGGGTACAGGGCAACTATCCAGGTAACTAACCTGGGGAGCCAACGCTACATAGACAAGAGCTGGCGGGCTCGCTAGCTGTCGCGTCGGTAGCGGGTAACCGCGCCAGCCTCATTATAATTTGTTCACGCCGACCCGAAGACATTCAGAGTTGCAAAATTGTTTACTCGCGAATTTGCAGTCGGCAAAGCAGGTGATAATCAAACGTACTGTCGGACCGTCATGGCAGTTGTCTACGCGCCCATGCGCGAGAAAACTTTCTTGGCGTTGCCCTCGGTAATCTTAAGTTTGTCTTCCTGGCTCAGCCAATCGATGGACTGAAAAATCGGCACGAGGTCTTCGAAGTTTCGGCCGGTCTTGGGATCGATGGCATTCACTGCGCCGAACATCTCTGTGGCGAACAGAACGTTGTCGACACCGACCCGTTTGATTAATAGCTCCATGGACTCCTTATCGTAAATCGCCATGTCCCAGTAAACCTTGCGGGCGCATTCCTCGAAATCTTCGAGGCCTTCCCTGACGTGCATGCCGCGCTGTCGGTTCCACTGGAACGGAATCGCGCCGCCACCATGTGGAATGATGATTTTTAGCTTGGGGAAATCCTTAAAGACTCTAGAGCGGAGGATTTCCACTGCCGCCGCGTTATGATGCGCAATGTAATAAGAGTTGGTCAAGTGCATCGCCGGATTGAGCGACGCGCTGGCGTGAATGGTGCACGGAATATCCAGCTCCACCAATTTTTCCCAAAGCGGGTACCACCATTCAGTGGCGACAGACGGTGTCAGCGGTTCACGTCCCCCAGCGACGTCGGGATTGACATTGCAACTCACAAATCCCAACTCTTTCACGCAACGGTCCAGCTCATCGACCCATTCCTTGGGACCGACTCCCGGAGACTGTGGAAGTTGGCAGACGGGTGAAACTCTATCTGGCCAGAGGCGGGCTACCCGTGCGATGAGGTCGTTGCAAGCCTCGGTCCAGTAGCGGCTTATGAGCGGCGAACCGAAGTGATGGCCCATGGCCGAAGCCTGCGGCGAAAAGAGCAGGCGATCGATTCCCGACTCCTTCATGCGCTTAAATTGTCCTTGCATCGAGCGCTCCAGCTGTTCGTCGCTGATCTGAAGCTTGGCTCGGGAGGGTTTGCCAAGGTCGGTAATCTGCCGGCCTCGGTAGGCTGGCAGATCCGCCGGAGCCGTCGTGTAGTGGGCGTGGGCGTCTATAATCATTTGTCATTCCTCGCTTTCACAATTTGAAGGTCCTCGATTAAAGAACTGAGTTGAACCTGAAACCTTAAAACCTGCAACGGCAGATATGCTTTCGATTGTCACTTCCTGTGCTGTCTGCTATAGGTCGCTTAACCTCAAATACAGGAGCATCGCTAACATGCCAGACATACCGCGGCTTAACGGCGTAATCAAAGCCTTGGAGGAAGGCAAAACCGCCTTCGCTTCGTTTACTCCAGTGGATGCCGAAAGCGCCATCTCCATGGCGAGCTCTTCTTTGGACGGCATCGCCTTCGAAATGGAGCACGCGCCGCTGGATTTTCCCGGCCTGCGTCAGGCGCTCCAGGCCATGCTCGACCGGCGCCAAATCGTTGAAGGAAAAACGCTCGCGCCAAAAGTTACTCCCATGGTTCGAATTCCACCGAATGGCGGCGAGATGAATCAATGGGTCGCCAAGCAGGTGCTCGATATCGGCGTCTACGGAATCATCTTTCCTCATGTTAGCACGGTGGAAGAGGCTTGGAATGCGGTTGGTGCCTGCCGTTATCCGAGGCTTAAAGAAGCGGCGCTCTACAATCCTCCCGGCATTCGTGGCGACGCTCCAACACGCGCCGCGCGCTATTGGGGACTGTCGCAGCAGGAATACTACAGTCGCGCCGATGTCTGGCCCCTGGCACCGCACGGAGAGATCCTCGTCATTATTCAGTGTGAAGACACCCGTGGCATCGACAATCTGCCAAGAATTCTCAAGGAAGTGCCGGGAATCGGTGTGGTGCTGATCGGCGAAGGTGATCTGAGTCAGGAGTTGGGTCATCCGAGGGATTACGATCATCCGGTGGTTGCCGACGCGATCAATTCCATTCTCAAGATCTGTAAAGAGCAGAAGGTTCCTTGCGGCCATCCGCACCCGGATGCCAAGAATATTGAGCGACTGGTCGCGAGCGGCTACCGTTTCTTGATGCCGACGGCGGCACGCTCGTTTGCTGTACTTGACCAGGGACGGAAGCTTTCCGGTAGGACTTAGATCGCCTTCTCTTAGATTTCATTTTTTGCCGAGAAGATTGATAAAGGTCGGATCAATCATTTCACTCGGCGAGATTTTTCGCTTCAGTCTTCCGCTTTCCATCTCTTGCTCGATGGTAACGGTTATTCCGGCTTCGAGGAGCCTCCCGTCCAACGGGAAGGAACTTCGATATTCATCATAGCCCGCGGCAGCCTCACCGGCATCCATCTTCACATATTTCCTGAGAGCCGCGATACCATCTTCGCGATTGTCGCGGGTCTGCCGCACGCCGCGCTGGAAAGCCCGTAAAAACCTGATCGTCTGCTCTTTTTCTTTGGCCAGCCAAGTTTCCCGAGCAATGAATCCGACGTTGGACCATTCGGGGTAAAGCTCTTTTAAATCAAATAGCAGGTTGAAGCCGGCAGCTTTGGCTCTTTCAGTGACCGGAAACCAGAGCACCGTGGCATCGACGATTCCCGAAACCAAAGTCGTGAAACGCGCCGGAGTCGCGCCGATCTGCAACATCGTTATGTCCTTGGGATCGACCGCGAATTTTCGCACGCTCGACCGCGTCAAGAATTCCGAGAGCGATCCGAAGCGGCTGATGGCGAATTTTTTCCCTTTCGACTCTTTGAGCGATCTGAAGTTCGGGTGGCCGTAAATCTGAAACGGCATGACATTGGAAATCGCCCAGAAATTCTTGATGTCTACACCGCTGGCGCGCGCCAGCACCGTTTCCGGCACGCCTCCAGCCATGATCTGCACATCGCCGCCGATAAGCGCTTGAAGATTAGTCGCGCCGGCGTTGAACATGACTACAAGGACGTCCAATCCTTCATCCTTGAAGAATCCTTTGTCTTGGGTCACGTAAATGGGTAAGAACGCTACGTTTACCGTGGAGACACCGACGACCATTCTGGCATCCGCGTGCTGAACCAGCAGCGCCCGCAACATAACCATAAGCAAAAGCAACAGCCAAAGCGTGGTTCGCCGCATAGTTGTTATTCCTCTTGATCTCCGAGTTGCCCGAAACCTAAAACCTGACACCTGACATCCGAAATCTGAAACCTGGCAACGATATTTTTATCGCAACGTCTCACTCACTTTTTGGGCGAAACTGAAATCGAACACCCGCTCGGGTGGTGGAGGTTGGGCCGTTTTGACACGCTGGGCCGCCACCGCGATCATCTCGCGTTGAAGGGTTTCATCTACACTCCCCGATGGCAGATAGTATTGCAAAGCCGCCTCGTAAATCCGCTCGGCGAAACGGTCACGGTCTCTGCCCAGATCAAGGTAAGGTCCCTTGATAAACTCAAGGGCATACTTCTTATCGTTGCGGATCAAGCGCAACGACCGTTGAGTGGCTCGGATCATCTTGGTGACGAGCTCGGAACGGTCGGAAATCGTCGCCCTGGTCGTTGTCAGGCCGCCTTGGACGGCGCGATACACATTCGCCCCGGACGCGAGCTTACGAAATCCCTCATCTTGAGCGAGAAAGTTTTGCGGGATCTGAAGCATGGTGGCATCGATAGTTCTGGCCTTTAAAGCAAGATAGGTCACATCGCTCGTTCCCATAGGAAGAAAAGTAACTTGATCCGCCGGAACCTTGTTGGCAATCAGAATTTGGCGAGCGAGGATTTCGGCCAAGGCCCCGTACGCGGTAATGCCCAGTTTTTTGCCCCTTAGTTGCTGCACGCTGGTGACACTTGGTGCGGCGATGAGATCAAAGGAGGGCTTGTCGGTCAAGGCGAAGACAATCCTCACGTCGACGCCGCTTACCGCGGCGGCGACAGCCGTTCCGGTCGCGGTGCCGAAATCGATCCCTCCGGCCAACATCGCCGGTACGGTTTGAGCCGCTTTTATGAAAATGAGCTCGGGTTCCAGTCCTTCTTCGCGAAAGAGCCCTCTGTCGCGGGCGATCATGTAAGGCATGTCCAATATGCTTCGTGAAACATAGCCGATGCGCACCGTGGCGAGTTTGGCGGATCTTTCGGCGGACCAGACGAATTGATTCGACGCTACAGCCACTAGCAGGAAGAAAACTAATAATCGTCCGATTCCCTTTTCTCTGCTCATGTCTGTCTCACGTTATGTCAATTTTGGACTGGGTGGGTTTTTGCCCTAACTGAAACCCGAAACCTGAAATCAAAAACCGCGATGGAGCATCGCTCACGCATAGGCATCGTAAATGCCCTCAAACTTGGCCAGCTTGAAGCGAACCATGTTTTTTGCGGCGGCCCTGACCAGCGCTTTCTCGCGGTCGGTGTTCGCGTTGCGCGCAATTGTCTCCGCGGCCATGGCGGTGTGCTCCTGGTCCACCTTGCCGTGGACGGTGAAGAAGGTTCGCGCCCGGTTATCCAGCCCGTAGTGTTTTTCCAACGCCGTGTCGAACTCCTCCGAGTAGCGGCAAACCATCGTTTCGTTCACCAGCGCGCCGGCGCGGGTTTCCGCCTGGGTGCCGAGAAACATTCCGCGGATAATTGCCCCCGTGTGCGCCACGCATTCATAGATCATAATTTCGTTATTGAAGTCTTCGTCCTTCAAACCGATCGCAAGACCGAAGCGCTTCATCAGATCCGGATGGGAGGATTCTTCCACAAACAACTCCACGAATTGGTTGTAAGCTGGCGGGTTGCTAGCGTTCCTCACCATGCAGAAAGCCAGACCTTTGTTGATGGCGTGATTGGAGAGATAGTGCTGGAGCGCGAAGCCCTGGAGTCGTCTCTTTGAAAGCTTGCCTTCCCGGACTTCGGAAAAGAAGCGGCCGTTCATGAGTTGCTGCACGCCCGGGTGAATAATCTCGCGAAGAACTGAATCGACAAAACTCTGGTTTTCCATGTTAGCCCTCCTTCATGGGTTTCCCTGAGAGGCAGCCGAACATTCTCAAAGGGCGCGACAGCTGTCAAGGGAAAGCATTTTTTCTGGTGATAGTCATAATAGTTGACACTTTTAAAACCCCGATGTTAAAAGCGCTCCATGGTAGTGAGACTAGTTGCGACGTTTGGCGTTCTCCTTGCAATCCTATCCTCGGTAAACCACAGCGAAGCCCAATCAAAAAAAGTTCGCGTGGCGATTCCTGGCTATACGATTGCAGTACTGTCTTTCCTCGCCGCCAAGACGAATGGCTATTACACCGCTGAAGGGTTGGACGTGGAACTGGTTGCCATGCGAGCGCCCACGGCCAATGTAGCGGTTCTAAGCGGGAGCGTCGAATTCTCCGCAGTGCCTTTGTCGGGTTTGACAACTGCACTTCGCGGCGCGCCGTTGAAAGTCTTGTTCTGTCAGAACGACAGACCGCAGCATGTACTCTTTGCAAAGTCGGATCTCCAAAACATCAAGGCACTGCGCGGAAAAAAGATCGCCGTCGTCGGCCCCGGTGCCATTGACGATGTTCTGTTGCGGGAAGTTTTCAGCGCCAACGGCATGGACGGCGGAAAAGATGCGGCGATTCTAGCAATCGGAGCTGCGGAGACCCGACTCGCGGCGCTGGCCACCGGCGCGGTGGACGCGGCTGTTCTTATCGCGCCGTTCTCCCTTAATGCGAAGGAAGCCGGCTTCAAAGAGCTGATAACTTTTAAAGAACGAAGGCTTCGTGTTGCCCAGCGGTGGGATCGTGGCGCGAGACGATTTTCTCAAGGCAGACCCGTTGACAGTAGAGAAATTCGTCCGCACAACATTGATGGGCTTTTTGTTGACGCGAGACAATCGTGAGGCAGCTATTAAAGTCCTTTCACGAAACCTGAAGATTGAGGAGCCGACAGCAGCAAGAATGTATGATTCCGCCAGACCCACCATGACTGCCGATGGAGCATTATCGGAAGAAGCGCAAAAAAAGGTTGTCTCGTTTGTCATGAAGCAAGCCGGAGCAAAGGAAGCCCCACCCTATGAGAAACTTTTCGATTTCTCGTTTATAAAGAAAGCCAACGCCACGCTTCAAGCCAAAGGCTGGCACCCCCGGTTCGTGAGGGTCTCGTCTTGTTGGGAAGTCAGGTATGATATTTGTGGGAGTGTTTAGTCCGAACTTTTTTTGGCAACCGAGGCCTTGCCATGTGCACTCTTCCTAGCGGAGTGAGGAGGCCGGAAGAGTCTCAACAGCATATTAGCAAGTCGTTAACTGGTGGACCACCAGAGTGGCTCGGCAGGCTAGTTGAGGATGACCAAACCATGACGAAACACCTGCCACCTGAGCTCCGGTCCAAGTACTTGTAAGGCCGAATTCAACGGGAAGATTTTTAAGAGGCTTTGACTGAGTTAACTGCTTCGTCCACGTTCGTGAGCCAGCCCTGTACCGGCTCGTTCCGACCACCTCCAGCAGTGATGAAAACATCATACAGCGCGAGTTAGCCCACAAGCTTGTCATACTCAGAATGGGGCCCAATCCAAAACCACAACAAATCTTCGCCGACCTCAGTAGCCAACGCTCGGTAGTGCAATCCAACTCGGACGGCACGATACTTTCCAACTTTCTTGAAGCGCAAGGACCGATGAGACGGGTTTACTTTAAGAAGCTCGAAGTTCTTGTTCGCAAGTTCTTGAATTGGTTCAGGCAGAGCTCGGTAACAGACCCAGAAGTTAGGAGAAGCAAAGTGCTTCAAATCTCTTTGCTCTTCCCCGCACGATGTTCAGCCAAGGCTTCTTCCGCGAGCTTGTCAAGTTTGCCAGCTCGGAGATCTTCTTCGATCTGGCGATCCCATTCGTCAGAATCGTACTCCTGAAACCACCTACGAAAAGCCAACAATTCCTTCCGACTGAGCTTGCGGATATCCTGTTCTATTTTTTCGACCTTTGTCATTCCCTGAACCTCCAATAAGGAATAATAGAATTGAAAAGGGTTTCTCAACTAGCGATTGTCGGAGGGTATTATAACCAACCGTCGTTCGCAAAAAAACAGAGTCAGCGATGAATCAATTTCTCGCTTCTATGATAAACCTTCTACTATGTTGGCAGCGAACGGGTGTGGACAAGTTGGCCGGTTGCGAGGTACTCGAGTTCCTCTGGGGTTGATTGCCGTCTCAAAAGTTCATTGCGGTGCGGATGGCGGCCGAAGCGGGCGATGACGTCGCGATGACTGCGGGCCTGATTTGCTGAGAACTCGAGCATGTCACGGTGCTCTCGCGGCGCCTCTTTGACAAGCTCTTCTGCGAGATTGACCGCTCGTTCCAGATTCGCGAGCTCTTCGGAATGTCCGAGGGGCAAGAAAAAGAAGGTTTTCTCCCAAGGTGTCGTGAGCGCGGCGTAGTGGCCGATTTCGATCCCTTCGAGTGCGAACCGGAGGGCTTTGGGATCTTGCGCGAATGCTTGAGCCGCTCCGCGATGGATCGTGCGTGAGAATTGATCGAGAACGATGATAAGGGCGAGCCGCGATCGTGGGCTTTGCGACCAGTTATCCAGTTCGCCCTTCGGTGCTCGCACGAACAACGGTGAAAAACGCTCGATTATTTCTGCGTCTGCACCGCCGCGAAACCACCACTCCATTTGGCGAGCCATCGCCGCGTGATCACCTGTCGGCAGGCTTGAAAACCAGAACCGAAGGACTTCTTCGAATTCTTCATTCTTTGAGATCAGCGCCACTTCCATTGTTGACAGTGAGAGTCATTCGGAATAGGTCTCGAATACTCAAATTAAAGGACTCCATGTGCCGAAAGCAAATCTAGGAGAGATTGAAATCTACTACGAACAACAAGGCAAAGGCGAACCGATTCTGCTGGCGCCGGCGTCTTGGTGGCCATCGGATACGTGGAACGTTGCAGTTGTGCCGTTTCTTTCAAAGCGCTTTACAACGATCACCTTTGATTGCCGCGGCACTGGTCGGAGCAGCAAGCCGGAGGACGGATACACGGTGGCGCAATTTGCAGACGATTGTATCCGGTTGCTCGGTCATCTTGGAATCTCCCGTTGCCATGAGGTAGGTTTCGCTCTCGGTGGGCAGATTGTGCAAGCGATGGCGATCGCGCGGCCGGATCTGGTTGCAACGATCACCATCGCGGCTTCAGGTTCCGGTGCGAAAACGCTCGACGGTGGCGCAAGAAACGTGTCGCCCGATACCGAACGAGAAATTCGCGCCATGGGGTTCGAGCGGTACATCCGCGCTTACATCGAAAACGATACCATGGCATTTAATCCGAAATTTTATCGCGAACATGGCGACGTGGTGACAGCCCTGGCCAATGCCGTCTGGTCGGGACAAAGCACGGTGGAACTCTTTCGCTGTCACGAGGATGCGCGTCTTACCTGGGACACTCTCGCGAAGGCTGCCGAGATAAAAGTTCCTGCGCTCATTCTCTGTGGCGCTGACGACGATGTGAGCCGGCGCGGTAGCACACCTGTGGGAACCGCAAAGCGTCTGGCCGAGCTTACGCCGTGCTGCGAACTGTTTTTGATTCCGAACGTAAAGCATATGACCTTTTGGGACGGCACCGGTGGGCTTGCCGCGCTGCAAGATTTCCTGGTACGGCATCCAATTGGAGCGAGTCGATGAATTTCGCATCCGAGCTTGTGAAGCAAGCCCGTCTCGCGCTAAGACCTGAAGTTCACAGTTTCAGGTTCAAAGCTCAAAGAAAAAGGCGGTCTCGTTCACATTGAACTTTGAACATTGAACCATTCATGAAGGTAAGATGCCGACGGCTAACATAGGCGATGTCAGTCTTTACTACGAAGAGACAGGACAAGGCGAACCGGTCCTGCTCCTGCCGCCTTCGTGGTGGCCGGCGGCAACCTGGAACGTTGGGGTTGTGCCTGCGCTCAGCCAACGCTATCACACCATCATCTTTGATTGCCGTGGAACGGGACATAGCAGTAAGCCTAAGGAAGGCTATACGGTCCAACAATTCGCTCAAGACGGCATTGCGCTTTTGTCGCATCTCAAAATTTCCCGTTGCCATGTTGTGGGCTTTGCGCTGGGCGGGCAAATCGTGCAGGCGATGGCGATCGCGCGTCCGGATTTAATCGCGAGTTTAACCATGGCTGCCGCGGGGCCGGGATCGAAGACCCTCAGCGGCGGCCCGCGGGATTTATCGCCGGAAGCCGCGCACGAAATTCGCGAAATGGGATTCGAGCGATACATCAAGACGCACATAAACAACGATGGAATGGCATTTAACCCGGATTTCTATCGCGCGCACCGGGACGTGGTTGACACTCTCGCCGATGCTCTTTGGTCGGGGCAAAGTACCGTGGAGCAGTTTGGCTATCACGAGAAGGCGCGCCTCACTTGGGACGCTCTAGCAAAGGCGGTCGAGGTCAAAGTGCCGACATTGATCCTCTGCGGTGCCGACGACGATGTGAACCGGCACGGTAGCACGCCGGTGGGGACGGCGCATCGATTAGGCGAACTGATTCCGGGGGCGGAGTTGGCACTGGTTCCAGGCGTTAGACACATGACTTTCTGGGACAGCGATGGCGCGCTCAAAGTATTGCAGGATTTTCTAGCGCGCCATTCCATTGGTAGGAACTGATGCTGTTCGGCCAGGATGTCGAACTTTGAACAGGACCAAAAGGAGAAGTCGACAATAATGAGAATCCGTAAACGCATGACAACTGTCGTCAGCAGAGTAGTAATGATTATCGTGGGTTTCTTCGTGAGCGGCGGCTACGCACAGGAAAAAGGCAAAACTGCGGGCAGCGAGGCGATCGCGCAGCTCTACGCCGGCGCAAAAAAAGAAGGAACCGTCATCATATGGGGACCTACTGATGCAATTATCTATAGAAAAATGCAAGAAGCACTGGACAAACAGTATCCGGGGATCAAGATTGAACATTTTGAAAGCATACCGGAACCGTTGGTGCAGAGAATTATCGCTGAAAGTCAGGCGGGAAAGCCGGCGAGTGTCGACATTATTCAGTCCGGCTCGCTGCGCGCGGTTCGACCTTTGATCGATCGGGACATGCTAGCTACATACCCGGGATGGGTAAAGGATTTCGGCCTTGATGCGGTCTATGCGGGCGGCCGGTTTGTCGGAGCCTACAACCTGACCTTGCCGATTGCCTACAATACGAAGACGGTGAG
>Ga0209799_1000055_pt1 | contig 20397 bp, 16 predicted proteins | sample PanSoiPlo36MoBio_FD_188324 | JGI IMG/M metagenome (GOLD analysis project Ga0209799, IMG submission 188324) | Tropical forest soil microbial communities from Panama analyzed to predict greenhouse gas emissions - Panama Soil Plot 36 MoBio (SPAdes)... | ecosystem: Environmental > Terrestrial > Soil...
CGGCAAGCTATGGGTGCGGACCTTTTGTCTTACGGCGTTCAAATGAATCTGCCCACTTTGGAGGCTGCAACGCTGTATTCGTATGAGCAAGGCCTGACGGAGCGAAAACTTGCTGTGAACGAACTCTTTGCTCCGGAAACATTAGATCTCTTCAGCAATGGCTAAGTCATAAGCTCGGATTTCGATGCCGAGCTGAGGAGCGGTCTCCGGTTACCGCGCGAGAAGCTTCAGTTTGTTTTTGGCGCTCTTGCCGATTTTGTTGCGCGGAAATTTGCTGGCGATATGCTCCAAGAGATCTTTGCCGAGGGTGCGCTCATCTCCCGGGCGTTCGACGAAGTTAAATCCCAGCGAGAAGACTTCCTCGGGATCGAGGCTTTTTTCTTTCCTGAGAGCCTCAGACAGCGGATAAGCCGAATTCCGGTAGAGATCCGCTAGTAATTCCACCGCCGGATGGTGGCGATGACTTGCTAAAGTATGAGAATGCAATTTCAGCTGAGCCACCGCGAGTTGGAATTTGTTCTCCGGCTCGATGTCGGCAAAATCTTTGAGCGGGGTGAGAAAGGCGACGGCTTCCTTGTATTTTTTGGCCTTGATGAAACGCGCACCTTGGACCACCAGCTGATCACGAGTGAAATTCGTATCCGCTTGCTTAAGCACATACAAAAACGCCGTCTGAATCCGCTCGTCGGCGGCCAAAGCGGCTTGCAACCGTTGCCAAAGTAACTGCAGAGTATCCTGCCGCCACTTGCCCTCAAAGGAAGGCAGCAGCTCAGCGATGCTCCAGGCTTTGCTCGCGTCGTCGCAGGTTAACAATTCCTTGATGAGCGCAGCGCGAGCTTCAGGAATCTTGCGCAGTGAGCTCGCAGCAACATCTCGGCGGCGATAGTCGGGATCGCCCAACTGTTCTACCAGTGTACGTACGGTTGCCGGCGTGCTGAAAGCTCCCATCTTGCGCAATGCAAATTTCTGGATTTCTCCATGAGGGCTTTGCAGCAGCCGGGACAGTAACGATCGCGCGTCCTCGGGCAATTCATGCGTGTCGAGCAGGTCTAAGACCAAACGCGTGATCTCGGAAAACTCTGCTTCCTCAACCAACGTAAAGAGCTTCGCATGTTCATCCTTTCTCAAATCTTGCTGTCTGAGACAATGGAGCAACGCCACCAATGCATGAGAGCGAAGTGTGGCATGATGCTCGGGTCCGATAAATTTAAAGAGCCAGCGGCGGGCTCGCGGAAAACCAAGTTGTCCCATGAGGCGTATGGCAGAAACCACGGCAGGGCGCTGTTGTTTGGCGTCCAGCTTCATAGCGAAAGCCTCAACTTCGGTATAGAGTGATTCCTGCTCTTTGGAATCCATTGCGCGGATCGCTGGTGTCATCAAATCACACACTGCCTTATTGAATTCGTCGTTTCCGGGAATAAGCAGCTGGAGCAACCCTTTAATGGCTGCCCTACCGCGTACAGCGCAGAAAATGCGGGCCGCGTTCAATTGCCATAGGCGCGATCCATCGGCCGTATGTTTACCCAGTGCATCAACCGCCGGCTGACCAGCGGCGCTCAGCAATTTAATTACTCGCTCCTGGGTTTCTTTGTCAGGATCATCTAACAAGCGAAGCAGTAGGGGAACGCATGACTTAATTGGCATCTCTTCCAAGTATCGAAGAGCGTAGTCTTTGAGCACGGGGTTGGCATGGTCCAGTGCCGCGGCGACTGCCTTTAAGACTTCCGGGTTCTGCAATTTAAGCGCCGCCAATACCAACAACACCGCGCAACGCTGCTCAATGGAACCGTTTAGAGCCAGATCGACCACTTGCTGAAGAGTTTTATCCATAGGGTATTCCTGCAACCTTCTTTAATTATTTACCAACGTGATCCAAGGCAAAAGTCAAGACGAGGCCAGGCTGGCTGGACGATCTGTCAAAAAAAGGGCCCGATCTCTACTGGAGATCGAGCCCAATAAGTTTTGCTACTGGCGGAATAGGCGGCTTTGTCAGTCTATGCCGATCTGCGATTCTGGTGAAATTACTGCAGTGTTCTTGTCATGACGTGGGTTGACCGGAAGCGACGACGAAACGAGCCCGGCGATTTTGCGCCCAACAGTCTTCTGTCTGCTCCGTGCACACGGGGATTTCCTCCCCGTAACTAATCGTTGATAGCCGATCGTCACTGATACCCAGAGTTACCAAGTAATCCCTAGCGGTTTGTGCGCGCTTGGCTCCCAACGCTAGATTATACTCGGCTGTGCCCCGCTCGTCGCAGTGCCCTTCAATTTGTATACGTAGCGCTGGGTTGTTCTTGAGCCAATCCGCGTTGCCTTTAAGGGTCGCGCGCGATTCTTCGGTGAGATCGTAGCGGTCGAACCCGAAGTAGACGTCCTTCACTGGGCTGGATGCAGGCGTGGCGGTGCTCTGACCGCTCTGTAACGCTTCCAGGCTGGAAGGTGCTGATGTTAGTCTTTTGGCTTCACCCGATGACCCAAGGTTCCTCCCGGCAGTGGCATTGGGATTCTCCACCGTCCATTGTGGGGACTGCGGATTTTGTGTCTGCGCAACCTGCGCTCCCCCACAGCCGATTAATATAAGTGAGGTCAGCAAGCTCCAAACTAAACCGATCATTTGATTCTCCTTTCCGATACCGATTAGGAAGGACAAAATCCAAATCCTGAAAATGAAATTGTGAGGCATCGCTTCCAAGCTGTCAATCAAAAGTACACCGTTTGGATTTTTCGGTAAGCTGTGTTTGCCAGTCTTTCCTATGGATATCCCTATCGCTCTTGCATTGGATTGATTTTAACGTAGGAGGAGTCGGAGAAAGAGATGACGGGTCGGGGGGTGAGTTGAAAATTTGAACTTCGCCAGAAAGCTCATCCTGCGTCCAATTGTTTCATCAACCAGTCGGCAATAAAGGTTCGGCGGTCGAAACGCTTCTCGCCGTGACCGACGCCCGCAAGCATTTCTCGCTGCGGCGAATTGACAGCTTTCTCGTAGAGTTTGAGGGCACCGCGTGGATCCATGACTCGGTCGTCAGGACTGTAGCCGACGAGCAGAGGGCATTCGATGCGATGGGCTCTGCCCTCCAGTGTAAATTCTTTGATTTTTTCTCTAGCTTCCTTGAGATCCTTGGCCCCGATAAGCCATCTCAGACGATCCTGAATGGGTGGGTAATAGTCAAAGATATCATCGACCAGATTATACGCGCCGCTCCAAACTGCCACCGCCTTGATCCGTTTTTCTGTGGTTGCGCATCGCGGACCAGAGTACCCCACCCATACTGGAACCGTGAAGGCCAATCCGGTTTGGATCGACATCCGTACGGGTGACCAAATAATCGATCACGGCCTTGGCCACCCGCTCCGATTCCGGTGAGGCATAGAGTTTTTTCTCTCTGAGGGTTCCGCCCTGTCCGGGTCCGTCCACATCGATGAAAGACATGCCGCGGCGCACGTATTGACCGGCTCCGCCGTCTTCCCCGCGGAGCAAGATCCCGTCGGCTCCGCCGTAGTTGTAGACAACCGGAAGTCGGCTTGCCGGTTTACCTCGCCCCGGATAGAAAAGGGCATCGAGCAAATGACCACTGTAGGGGATTTGCACCTGCTCGAAGGGTGGAGAAACCAGACTCCAAGCCTTGCCGAAATTGTTTTGTAGTTTTGTGTAAGTAGGCAGCATGCGTGGGTCGGTTTCGGGCAGATAGACGAGCGCACGCCGATAGAAATCAGCAGCCGGTAAATAAAACTCATGAGCGGTAACGTTGCGCTCTTGGCGTTCGAAGTTGGCTGCTAACTTTTCGTTTTTCTCGGCTACTTGGCTCCATTCGACATGCCAAGTTTCCAAATTGAAAAATTTGACCCGGCGAGCTACACCGCGAATATCCGGATCGGGGTGATCCGCTGAGATTTCCATGCGGATCTCTAACTGGCCCCCGCCGGGCAGCCCGCGCCCAGAATAAAGCATTTTTTCAGCGTGCTCTCTATCGAGCACGTCTTTACCAGCTGCTTTTGCCATGTCTGACTTCCTCCGTGCGCTCTTTTGAAATAGTCCGAATTCTTCCTTGCCTTAGGAGGAGCGAAAATTCAATCGGCGTGTTCTAGTAAGCCGGAACCAAGAAGAGGCAGAGCGCTGGTTAGGATTCCGGCGTGGTTTCGGGACGTTTACGTGCATGGGTGCGGATTGCACCCACTCCCTCATAGACGCGAGGGAGGGTTATGGTAAAAGTAGTTCCCTCTCCGACTTGGCTCGTAACCTCTACCGTGCCACCGAGTACCTCGGAGAAGGTTTTGACGATGTGCAACCCTAAGCCAACGCCACCCTGTGAGCGAGTTCTAGAGGCGTCGAGTTGAAGAAACTTTTCGAAGATCAAGGGTAAATCCTGGGGGGCAATGCCGATGCCGGTATCAGTCACGCTGAGATCAACGCGGTTTAACCCCGCCACATGATGTGCCGACACGATGACATGACCGGTCTCCGTAAACTTCAGAGCGTTGTTGATCAGATTTTGCAAGATGTGCTTGAGTTTGTCGCGGTCGGTGCGAATTACGGGGAGATTTGACGCATACTCCCAGCGCAGGGTTACGTCCTTTCCCAAGGGATATTCATAAAGCAGCCTGAGCTCGTCGAAAAATTCGGGGAGAGATAATTCGTCGCATTCTACGACGACTCCTCCAGCCTCAATCTTGGTTGCGTCCATAATGCTGTTGACCATCACCAGCAGTTCATTCGAGTGACGCGTGACTTTGTCCAGCGCATTGACCTGTTCCGGATTAATCTCGCCCAGGACTCCGTCTTGGACAATTTTCGTATAGCCGGCGATGACATTTAGTGGAGTACGCAACTCATGAGACATGACGCCCAAGAATTCGTCTTTGACTTTGTTCGCTTTTTCAAGGTCAATAGCCTGTTGTTTTGTCTGTTCGTAGAGTTGAGAGTTTTGAATGGCTCCGGCAGCTTGTCCGGCAAGCGTGCGCAGGAAGTTGATTTCTTCGTCGCTAAAGTGGCGATTCCGTTGGCAATAAAAAGAGAGAATCCCGAGCACTTTGTCGTGAGCTATCAAGGGTACGCCGAGGTAGGAAACGAAACCGTTCTGGCGAAAAAAGTCTGAGTCTGGACCGATGTCGGGAATCTGGATGTTTGAAATCCGGACGGCATCCTTAACCTGGAGCACCGGGTGAGTTTGGCCATGGGCGCGACCTGCGCTGTGGGCTCTCCAGGCTTCTTCGTCGATGCCACACGCGGCGACCTTAACAAGCTCTCTTTCCCTCTTGTCAAGCAACATGATCGTCGTCGCGGTTTCCGGCACCAGGACGGTAAGTTTTTCCAAAAGAACGTGGAGTACGGCACGCAGTTCCAGAGTGGATGTTGTCGCCAGGTTGATTTCGTAGAGTGCGACTTGGCGTTCCGTATGACGTTGGATATCCAGCTGTGCTTTCTTCTGTTCTGTAACGTCGCGAACAATACAGACAAAGGCAAGGGGATCCATGGCTGGATCGTCGCGCATCGCGAAGGAAGAAACGCTCAAAGTGGCGCGCCCCGTATATTGATCGATCAGCGGGAATTCGTAATCGCGCACAGATCCGCTCAAAATAACACGATCTAGAATAAATTCCGGTGGTGCGATGATGGATGTCAAGTTTTGGATGCGATTTCCGATAAGCAGGTTTTCCGGTCGCTTGAATAACTGGCAGGCGGCTCGATTTGCTACTCGAACGGTTCCTTCATTATCTAGAACGAGGAGAGCGTCCGCCATGGCATTGATGATCTGCGTTGCGGCGAAGGCCGGGGTAATATCGACGAGCCTATAGCGCCATACCGCTCGCGCGGTCAGGATAATGAAACCGAGCACGGCTAGATAACCGAACGGATAGAAGGGTATGTCAAAGGCCGCGAGATAATCGAAGGATGCGAGATAGGCTATGCAGAAGGCGACGAACAATGCCTTGCTTCTCAGTTTTTCTACGCCGGGCGCCGGCGCATGATATTCTTGCCAATAGTGTCGGAGGCTCAATGCCATCAAGCCGAAGAAAAAACCAAGAAAGGGTATGCTCGCCCACTCGTAACGAGCATAATAACCCCACCAAAAGCGGTTGACTCCAGTGATAAAGGCATCGCCGTACAGAGCTGTTACGAGGAAAAAACTGGACACGAGCCAAGCGAGCCAGACTCGGGTCTTGTGCTTTGAATAGATTGCTAGAGTGCGGACCGTGAAGTGATATACGGCGGCGGGGATGGAGATGATTCCCAACTGGCCCATTACAGCCCAGGCGCTCGCCACAGGCACAGCCAACGCGCAATACATCACGGAATAGCAAAAAAGCCAGATGGCCGCGGTGACCGTCATAATAAAGAAGGAAAGACTGACACGTGAATTGCGTTCCCCGACAAGCACGATGAAGCCGAGAGCAATAATAGCGACCCCGGTCATTAAGGTCGGGATAGCGTATGGGTTTAAACTATAGTTAGCCGCGTCGAAAAGCTCAGGGGACATGATCTGGAAGGGGTGCCCTTCAGATTCCGCGATTGAAACCCTTGGAAGCAGAAACGAAGGAAGAGAATATCCTGCGTTGGAAAGGATTTTTGCGCGATAAAATCTCGGGATGCCATTGTACGCCGAGGACGAAACGATGGTTGGGGCTTTCAAGCCCTTCGATCAGTCCATCTTCCGCCGTGGCATTCACCACTAGTCCTCTACCGACTCTCCTAACCGCCTGGTGGTGGGTTGTGTTGACCTCCAAGGTCCGCTTTTGGACGATCCGTTTGAGGCGTGTCCCAGAATGAATTAGTACTTGATGACCGCCTTTATCTCTTTTTCTTCTCTGCTCGTGCTCCATGGCGTTTGGAAGTTGGGTCGCGATATCTTGGTAGAGAGACCCGCCCAAGGCGACGTTGATAATTTGCGCGCCGCCACAGATTCCCAGAAGCGGTAAATCCCGATTCAAGGCCAAATCAACTAATTCCAGCTCAAACTCGGTCCGGTCCCTCTTGATTGCACCTAAAGTACGGATCGGAGTTTCACCGTAGTAACTTGGGTGAATGTCGAAATTTCCGCCGCTGATCAATACTCCATCAACCTGTTGGAGTATCGTGCAAAGCCTGTTCCGGGAAGCAAACGGTGGGAGGATAAGCGGAATTCCGCCCACTTCTTGGATTGCACGGCAATATCGCTGGGGCAAAAACAGGGTGGGTTCCTGCACGGAATCAGTGCCGTTTGCTGAAACCCCCGACAAATCGGCGGTAATGCCAACTAGAGGGGCCCGGCTCGTGCTCGCTTGGCTCATTTTTGTTGGTCGTATAGACGTTTGTAGATTCGGTGGTTGCGCAGCACTAGTTTAACGTAACCGCGTGTTTCTAGGTAGGGTATGCGTTCGACAAATTCCTCCGCGTCATCGGTTAGAATCTCTTTCTCCCAGCGATCGACCGCAGCCTCGCCGGCATTGTAGGCGGCGATGGCTTTGAACCAATCATTTGAGTAATGTTGCAGAAGATCCCTTAGGTATTGAGTACCAAGCGCGAGATTAATCTCTGGATGGAACAATTGCTCGTTGGAAGGCGGAGAGATTCCGATCTGCTTCGCTACCCGGGATGCCGTTGACGGTAGCAGCTGCATCAATCCCAGCGCTGTCGCGGGCGAACGTGCCTGGGGATCGAACAGGCTCTCTTGTCGAATCAAAGCAAGAATGAGGTAGGGATCGAGGTCCCGTTCCTGGGCTTTTTGTTGAATCATTTCCCAGTACGCCAGGGGAAACCGATAGAGGTTTCGCTCGCTTTGGGAACTCGGAAGTTGATTAGCGATGGCTAGGCTGCGGCCGTATGCCTGGTTGTTGAAATATTCTTGCATCAGTAACGGACGTAAGCGGGGTTGCTTGTTAGAAAGACGATCAACCTCACTGATCTCGGCCACCGCCAAGCGGTGAAGCGAAATAGCAGCAAGCTCCCGTGCGCGAGAGAGATGGTAAGTAATCTCCACACTCATCGGGGGATCGGCTTCATCGGCGCGAGCAAGGACAGTTATTTTTGGTTCTTCAACTGCTATTCCCATCCTAGCCAGGGAGTTCAAGGCGAGAGCCTGATAGTAAGATTCCTCGGCGCCGTCGACGATCTGCCGATAAATTCGGATAGCTGTTTCCGCGTCACCGACCTTCTCGGCGCTGCGGCCTTGCCAATACAATCCTGTGGTCCGAAATCCGCTGTCCTTGGCATTGGCGGCTAGGCTTTGAAATGTCGCATAGGCCCGTGACCATTCGCGTTCGCGATAGTAGAGCCAAGCAAGACGTGACGCGGCGTCATCATGCACTTGGCTATTGGGAAAATTTTTGACGATACCCGTGTAAAGGCCTATCGCTTCTTGCTTTCGGCCAAACGACTCGTAAATGTCGGCGGCGGCATAACGGGATCGTTCGATATAGGGACTGGTCGGATAACGCTCCATAACCTGCCTGAAATAATTGAGGGCCTGCGCATTGTCGTGTCGATTCCACAGGATCTGGCCGATTTGGAAGAGCGCTTTGGGAGCCTCCGGGCTTTTCGGATAGTCCCGAGCAATCTGCTCAAGTAGCGGAATCGCTTCGTTTCGCTTCCGAAGCGAGAGATAGAGATCGGTGAGTTTTGGCAATATCCGGCGACGCAGAGTAGGCTCGGAATTGTTGCTCAAAAGCCTCTTGTAGAGAAGCTCTGCTTCACCATATTCGCCTTCCCGCGTTAGGCGGTCCGCTTCTTCCACATTTGCTTGAGTCGTGTTAAGTCCAAACTGGTCCGGATATTTTTCCCTGAGCCGCTTTACAGCTGCACGTGCTGGTGCTGCCCAACGCGAACGAGGAGAAAGGGTTCTCAGTTCTGAGTAAAGTCCATGTGCTTGACTTAGATCGGCTACCGCCTCTTGTGACTGCGCCTGAAGAAAGATCGCTTCCTCGATGATTTCTGGGTTAAGGTTGTTTTCAGCCCGCAGAGAACGCAAAGTTTCGTTAGCCTGGGCATATTTTTTTTCCGCCAGATCTATCTTTGCTTGTTGCAGTTGGGCGGGTTGGAACCAAATACTTTGGGGATAGCGGCTCCTGAGTTGCGAAAGAAACTGCCTTGCCGCGTCGAGGCTGCCCTCCTTAAATGAGATTAACCCCAGATAATAGAGGCTGTAGTCCGCGAGCGAGAAATCCGGCTCCAAAGCTTGCTGGAATAATTCTTTGGCCTGGGCCAGGCTGCCGCTTGAATACAATGCATAGGCCTTCGCGAAGTTGTCACGGGGGTTGGGCGCCTGGGCGAAGGTTACAAACGGGATGGCGGCAAGGATGAAAATCACCAGGAGGCATTTGGCTCTGGATATCATCTCGTAGACCAAAGTTTAGCGGACGTACGCGACTGAATCAATCATGAGCCGCGACCATGCTATTGTTTTTTAGTGCTGCGAAAGCTATTTATCCACACTATACGCAGATCGGTGACAGCCCAACACCATGTTGAGCGTCGCGGCGCTTGGCAAACGGAGGTTAGCTCGTTGAAAATAGAAGGCAGCTACACGTTTAACGCTCCCAGGGAGAAAGTTTGGCAGGTATTGCTCGACCCCAAGATTATGGCCCAGTGCATGCCAGGGTGCGAGAAGATGAACGAAATTGGGCCGGATCAGTACGAAGCGACCATGAAGGTTGGCGTTGCTTCGGTTAAAGGGACTTACAAAGGGAAGGTTTCGATCAAGGATAAACACGCGCCTTCTCATTATGTTCTCAGCGGCGAAGGGTCCGGCGGACCGGGTTTCATGCAGGGCGATGTATCTATTGACCTCGAGGAAAACCAGGGGCAAACAGTGCTCAAATACAGTACCGATGCGAAAGTGGGAGGATTGATAGCAAGCATCGGTCAGCGAATGCTCAACGGTGTCGCTAAGATGATGATGGATCAGTTTTTCAAGAAGGTAGAGAGTTTTATCTAGCAAGCTCGCCAAACTGTCCACACCCGGTGTTAGGATAGACGAGTAGAACTATGTCGCCCACCGTAAGCGTCATTATCCCCACTTACAACCGTTGGCCCATGGTCGGGGAAGCTATCGAATCTGTCCTGGCACAAAGCTATCGGTCGTGGGAGCTTATCATCGTCGATGACGGTTCCACTGACGATACCTCTGAACGTTTGGCGCTGTACGGCTCCAAAATCAAGTACATCTCGCGGCAGAGAAGCGGTGTGGCCGCCGCCCGCAACCACGGCATCGCTAGCGCAACGGGGCAGTATGTAGCGTTCTTGGATTCGGACGACCTCTGGATGCCGAGAAAACTGGAAGTTCAGACAGCGTTTATGGAACAACATCCCAATGTTCAGATTTGCCAGACCGAAGAAATCTGGATTCGTCGCGGAGTTAGGGTAAATCCCAAGGCCAAACACGCCAAGCCTTCTGGAGATATTTTCCGCTCTAGTCTCGATCTCTGTTTAGTAAGTCCGTCGGCGGTTATGATGTCGAAGCCGCTGTTTACTGAATCTGGCGGGTTCGACGAAAGTTTTCCGGTTTGTGAAGATTATGATCTCTGGTTGCGAATCAGCGTCCACTGCTCAGTCCCGTTGATTCCCGTGCCCTTGGTTGTAAAGCGAGGCGGCCACAGTGACCAGTTGTCCCACTACACGTGGGGAATGGATCGTTATCGGGTCCGATCGTTACGGAAACTTTTGGCTACTGGGCTTCGTGGCCCGAAACGAGAGTGGGCAATCGGAGCATTGAAACGGAAAATTTCCGTCCTCTGCCAAGGTGCAAGGAAAAGAGGCAAAGAATATGAGGCGACTGCATATGAGAGTATGCTGTCTGAAGTTCTCCAGGAGACACTGAATGTCGGAGATCCAGATTCGCCAATATGCGAAAGAGAAGGGATTCCATCCGCAAACTCTGGATCGGTGGTTGGGTTGGGATCAACTCGCTAGAGACACATTATTTCGGCTCGCCGTGGGCCTCAAGGTTGGAGAAAACCATCTGCGCGATCTCATGGATTGGGTCGAGGAAATCGCGCTGCGTGATCAATCGACGATCGCAGAAATCTTGACATCGAAGCCGATCGTTGACATCGAATCCGATCCCCGATTAGGCCGCGCCGACAAGCTGAAGCGAGTAAAGGAAGAGTTGAGACGGCTGCGATTCCCCAGGCTGGCTCAGATTGAGGATTCAATCCGAATGCGAATTCAAGAACTGAGATTGCATCCTGAGATCCGTCTCACGGTGCCTCCCGGGTTGGAGGGAGGAAAGCTGAGGGTAGAATTTAGCGCTTCGACCCCCGAGGAGCTCAAAAAGCTGACTGTCAAGCTCGCCGAGGCTACGGCCGCAAACTCCATCCGGGAGATTTTTGCTCTTTTGGCTGGGGAGGCAGTGGAAAATCGCTGAAAGTCAGATCACTTTTTTCGTGGGTGACATGCAACTTTTTCAACCTCAAGAGGTCGTTGTCGAGCGGGGCTCCGAAGCGAGTCCCATCTACAGGAACTTGCGCAATGCGTTATTGCGAACTCCATTTAGAATCGTCGATTCGGTTTCAACAGAAAGCGAAACAAGAGTCTCCTTTGCGTCTACATTCGGCGCCTCAAAAAAAAGGCTCTTTTTGACGCGACACAAAGGAGAATTTCTCAAGAAATGTCCGGGCAGCGACGGACAGGTTTGCTGCAATTATTTTGTCATCAACTTTGCTAGCAATTGTCCCATGGACTGCAGCTACTGTTATTTGCAGGAATATCTGGCCGATAATCCTGATCTCAAGATTTTTAGCAACGTGGACGATTTGTTAAGCGAAGCCGATGAGCTTTTGAGCAAGCACCGCCGATTCTTTTTCCGGATCGGGACGGGCGAGATCACGGATAGTCTCGCTCTGGATCCTTATATTGGTTTTGCCCGCGAAGTCGTTCCCTTTTTTGCCGAACAGTCCAATGCGCTCCTGGAGTTAAAAACCAAAAGCGACTGCGTCGAAGGGCTGCTCGTTCTAGATCCTAAGGATCGCGTCGTGGTGTCATGGTCGATGAATCCACAGCTGGTCATCGATCGCGATGAGCATGGAACAGCCTCTCTCAGCGAGCGTCTGCTGGCCGCCCGCCGTTGCCAGAATGCGGGTTATCGGTTGGGTTTCCACTTTGACCCGATAGTCGAGTACCCAAATTGGGAAAGTGATTACGAAGATATGCTCGACCAAACTTTCAGTAGCGTCGATTGGCGCAGAATCGCATGGTTGAGTATGGGAGTCCTGCGCGATACACCGAGCTTGAAACGAATTATCCGGGGCCGCTTTCCACAGACACGGCTTCTCACCGGCGAGCAAGTGCTCTGCCCGGACGGCAAGTTGCGTTATTTTCAACCCATGCGCGTCGACATCTACCGCAAGATGCTCCGCTGGATTCGCCGAGCCGCCCCGACCGTCAAAGTCTATCTCTGTATGGAATCCAAAGAGGTGTGGGAACAGGTTTTCGGTTTTGTCCCAAGCTGCGAAAAAGAGCTTGGCAATCAAATGGCGCCTTCCCATTAATCGTTTTTCATGCCCAATCGAGAAAGCGCGATCGGAGTATTCGATTCCGGCATTGGGGGACTCACGGTTCTCCAAAAGATTATTGAGACATTACCGAACGAAAATACTGTTTATCTAGGCGATACTGCGAGAGCCCCTTACGGGACGAAGTCAGTTGAGACTGTACTTCGGTATTCATTTGAGAATACTGAGTTTCTCGTCCAAAAAGGCGTCAAAGCAGTTGTCGTGGCGTGCAACACATCGACCGCTATTGCCCTGCCGCCACTGAGAGATAGCCTTTCGATTCCCGTAATTGGGGTCATCGAGGCCGGTGTACGGAAAGCCATCAAGATTACAAAGAATAAAAAAGTTGGCGTTATCGGCACTGAGGCAACCATCCACAGCGGCGCTTACACGCGAGCGTTGAAACAAGCCGATGCTGGGGTCGAGGTTTATAGCCGCGCCTGTCCTCTCTTCGTACCTTTGGTGGAGGAGGGATGGACGGACAACGACGTGGTGCAAATGACCGTCAAGGCTTACTTGGGCAGTCTCAAGCAAAGCGGCATCGACACCTTGATTCTCGGTTGTACACACTATCCATTGATTAAGAAAGTAATTCGCAGTTTCATGGGAAGCGATGTGCGATTGGTAGATTCCGCCGAAGAGACGGCGAAGGAAGTCGAGTCGGAGCTTAAGAAGGGTGTACTAACCAGGAAAAAAAGTAACGCCGTTCACAGTTTCTTCGTTACCGATGCTCCCGAGCGATTCATTAAGATCGGCCGCCGCTTTCTAGGTGAGAAAGTGGAGTCGGCGGTGCGCATCGAACGCTAAACTGGCGTCGATGCAGTGGTTTGACAACGGGTTGTAACCGCTGGTAGCAATCGTGTATTTTAATGTAGGTAGGAGATTACTAGATTAAGAACATTTGGGAGTCACACTTCTGTAATGTTTGATCTAATTAAAAAGATCGTCGGAACAAAAAATGACCGGGAGGTCAAGCGCATTCGTCCGTATGTGCTTAAGATCAATGAACTGGAAGCCGAATATCAGAGACTTAGCGACGCCGAACTGCGCGATAAGACAGAGCAGTTCAAGAAGCGTGTTCGTGAGGCTACTGATCCGTTGCGGACCACCTTCGAGGAGGTGCAGAAAGAGGCCCTCGCGGCAGATCCTGAGGAGCGCGAGGAGCTAAAAAGCCGGGTCGAGGAGTCAGACAAGGAATTGCGCAAAGCAGAAGCGCAGATTCTTGAAGAACTCATACCCGAAGCCTTCGCGGCCGTTCGTGAAAGCTCACGGCGTACCATCGGGCTTAGACATTTTGACGTTCAACTGATCGGTGGAGTGGTCCTGCATGAAGGCAAAATCGCCGAGATGAAGACCGGCGAAGGCAAAACATTGGTCGCGACTTTACCTTTGTATCTAAACGCACTCACTGGCCGAGGCGTTCATCTGATTACGGTAAACGATTATTTGGCACGCCGCGATGTTCAATGGATGGGACCGATTTACCATAAGCTCGGCCTGTCGGTGGCTTCCATCGTTCATGAAGCCAGCTATCTGTTTGATCCGACATATTTAACCAAGGATTATCGGTATCTCAACCTGCGCCCGATCACACGTCAAGAAGCTTATCGCGCAGATATCACCTACGGCACGAACAACGAATTCGGGTTCGATTACTTGCGAGATAACATGAAATTCTCGCTCGATGAGTACGTCCAAAGAGAGCTCAACTTCGTTGTCGTCGATGAAGTGGACAATATCTTGATCGACGAGGCCAGAACCCCGCTGATCATTTCCGGACCGGCGGAAGAATCCACGGACAAGTACTATATCATCGACCGCATCATCCCCAAGTTGCAGCGCGGTGCCGTGATTCAAGGTGATCCATCCCAGGAGGATCGCGCCGCCATCGAGGCCAAGGGCGACTATACGGTGGATGAAAAGAGCCGCTCGGTGACCTTGACCGAAACGGGTGTTGCCAAAGTAGAACGCCTGTTGGGCGTGCACAATCTTTATGATCCTCGCCAGATCGATACCTTGCACCATGTGCAACAGGCGTTGAAGGCTCATGCGATTTTTAAGCGCGACGTTGATTACGTCGTAAAAGACGGTGAAGTGATCATCGTTGATGAATTCACTGGTCGATTGATGCCGGGCCGCCGCTGGTCCGACGGGCTACATCAAGCCGTGGAAGCTAAGGAACGCGTGCACATTCGTGAAGAGAACCAAACGCTGGCAACGATCACGATCCAAAACTATTTCCGCATGTATAAAAAACTTGCCGGAATGACCGGAACCGCCGATACGGAAGCGACGGAGTTCAAAAAGATCTATAAACTCGACGTTGTCGTGATTCCGACCCATCGCAATATGATCCGCATCGATCATCCGGACGTCGTCTATCGAACCGAGAATGAGAAATTTGACGCGGTGGTTGAGGAGATCGAGGAGCGTCATAAAAAAGGTCAACCCATATTGGTGGGGACGACCTCCGTCGCGAAGTCTGAGCGGCTCTCCCGGATGCTCAAGAAGAAAAACGTCAAGCACAACGTGCTCAATGCAGTGAACCACGAGGCAGAAGCAACTATCATTGCTCAGGCGGGTAGACTGGGTGCGGTCACGATCGCGACCAATATGGCCGGGCGCGGCACTGACATTCTCCTCGGTGGCAACCCAGATTTTTTGGCCCGCTCCGATATGGAAAACGAATGGATCAGCAGGGCCGCCAAATTGCCGGTTGGAGGGGCGGGTCGTTACGAAGATGCGCTAAGGGAGTTGCGTGAGAGGTACGACGAGGAAGTTCAAAAGGCCGAAAAGCGCTATATAAAAGATGGCGAACTTTACCAACAACAGCGAAGCGACGCCCTAAAGCGTTCCACAGATATTCAGCGACAAATCAGAGAACTTTCGCCATTTCGTGATAAGCGCGAACGATACGAAGATCTGTCGGCGACGGAATTGATAGAAGCACTCCACGGGATGAGAGCGATTCCTGAAAGCTACCTGCAAGCCAAGCAGGATCTCGAGGAAGCCCTTCTGCAAACTCGCAATGGAGACGATGGGGATACGAACGAAGCTTTTGAAGAGGCGCGACGGGATTTCAGCGATTGCATCAATCGCTGGCAACAAAAAAACGGTGAGAGGCAAGAATTACTCGAGACGTTAGATGAAAAACGGCGCAACTACGAGCAGCGCGCCAATGATTTTGAGTTTGATCGGGCTCTTTTGGCGCTGAAGCAGGGAGATCACGCCACGCTGGTGAACGAGTATGATTTGGTTTACCAGGCCTTCGAGGCGGCGGAAGCGCGATGTGAAGAGATCCGCCAGCCATACGAAAAGGCTATTCAAGAGGCCCAGCGCAACTACGAAACCAAGCGCCAGGAATACCTGCGGCTCGTCGAGGACGTTCGCGAGCAGTTGGACAAAGCGCCCGACGAGTATCGCCATCGTTTCGATGAAGTTTTAGCTGGCTACAACGGTGTCTGTGCTGACGAACGAGAAAGAGTCATCGCTGCGGGGGGACTGCACATTCTTGGTACGGAACGACACGAGAGCCGGCGCATCGATAATCAGTTGCGCGGAAGGGCGGGACGACAAGGAGATCCAGGTTCGTCACGATTTTATTTGTCACTGGAAGACGATTTGATGCGTATCTTTGGGGCCGATCGAATTCAGGGCATCATGAGCCGATTGGGCATGGAAGAAGGTGTTCCTATCGAGCACGGCCTTGTGACCCGAGCGATTGAAAACGCACAAAAAAAGGTAGAAGCGCACAATTTCGACATTCGTAAGCATCTCCTTGAGTATGATGACGTCATGAATAAGCAGCGAGAGGTAATATACAACCAAAGGAGAGAGGTACTAAAGAGCGAGGACTTGAAACAAGATGTACTAACGATGGCTCATGACCTCGCCGAAGAGACCCTCGCCCGATACGGCGACAAAGAGCTTCATCCTTCGGATTGGGATCTGCCCGGTTTGCGCGAAGGGCTGAACCATCAATTTAACTTGCGGATCGATTTCAAAGCAGAAGAGATGGATAACTTGACGGTAGACAGTCTTGCAGAGATTGCAAGCCAGAAAGTCACCGAAGCCTATGAGGACAAGGAACGGCGATTCGGGCCGCCCATGTTAAGGCAACTGGAGAAGATCATCATGCTACAGACCATCGATAGCTTGTGGAAGGATCATCTTCTCGGTATGGACCATCTCAAAGAAGGAATTGGTTTGCGCGGCTATGGGCAAAAGAATCCTCTCCAAGAGTACCAAAAGGAAGGCTTCGAGATGTTTGAAGAGATGATTCATCGTATCCAAGAAGACGTCGTGCAGAAGCTCTTTACCGTAGAAATCGCCAGAGAGAGCGTTGCCCAAGAGATGAAGATGCAGCAGTCACCACCGCAAAGGATGGTACTAAGTCGCGGTAATGGAAGCAATCAATCGGCTCCCGCTTCGCAGGCGAGGCGGCAAGGGGAAAAAGTAGGGAGAAACGATCCTTGCCCATGCGGCAGCGGGAAGAAGTACAAGCGGTGTTGCGGTAAGTGAGCGCCCGTCCGAACAAGCTATAGCAAGATGGCTGCGATAAATAACCTCGGCTTTTAACAATTCAGAAGATGGTCGCTTTTAGTGCGTTCCTAGATTTGCCGCTGTGCTCTCTTGTTCGTCCTCATGGTTAGAGGCTGACGCCACGTTATTCCCTGCTCCCAGCTTAATTATCTTATCTTTGAATTGTTGCAGGTCTTTTGTAGCGTTTCTCGTGTCAACGACCAATTTGGATGCGGCTGTGATTCTTCGAAAATCATAAGCGGTATGATCGGTGAGAATGATGATGCAATCTTGACCCTCGATGTTGTCGGAAGTTAGCTCGATCGATTTCAAAGTGTTACCGTTTATCCGGAGAGTCGGAACGAAAGGATCATTATACGACAGAAGAGCGCCCTTGTCGCTCAGCATCCGCATCACGTCGAGCGCTGGCGATTCGCGGCAATCACTGACATTTTTTTTGTAAGCGACGCCAAGAATCAGAACCTTCGATCCCCGAATACTTTTTGAGAAACGGTTAAGTCCCTCTCCGACCATGGTTGTAACCACGGAGGGCATCATGCCGTTGATTTCGGCTGCCAAACCGATAAATCGAGCCTGAAAATTTAGTGCCTTGAGCTTCCAAGCGAGATAGTGAGGATCGATGGGGATGCAATGGCCTCCCAATCCTGGGCCGGGATAGAAAGGAATAAAACCGAAGGGTTTGGTTGCGGCTGCATCGATTACTTCGTAGACATCCACGCCCAACACGTCGCACATCAAAGCCAACTCATTGACCATCCCAATGTTGACGCTGCGAAATGTGTTTTCAAGAAGTTTTACCATCTCAGCGCACTTGGTGCTTGAAACCGCAATGACCCGCTCAATGAACTGAGAATAGAAAATGCGGGCGACTTCCGTGCACGTTTCCGTGATGCCGCCGACAATTTTTGGAGTATTGTGAGTGTTAAAGCCGGTATTGCCGGGATCGATTCTTTCCGGTGAGAAGGCGAGAAAGAAATCCGCCCCCACTCGCAAGCCGGAACTTTCAAGCTCGGGCAAAATCAGCTCGTCCGTGGTCCCAGGATATGTCGTGCTTTCTAAGACAATGAGTTGTCCCGCATGCAAATATTTCCGAATCTTATCGGTTGCGGCCAGTATGAAAGAAATGTCCGGATCGCGGCTTTTGCTTAACGGCGTGGGGACGCAAATACTTACGGTATCGACGTCGCGCAAAGCACTAAAATCCGAGGTTGGAGTGAACCTACCTGTTCTTATTGCACCAGCGATCGTCTGGTCGGATACATCGCCAATGTACGACTTCCCCTCTTTTAGGTTGCTGATCTTGTTTTGATCGAGATCGATACCCACGACCTTGAAGCCGGCCGAGGCAATCTCTAGGGCCAAAGGCAGGCCGACATAACCTAGGCCGATCACGGCAGCGGTCGCGTTGTGCTGTTGTAACCTCGCTCTTAAAGTTTCCAAACTAGGAGACCTCCCGAGTGATGTTTTGTTGCTTGGATACGCGCGTCGTTTTGAATTCCTGAATATGTATTTTGTATTTGTCGATGAGTTCGTAGAGATTCACTCGACTGATGCCGAGGTCTTTCGCTGCACGGCTCACCACACCTTTGTTTCGCAAAAGCGCTCTCTTAATATAATCTATTTCCATCGCTGTTTTTGCAAACTTCAAATTAACGTCTGAGGGACCCCGCTCTAATTGGAGTCCTAGATCTGCAGGCTTTAGGACCGGGTAAGAGCTAAGCACAACGGCCCGGTTGATCACATTCTCGAGTTCTCGAACGTTGCCCGGCCAGGGATGCAGCAGAAGTACTGCTTCCGCTTCCGAGGATAAGTTGATAAGTGGTTTATGGTTTTCTCGACAATATTTTCTCAAGAAATACTGTGCCAATGAAACAATGTCGTCCCTCCTCTCACGAAGCGCTGGAATTTCCAACGGCACAACTTTGAGCCGGTAGTATAGATCTTCACGAAAGAGACGATTTTCGATGTCTTGCTTGAGATCTCGGTTAGTGGCGGCGATAATTCGGACATCGAGTTCAATAGATTGGTTGCCGCCGACTCTTTCTATTTTACGATCTTGCAGAAACCGCAGGAGCTTCACTTGTAGAGCAGGGACCAAGTCGCCGATTTCGTCCAGGAACAACGTGCCTGTATGCGCCAGTTCGAATTTGCCTTTTTTTTGAGTGTAAGCGCCGGTGAACGCACCCTTCTCATGTCCAAAGAGTTCGCTCTCAAGCAGATTCTCCGGAATCGCGCCGCAATTGACAACAACGAATGGGTTATCCTTGCGCGGGCTCTGTCGATGGATCGCTTGGGCAACGAGTTCTTTACCGGTGCCGCTCTCACCGCATATCAGCACGGAGATATCGGAAAGGGCAACTCGCTCGATAAAGCGAAAGATATCTTGCATACCCTTCGAACTTCCGATAATCCCGTGGAACTCACTCTTTGAGCCTGGGTAACTCTGGTGTAGCCGTTGGTAGATTCGGTGAATGTGGCACGCCCGGTGGATCATAACCTTCAGATCTTCCAAACGGACTGGCTTGGAATAGTAGTCGCAAGCTCCCAAACGGACCGCTTGCAACGCGGTGGTCTGGTCATCATTAGCTGTTACGACAATTACTCTGGTTGCTGGTTCCTGAGCCAACAGGTTTTCCAGTAGCTCGAGGCCAGTCAAATCCTGTGGATTTCCTGGATTCAGAGAGAGATCCAATGTGACTACCGCACTCCGCTCGCGCTCAAATGTCGTTAATGCTTCGCCCTCGTTGGACGCGGTAAAAACTTCATATTCCGCTTCGAGGGCCGAACGCATTTGCTCGAGAATGTTCTTCTCGTCATCCACCAGCAGAACTTTCGGTTTCACAGATGTCACTTCCTTCCTCAAGCGTTGGTAGTTCGATATCCACTCCGCAGCGTTAGTTCCGGCTAAAAATTGCTGGCGGGTTTCAATGCATTTTAAAAACGAAAGAGAGACAACTTCGTCTTAACGAAGCGTTAAATTGCTAAATTCGAGAGCAAATACAATGCCACGAGCCTGAGTTTATTCAGTAGAAGAGCAATCAACGGAGCGACGAAAAAATAGGTACCTGGTCGGGCGCCGCCTCCCGAATCATCCTTCGGGTTATGAGTAAAAGGCAAAAAATGACCATCATGCAGAAGGAACATGCCAGCTCGATTATTCGAGTTGATCGAAGAATGTTTGAATTAAGATTTCCGCTATCAAACTGGACGTCCAAGTTGGTCCGGACGATGGTTCAGAGAGACTCCGCTCCTAGCACCGTCTCGATAAGTAAATTTGCTAAAGCTACTTCGGCACAAAAGCGTGATCTAGGCATTGCTCCCTAATCCAGATTCATGCATTCACTATCCAAGCGCGTGAAAATTAGAACCGTTGGAATCATTGGAGGAACGTAG
>Ga0209799_1000057_pt1 | contig 20314 bp, 21 predicted proteins | sample PanSoiPlo36MoBio_FD_188324 | JGI IMG/M metagenome (GOLD analysis project Ga0209799, IMG submission 188324) | Tropical forest soil microbial communities from Panama analyzed to predict greenhouse gas emissions - Panama Soil Plot 36 MoBio (SPAdes)... | ecosystem: Environmental > Terrestrial > Soil...
TTCCATCTAGATGGATTCCTTCGGCTTTCAGGAATTCCCGAAGTTGTTGATGAATCAAATCCAAATGGGCCTCATCCAAGAAGCCCCGTCCGACACCGGACTGGTTGGTCACCAGCACCAATCCGAGTCCGATTTCAAGCATTAGGCGAAGGCCTCTACAAGCTCCTGGAAGGAACTCAATCTGGCCTGGTTCCGAAAGATAATGACGCTCAGCGATGATTGTCCCGTCGCGATCCAGTACCACGAATTGCCGCCGCTTCATCTCGGCAAACCTGTAGGCAGATTGATTGTGTGCTCGGCGTCGACTTCCGGTATCGCAATATCTACAACTCGGAATTCGCTCTTAAAACAGTACCAACCCCGGGGCAGTTGCCGTGCCCAGTTGTGAAAAAGGTTTCGCAATCAGTGGTACCCGCTAGTTATCGAAAGAGAGATGCCCTTTCTCTGCCAAATAGGCCTTTAGAGCTTCATGCCACGGGCGAAGACATTCTTTCAGAGAAAGATCGAGTTTAGTGCTTTCCAAGCTGGAATCTTTCGGCCGGCGGGCCTTCATCGGGTAGCTTGAAGAGGATATGGGCTCTATTCTGTTCTCCATGCCCGCGACTTCCAGAGCTTTGCAGGCAAACTGATACCAGGTGCAATTGCCCGCATTCGCTAAGTGAAAAAGCCCCGAAGCTCTTTGCCGAAGGAGTATTTCCAAAGCCTGCGCGCCATCACGGGTGTACGTGGGCGACATTTGTATATCGTTGACCAATCTCAACGACTCACCTGCCCTAGCTTTGGCCAAGATCGTTTCCACAAAGTTTCCGCCTTTTCCGCTGGAGCCTGCCTTTCCGAATAGACTTGCCATGCGAGCCACGAGCCACCGAGGAGAAGCTTGTTGCACGAGATACTCTCCCGCCAATTTTGAGGCGCCGTAAACGTTGATCGGATGGGATACATCGCTCTCCGTATAGGGAGATCCCTTTTCGCCGTCAAAGACGTAGTCGGTGCTGATGTAAACACACAGGGCATCAATCTCGGCGCAAGCCTTTGCTACGGCGAAGGCACCCAGGCTGTTCACACGAAAGGCTTCGTCCGGATGGTCCTCAGATTCATCAACTCGGACAAACGCGGCACAGTTGACGACGACATCCGGGCGGGCCATTTTCAATCCCTTTGCTATCGAAACGGAATCGGTGCATTCGATTTCCCGATGACTGAGTCCAACGACTTCATAATTTCCGGCTTGCACCAAGACCTCCAAAAGATCCGTCCCCAATTGTCCAGTGCTGCCGATGATGGTGACTCGCATCATGTTTAAGGTTTAGGCCAATGGCTTCCGATTATGGAGTAACCCTCCGTCGGTAAGTTGCTCCTCACGGGTGGGTGGCCTCGTATAGAAAATCGCTGCCCGATGATTTAAATGAGGGGAGTTTGGCATCCTTGAGCGAGACCGTTGGATCGTCGATGGGCCATCGGATACCGATAACAGGGTCGTTCCAAATGACGCCCCGATCTAGTTCGGGAGCGTACTCTGCCGTAACTTTGTAGAGGACATCGGCTTGTTCGCTGAGCACACAAAAGCCGTGAGCAAAACCCACCGGGATATAAAGCAGCCGACAATCTTTAGCGGAGAGCGTTTCTCCGACCCATCGGCCATAGGTGGGTGATCCCCGGCGGATATCCACCGCGACATCGACGATTTCCCCCTTCAAAACGGTCACCAGTTTGGCCTGAGCCTTAGGATGTTTTTGATAATGCAGGCCTCGGAGAACTCCCCGAAGCGAATGAGAATAATTATCCTGGACAAAGGTATCATCGATGCCATTTGCCGAAAAGATAGACCTCTTGTATCTCTCCACAAATAAGCCCCGCCCATCTTCGAAAGCCTGAGCTTCAATCAAGATCACATCCGGGATTTCTAATCTCTGAAACTTGAAGGCCATTAAAGCACAATCTCGCTTCGTCCTTTCCCGGCAATCTCTTATAAATCCATAATGCCGCAGGACAAGAGGCTTTCTTAAGCTCAGGATTGACCCGCCGCATTACCTGCCATCGCCAAGGACGACACCTTGATGTTTCGACGCCGATCTAACCGATGGCTTTGTCTGAGAACGCTTGCGACCCAATCTCTCCTGTGGATTCGATTTGAAAACGATGGACCCAAATAACTTTCCAGAAAGCGAAGTTTATCTGTCGCCCGTAGATATTTGCCCAAGGTGCGGTTTAGCTGAACCAGATTTTTAATCTGCCGCCGCCGATTCAGCTTTCGATACCGGCGAATGCCCTCGAGATCAAGGAGGTAAAGCTGCTCGCCGCCGCTGGAATCTGGACGGACGAGAATATTGGCGTCCTTGAGATCGTTATGATAAATGTCCCGCTGATGTAAAGAACGGAACAACCCGCCCACTGCGCCTATGAAGCGCTTGCGTCGCTGAATTCCCTCCTTCCCTTTCATAGTCGCCAGTTCTTCCCGCCAATAAGCATCCGCGGTCTTCCCATTTTCGATCTCCTCTGATAGAAAAAAGCTTCCGTTCAACATGCCCCACGACCTAGAGTCCACTGCAGCCAATGGATGCACCGTGGGAATACCGGATTCGCTCAAAATGACAGCTCCTCGGAGTGACCTTACGGCTCCCGAAGACTGGAAAATGGAGCCGAATCGATAGCGCCAAGAGAAGGCATTATAGCGTTTGAGATAAACCGTTTTCGCGTCTTCTCGGATTTTGACCTTGATACGCGCGACTTTAATCTTTCTTTGGTCCTTGATGATCTCACACCCGGCGGAGTGAAAAAAATGATCCGGATCCTCCCCGATGCTAGATATGAGCTCTTGGGCTAAAGTTCGTACCACGTGTATCGACAGCGATCCGTGCTTCTCCAAGATAAATTCAGGATGTTGATGCACAGCCACTCTGTTGAACGGTATCTTTGAGAAACCTGTCTAACTTTCTAAAATGCTTGCTCCACGAATACCCTTCAGCTAGCTTTCTGGCTTCCAGAGAAAAACTTGAATCACGACCTCGCTCGAGCATTGCCAACAACCTGGCTGCCATTGCATGCGGATCCTCCGGATGCGGGATAATCCCTTCTGCCAACCTACCTTTAAGAATCTCCGATGCGCCGACTGTACGACTCACTAGAGCGGGTAATCCCGCTGCGAGCGCCTCTAGAACTACATTGCCAAAAGCCTCTTGGACGGCCGGCAACGCCAATAGATCTGCAGCGCCGTAATAACTTTCGACATCGTCGCGTCTTCCGACGAAGATAGCTTTCCGATGCGTCCAGTCCTCGGCCAGCGCTTGGTATCTGCCCCGCTGTGCATCATCGCCAACCACAATCAGATAGGTGTCTTTCAGCTGTGGCGAGTTCCATGCCTTCAGTAGACGATCCAAACCCTTCCGGCGGAACCCGCTTCCCACAAATAAGACTGTCGGCGCATCCAGTGGAATATGCCATTGGCCTCTTACAAGTTCACGAAATTTGTCGCGCAGGCTTAAATTGAATCGTTCCTCATCGACGCCATTATAAATGACCGTAACTTTGTCTTCGGGGAGAGCGTAGGTATCCAACAATTCCCGCTTGACCTCTTCGGACACGGCAAGGATTCGTTTGTAATGACCCGCTTGAAATTGTCGCCTTTCTAAAGCCAGAACACTTCGGTGATACAAACTCAAGTCGTGCCACATTCGGCGCCGCAGCCCGCTCTCCTCAGCCAACTTCTGCAAGAACACCCGATGGGAACCACCCCCACTGCGAAGCACATCTTGCGAGATCATTCGGCCGAAGCTGACGACCACCTCACAAGGGAACCGCCGAATTATCTTTGGGGCGAGCTTGGCAAAACTCCAGAGCCGTGCGGTACGGCCTAGCGGAACCGTGGGTATGGGATGCATGTGGGTGCCCGATGGTGGATCGATTGCAATTTCGCTACAGAATAGATGTACCTCGTGGCCGCGATCTCTAAGACCAATTGCGGTTCTATAGAAGTCTAGTTCGGTCCCGCCCCTCCGATCTAACCGTCTATGGGCGAGGGCGATCTTCATGCAATCATCGCCTTAACTCTTGGCGCCACGAACCAAAAGCAACGGACTGTCGCGGTCCGAACCGGCCCCCTGGCTTCGCAACAATGGGGTAAAAGAAAGAGAGGAATATGCAGTGACGGTTTTGGATTCTTTTTCGCCCACGATGACGTAGTCGTCAGTCCTCTTTTTCCAGGAGTACACCGGTGTCCCAAGCCAGCAGCTGAAATCTTTCGCCCTTGTCGTAAAAAGGTGTACTCCCAAGGTTGGCAAAGAATACGATTCCACAAACACATCCCAGGATGATAGGGTAAACGGCTTCAGCGGTTGAATACTTGAACGCCATAGAAACAGAGTCCTACTTTAGTTCGCCCTGCCACCGCATGAGTTGTCTGAAACTGACGCTCGAATCTATCGAGTCACAGTCCGTACGCCGCCTGCGCGTCTTGCGCTCAAGCCAAACCAGCAGTTGCCGTTCCTTGTTCCCCCACTCTTTTAGCCCGAGATAATGGCCCAAGAACCGTACGCGGTCCTGAAGGGTTACTCCAGGAAGCGGAATACGGTTTAACTGTACCAAGTTACGCCGCCAAAGCGTATGCGGAACCCACGTCGGGTACTGTCGAGTACGGTCGTTGTCCATGAAAAAAAAACGGCTTTCCTTGCTCGGCGATCGATACACAAAAATATTGGTGGGTACAAGATCGCCATGGACGAAACCCAATTCGTGCAAGCGTCGAACTTCCAATGCTAAATGCTTTAAAGCGTTTCGTTTTTCAAACAAAGAAATGCTAGGAGCTCCCGCGCCTTGTTGTCTGAGGAAAGTCGGTAAAGCTTCTCCCTCCACGCAGCTTGTTAGAACGAATGCTTTTTGCAATAGGCCGTACTTGCGCTTCTCTCCGGCAGCCACAGTGATCGGCACGTTGAAATTGTGCCGCGCCAGGGCAGTCGCCTGGTGCACAGAGCGATAAGCCTTGGAGTCTCGGAAGATATCTTTGATCGCCGCCACACCAGAGCAACCATGAAAGACTTTCAAAAAGAGCGTTTCACCACCCGCTTCGGGAGAATCTTTTATTTGCAGTGTTTGCGGGTGCTTTGAAGACGGTTGCTTTTCTATGAGCCTCAAGACAACCTGCCAGAGCTTTTCCTGCCATTTCTCGCGGTGAAGCCAAAGAGACCAGTCTCGGTCGTTAGCCTGATGATAATCAGAACTGAGTCTCATATGCCAGCCGATAGTTCCGTTCGCGCGAAAGACCAAGGTCGATTTTTGTCATGATTTGTTTAACATCGATTGATTGCATACAGACCCGGCCAATAGGGCAATGCCTGCGGTAACAAGGCGAACAATCCGCTTTTCCTTGAATCACTAGCTCCTCGAACCCATAGGGTCCAGTGCGAGACGGACTCGTAGCCCCCCACAATGATACGACCGGAGTTCCTACCGCCGCGGCAATGTGCATTAATCCGGTGTCCGGCCCCACTGCAACCCTCGCCCTCGCGATGATCCCCATCGCCTCCTTGAGCGAGGTACGACCTACCAAGTTAGTCGTGCCTTGACCGCATAAGAGCTCGACTTCCTTTCCCAAAACCGCGTCTTGTGAGCTGCCCAACAAAACAACCTCAAGGCCGTGTTGCTCCTGGATAAGCTTCGCACAAGACAATATTTGGGACGCGAACCATCCCTTACTCTCCCACCGACTGCCTATAAAGAGCGTCGCGAATGCGCCCCGGACCTTTTCCAAATGACGACTCACACCGAGCTGTTCCCGCTTGGTCAATGATAGCCTCCACTCCACCGGCTCGGAAGCCAGACCGAGATACTCAGCGAACTTCAAGTAATGGTTGAGCTTAGGGATGCTGTTCTGGACAGCTGGAATATGGTGATTATTGAAAATCCAGTTGAACTCCTTGCAGTTAAGCCGGTGAAAGCCCAGGCGGTATGGCGCCCCGCTCCAGCGACTGATAAGACCGCTTTTCAAGTGGCGTTGAAGATCCAACACTAAATCAAACCGACGGGTGCGAATTCTCCGCAGAAACGGACCAAGCTGATTCCACCATCGGAGACGATCAAAGAGAATGACCTCATCCACGGCGGGGTGATGTTCCACAAGCGGCAGGGACGGCGGTTCAACAGTCCAAGCAAGCGTAGCCTGGGGAAAGCCACGGCGAATGAGATTGACCAGTGGCAACGCACGGGTCACATCACCAATGGATCCATGAAGAACGACGAGAATTTTTTTCGGTTCAAGGTGCATCTGCATTGTGCCGATGATACGAATCGACGAACCGCTTCCAATCATTGGCGGAGAAATACTCGCGGTTGGGGTCCAACTTATTAGCCGAGCGGAGAAGCCGGTCGAGGTTTCTGCGCGCCATGATCATCGGAACCTCTCCCAAGAACAGCGTAGCCCGGTCAAAGTCGATAATATAACCCTTGACTCCGTCGTATTCACCACGCACCACGATATTCTTCAGGTTCAGATCCCGATGATAGATACCCTCCCGGTGCAAACCGCGAAGAGTGGTCGCCACTGCGTCAAAAACTTTCTCGGCTCCTGTCTGACGGACGAAACCATCTCTGAGGGCCGTCCATAGATCCTGTCCGCCCTTTAACTGTCGTGTCACCAGCCAGCCTCGGTAAAATGGCCCCGAGATACGCCTAATGCAAGCGGCTAAGACCTCCGCTGTGGGAATGCCGCGTCGGCGGACCTCTTCGGTGATCACCAACTCTCTGAACGGCCGCGGCGGCCAAGTAAAAAAAACCCCCTGTAGCAAATGACGAAACAAACCTCCGTGTCGATAGGGACGGATCAGCGCCGCATCGCCGTTGCGGAGCTCAAGGGCTCTTAACCTTCCTCTCCCTTGAAATAGGCCGGCCTCATGGTCATAGGAATCGATCGATTCTGTGCATTCCCCAATAGTGATAAACTTTTCGACATCCTCCCGAACGATCATCAATCCCGCACGTCCATCGATCACTCTTTTGAAGCCGGGCGGAACAACACCCCATGCCCAATCTCGGGAAGTCATCATTTTCCAGTATCAATGACTCATATCCACCGCCCGCGCTTCACCACTACAGCAAACCGGTTTTCCTTTTGGTCTTATGCAATCGAACGCAGCAACTTTTCTGGCACAGGGCGGATCAGACCGTCACAAACCGCGGCAAGTAAGGATTCGCGGCTGCGGGCTCTGATCGGCACGCCAAGTCCAATAGCCGCTCCACCGCCTGAAAAACGTGTTCAGGGCTAATCAGCCGTATACAATCTTCAGTGCCGAGGGGACAACGGCGTCCACCATGGGAGCTGCATGGACGGCATGACAGATCTTTTTCCAACACAATCGCTTTGGATGAGTAGGGATAGAAACCGAGCGTTGGGGTGGTCGCGCAAAAGATAGCGACCACAGGCACAGCTCGCGCCACGGCGATATGCATGGGTCCACTATCATTAGTGACCAAAACCTTGCAGAGACCTAACGCCGCGGGAAGCTCGGGAAGCGCAATTCTCTCAACCAAGCTCACAGCGCAACCGCCGCAGAGGTTCTGGACTCGGGCAATAACCTCACTGTCCTCGGGACCCCCGAAAAGAAGGATTTCACAAGGATATCTCTCTTTTAGCATCCCTATGAGCTGTGCAAAACCCTCTGCTGACCATCGCTTCGTCGGCCAAACCGATCCTGGGTGCAATCCGACCAGAAGCCTCGACGTATCGACACCCAGCGAACGCAATCGTTGCACTACTTCCTCCTGGGTCTCTGCTGTGGTCGGCAGATCGAGTACTCGTTTGCAGTCCTCTGTCCGTATGTCCAAGCCCTCCAGAATGGAAAGTGCGCGTTCCACGTCGTGTCGTCCGACATCCCGGTTGACACGAATATGGAATAGGAAAGAGCTTTTGCTCTGGGCAAAGCCTACGCGGTAGGGTATTTGTGCCAAAAACAAAAGCAACCCACTCCGAAAAGATTTATGGGGACAGAGGGCCATCGTGAATCCCTTTTCCCTAAGAAACTTCGCCTTCCGCCACAAGCCAAGCCAGCCTTGGTCAACGCCCTTCTTATCGTCCACAATAGTCTCATCCAGGACCGGATGGCCAGTCAGAAGTGCCTGGCCTAGAGGCGTACAAAGAAGGCTTAGTTGAGAGCCAGGAAACCTGCGCTTAATTTCGGATAGCAAAGGAAGAGTTAGAACGGTATCGCCAAGAAAGCTCGTCTGAACCACCAAGACCTTTTCCCAAATGTGTGGAATCATGACCCCTTACAGTCGAACGGCTTCGTCGATCAACATCACCGGAATATCGTCCTTGATGAGATACATCAGGCGGCAGGCGTCGCAGATCAAACCATCGCCCTTTTCGTTTAGATAAATATCTCCTTTGCACTTAGGGCACGCCAGGATATCCAACAATTCTTTGCTGATCGCCATCGAGCGCTCCTTTTCTCAAAGCTCCCAGACTAATCGTAAGTAAGCGACATTTAGATGCTTCTCATTTTCCCAATGCAGAAATCCACTCCCATTGTCGCACCAAACCCTCTTCCAATAAAATGGCTGGCTTATAGCGAAGTTTTTTTCTTGCCAGATCTAAGCTTGCCCGAGTGCGGCGGACATCGCCGCTTTGCCGATCAAATCTCTTGAGCTTTATCTTTCGACCGCTTATTTTCTCGACCATTTCGATAGCCTTGAGTAGTGTGATCTCGCCGCCGCCGCCCAAATTGAACACATCTCCAGATCCCGAATAGAAGGCGGCTGCGGTCAGTCCGTCAACGATATCGGAACAATACGTAAAATCACGGCTTTGTTCTCCGTCGTCATACAAGGGAATTTCTTCGTCAAGCAACAGATGGTGCATTAGAATATGAAAAAACATATCCGGGCGCTGTCGCGGGCCATAAACCGTAAAAAAGCGGAGTGAAACTGTCGGTATTCCAAACCCCTTCCAATAAAGATAACAGAGATGTTCGGCGGCCAGTTTGCTAACCCCATAAGGAGATACCGGTCGCGTTCCACCACTTTCCCTCATCGGCAGATCATCGGTGTCGCCGTAGACAGAAGACGAGGAGGCGTAGACGAATTTTCTGACTTTGACCTGCTTGCACGCTTCCAACAAAATCTGCGTCGCTAATATATTATTATGCGAGTAGTGAGAAAACTCCGCCCCCCAACTGGAGCGAACGCCCGGCTGGGCAGCTAAATGAAAGATATAATCCGTTTGAATGAGCAACTGACGCAAGTCAATGTTGACGAGATCATCGTTGATGAACTTGAAGGAGGGATGATTGACGAATCGCCCCAAATTCAAATTCTTGAAGTCACGTGCATAATTGTCCAAGAACTTGTCGACGCCCACGACTTCGTGCCCTAACTCAAGAAGTTTCTCAGCCAGATGGGAGCCGATAAAGCCGGCAACCCCGGTTATCATTGATCTCATTTAATGTCTTTCCTGACTGGCGCTATTTTCCGCCTGGTTGATCTCAGCAAAGGAGTCCACAAACACCTCGAAAACCGAATCGGGTATCAAACATCGTAATTGTTTTTGGTTTTCTTTCGAATGCCATCGACAACTGCCTGAATCAGAATATCCCCGTTTTCGACAGTCATCGCCACGCGCAGAGCCAGCAATCTCTCTCGCCCGAATGGAAAGCGGATCAGCTTAACGATGTCTTTCTCGGTGGTAATGATCAGATCCGCGTTGCGGGCCGCCCGGTTGATTCGTTGCCAATCGCGCGAGGAGTAGTGGTGATGGTCTTTGAATTCGAGCACGTCAACGATCTCCCCCTCCCAATCATGAATGATCCGATAGAGGGACTCCGGATTCGCAATGGCCGTCACCGCAACAATCTTGCGGCGCGCCAAGAGACTCAAGGGATACTCTTTCCAACGTCGCGACTCATACCCGATCAAAGCCACCGGCTTAAGGGCACCATGGAAAACCATTCGTTGTTCGGCTTGGCAGACCAAACGCTGCCATTTATCCTGCGAATCGGTAACCAGCAAGAAGGCCGCCCGACCGATCGCTTTGCGAGGTTCGCGAAATGGACCGGAAGGAAGAACCCAACCCGTTGAATCGGATCCCAGGAGTACAATATCGAGGTCTCGCGCCAATTGCCGGTGTTGAAAGCCGTCGTCCAGAACAAAAACGTCCACAGCACTATTCTTCATCGCCTCGACAGCACCCTTATAACGGAGCTTTGAGACCCCAACGGTCAATCCGAAAAGGCGAGCCATCATTGCCGGCTCGTCCCCGAAGACATCGACGTCCCCTGCAGCGTTGGCAGTCAGCACCTGAGGCTGACTGCCTTTTCGGTTATAACCCCGACTGAGCACAGCGGTTCTAAAACCGCGCCTTTGTAACTCTTGGGCCACCCAAACAACTGTGGGCGTTTTCCCCGTGCCGCCCACTGTCAAGTTGCCGATACTGACGACAAATGCATTGAGCGTCTGGGTTGTTTTCCAGCCGCCGGAATAGAAGGCGTTGCGAGTTTGCACAGCCAACCAATAAAGACAGGATGCAGGTAGGAACGAACCCCACAAAAGTTTTCCCAAAAACCCATGACGTTCCCAAACCCGACGAATCCACCGACCATTCATCTAACGCGGATCAATTTTGCGGCTTCATCGCGCTTGAAGATAACGGGACAACAATTCAGAAGTACGCTCGCCGACACGCTGTTCATCCGCAGCAACTCGATAAGCGTTCTCGCCCATTATCCGACGTTTGTCCGCGTCGTTCAGGAGATCGGTGAGCTCGCCAACCAGGCCCTCTACGCCTCGAACTTCGATTCCCCCTCCCTTCTCTTTCATCGCCGCGGCCAAGGCCGCGAAATTCGCCACATAGGGACCAAATAAGACAGGCCTTCGAAGACGGGCGGGCTCCAATAAATTATGCCCGCCTGCGTCGACAAGACTCCCGCCCACAAACGCGATATCTCCGAGCGCATAAAATTCTTTGAGGTCTCCCAGGGTATCCAAAAAGCAAATGTCCTGGGTGAACAAACTTCCGCCATTGGTTTGGCTCTTCCTGGCAAACTCCAAGCCGCTCGCCTTGAGTAACCTTTCCACCTCTGGAAAGCGGTGCGGATGCCTCGGCGCCAATACCATTTGAAAATTGGGGAAACATTGCTTCAACAATCGAAAGGCATCCAAAAGGATTTCCTCTTCGCCACGGTGTGAACTCCCCGCTACCAACAAACACCGCCCATCGGCTTTCCCTTTAAAATGAAAGGGCTCCATATTCGTCGGGTTATGAGCGATATCATTGCCCCAGCCCGCGAGCTTCAAATTGCCGGTGACGAACACCTTTGCCGGATCCGCTCCAACCCTTTTGGCGCGCTCGGCGTCTTCGGCGGTCTGCATACCCATAGAGCTAAAATTTCCCAGCACGGCTCGAAAAAACCAGGACAGGGAAGAATATTTTTTAATCGATCGCCTAGAAAAACGCCCACTCAAGAGCAACGTAGGAGTTCCTCTTCGATACGCCAAGCGAAGCATATTAGGCCAAATTTCTGTCTCCAAAAACACCAGCAGTGACGGCTCAAAAGTGAAAAACGCTCTCTTGACAATCCACGGATGGTCCAAGGGCAAGAAGATTGCGCTACTGTCCGATATTACGCGGCGCGCCGTCAGATAACCCGTGTGGGTATATGCCGAAACTAGAATCTTTTGGGATGGGAAACGTTTTCTGATTTCCTCCACAAGACGACCCGCAGACAGTATCTCTCCCACTGAAGCGGCGTGGATCCACACCGGCCGAGAACCTTTGACCGCGCTTTTCATCTCGCGACTATAGAACCCGAACCGCTCGCCCAACCCCATACTGTATCGCTTCCCCAACAAGTACAGGATAGGCAAAAACAGGAGACCGATCAGTAAAAAACCGGTGGCTAGGGCGTTGTAAACCCAGTAAACCATCCGTTTTTTCGCGCAAATCAATGGAGGGTCTCCCGGGTGGGTGACCTTTCTTCTTCCAACATCTGCAAAGAATAGAGTCGGCTGTATTCCCTTTTGCGCGCCAACAACTCTTCGTGGGTTCCTTCTTCGGCGATGGTTCCGTCAACCAAAACCACGATCCGATCCGCGTTCCTTATTGTCGACAAGCGATGCGCGATAACCAAGGTTGTCCGCTCAGTCATCAAATGCTCTAGAGCCTCCTGAACCATTCGTTCCGAATCCGAATCGAGCGCGGATGTGGCTTCGTCAAGAATTAGAATCGGCGCATTTTTAAGGAGTGCCCGCGCAATCGCCAGCCTCTGCCGCTGCCCACCCGACAGCTGCATTCCCATCTCGCCGATTTGAGAATCGTAGCCGTTTGGCATGGACCTTATGAACTCGTCCGCATGAGCTGCCTTGGCCGCGGCAATGATATCGTCTATCCCGCGCTCCGGATCGCCATAGGCGATATTGTTTCGCACCGTATCGTCGAAGAGAAACGTGTGTTGCGTAACAATGCCGATTTGAGAACGGAGCGTTGCCAAACTTACGTCCCGAATATCTACTCCATCAATCGTAATTTGTCCCGAGTTCACATCGTAGAAACGAGGAATCAAATCGGCCAGGGTGCTCTTCCCGGCACCGCTCATGCCCACCAAGGCAACCACTTCGCCCGCTCGAATGGTTAGATGAATGCGGCTCAGGACCGGCTTTGACCCGTATGCAAAGCTCACGTCATGAAACTCGATCGCCTTTGCAAACCGCGGCGCAATTTTAGCATCTGGCTTGTCTTTGATATTCGGCGGTTCGTCAAGTATCTCAAATACGCGCTCTGCCCCCGCAAGTCCCTGATGAAGAACAGCATAGGTGCGGGTCAGGTTTCTAAACGGCTGGTACATAAAGAACATGGCGGTCATAAAGGCCATGAATTCGCCGGGCGTGCGCCCACCCGCGACGACGCTCGACCCGCCGTACCATACCACCGTTCCAATCCCAAAGGCCGCGAGCAACTCCATCATCGGCGTCACGAAACCTCTGATGCGGCTGGCTCGCAGGGATTCTTTGAATAGCCGGAAATTCTCCTTGGCGAATCGTTGAATTTCATAGTCTTCCATCCCGAAAGCTTTGACGATTCGGTTGCCTTGAATGCTCTCCTGTAAAAAGACCGTCAACTTCCCCGTACTAATCTGCCCGCGCCTGGCAAATCTTTTGATTTTCCTACTTAGCCGCATGACCGGCAACACGGAAGCCGGAAAAACCACAAACGCCAGTGACGCCAAGAACCAATCTTTGATGAAAGCAACCACGACCAGCACGATGAGCGAAGTCGTGTCCTTCAAAAACGACGCCGAGGCGTCAGTCAAAACCGCACGTAGCAGGGTGACATCGCTCGCAACCCGAGAAATTAGCATGCCGCTGGGATGACGAGAAAAAAAGGCCAGAGACATAAACTGCAGATGTCGGGCCAGCAGATTGCGGACATCTTGGATGATACGCAGTCCGACATAGTCACTCAAATAACCTTGGCCAAAATTTAGCAGTCCCCGGATCACAAAGATTCCGATAATCGTCGGCGGAAGGTAATAAAGCATGTCGACGTCCTTCTTGACGAATACATCATCCATCATCCACTGGACCAAAAAGGGCATCGCCCCTTCCGTCGCGCTATAGCCCACCATACACACCATCGCCAACACGAAGTAGGGCCAGACATAGGGCCTCAGATATTGCAACAAGCGGCGGTAATTCTTCAAAGCAATCTCCTAGAGCGTGACCTTGGACCCCTTATCCATCATGGACATGGCGATATTGGCCACTCTATCGGCCGCCCCAGGGGTGCCCAGTTTTTCTCTCAGCGTTACCAGTTCTCTAACGATTCTGTCCCGCGGCTCCCGGTTCTCCAATAAGGCGCGCGTTTTGCTCACGACCCGCTCGGCGGTAAAATCGGCCTGGATCAGTTCCGGCACGACCTCCTTGCCCGCCATAATATTCACCATCCCAGCATGCTTCACGTTGACCAGCATTCTTGCGAGCGCATAGGTGATCCATGACAACCGGTAGACAATGATCATAGGTTTTAGCAGCAACGCGGTTTCGACGGTGGCGGTGCCTGATGCCGTCCATGCCAAATCGCAGGCATTAACAGCGTCGTAACGTTCGTCTTCAACGATCGGAATCCTCAACGGAATAACTTTCAACATCGATTCAAGCTCTCGACGATCTACAGTGCTAGCGCGAATCACAAGAAACTGAACTTCCGAGTCTTGACTAAGACGGAATGCCGCGTCCAACAACACCGGCAGGTGACGCAAGATTTCGCCACGACGACTCCCCGGTAGAATAGCGATCGTTTGCTTCGCTGCATCCAGGCCGAGTTGTGCGAGCACAGCCTCACGAGACTCTCGGGAGCGAACGATATCGAGGAGCGGGTGACCGACAAAGCTCACTTTGACTCCCCCTTTTTCGTAAAAGGGCACTTCAAATGGAAACACAACGGCCATATGATCGACGCATCTGGCGATCTGACGAACTCGACCCGGTCGCCATGCCCAAATCTGCGGGCTAATATAGTAAAGAACGGGTATCTTCAGTTTTCTTGCGAGCTTTGCCAAACGCAAATTAAATTCCGGGAAATCGATCAATATCAATAGGTCGGGTCTTCGCTCGCGCATGGCTTGCCGTAAAGTACGATCCGCTCGCCAAATGTTGCGCACGCTGCCGGCGAGTTCCACAAATCCCATGCCGGCGAGTTGCGAGACGTCAAAAAGTACCTCAAACTTAGTCTGATTCAATTGCTCGCCCCCAACGCCAAAAAATCGCAGCGTTTGGTTCATACCGCTGAGAGCCCTTACCAAATGAGCTCCATGGATATCTCCGGAGGCTTCTCCCACGACCAGCATCACCTGTTTTGATTGTGCAGCCATTTTGGAACTGGATGATGAAGAGCATTTTACAGTTGCCCGCTAATCATCGAAGCAATTTCTAGGGCGCGTAATCCCTCGGCACCACTCACCAATGGGAGCGATCGCTTTCGTACACAGTCGAGAAACGAGTCGATCTCGTCGGCTAAGGCATCGCCCTCTTTGATCTCGATGGTTTCGGCCTGAATATCCATCCAACCCCCGCCTGGAGGCGGCTTGTGAAAAATCTGCGCCCGCCGCTGATCATAGTCGATGGAAAGATAGGCGTCCGGTTGAAAGAATCTGATCTTCCGTTCTCGCTTTATCGACACCCGACTAGCGGTTACATTCGCGATACAACCGTTCGAAAATGTAATTCGCGCGTTGGCTATATCCGGCTTGTCCGTCAGCACGGCCACCCCGATGGCTTCCACCCGATCAACAGCAGAACGCACCAGGCTGGCGATAACATCGATATCGTGTATCATGAGATCCAAGACCACATCGACGTCGGTGCCGCGCTCGACGAACGGCGCCAGTCGATGACACTCGACGAATCTGGGTTCTTGAATAATATTTTCCAGGCGTCGGATCGCCGGATTAAATCGTTCCAGATGCCCTACTTGCAGAATGCGTTCCTTGCCACTTGCCAACTCCACCAGTTCTCGTCCCTGCTGGATATCGGCTGCGATGGGCTTCTCGACCAAAACATCGACGGCGCGTTCAAGGAAATAACTGGCAACTTCATAGTGCAGGCGCGTCGGAACGGCAACACTGATGCACTCCACTCGCCCAAGCAGCTCTCGATAATCCGTAAGCGCTGCCACACCCAGTTGACCCGCCACCGACTCCGCCCGCCCTTTGTCAATATCCACCACCGCTACCAGCGTTGCTTTTTCCGAACCCGCATACTTTTCTGCGTGGAATTTTCCCAGGTAGCCCACGCCCACAACAGCTGCGGCGATTTTTGACTGATCAAGCATTGGCCGCACCTCTACCCATCGGGTAACGCGACGACGCAAACGCCCAAAACCTCGGCTTCCTTAAGTAGCGCCTCCTTCTCTAGAAGAATCGTCTTGCCCGCCTCCACCGCTAGGACCGTTCCACCCATTTCATGGAGCCGCCTGACGGTATCAACGCCGACGGCGGGCACATCGAATCGGAGATCCTGCTGCGGTTTGCTGACTTTCACCACGACAAACCCGGGCCGAGCAAGCCTGCCACCTCTCTCGATGGCAGCATCCGTTCCTTCCAGGGCCTCCACGGCAACGATCATTCGCTTCTTAACCACGATCGTTTGTCCGATACCCAGACGGCCGATTTCCTTGGCAACTCCAAAACCAAATCGGACATCCTCCCATTCCGTTGCTTTCGGCGACCGTTTTGTCAAAACTCCTTCAGCAGCAACGATCTGAGACAAACACAAGGTTGAATCCAAAATCTTGATGCCCTCGCTTTCCAACTCTTCGGCCACACCTCGAAGTAGCGCGTCGTCGTCCTTACTTTTCATCCGGGCCAAAAATCTCGCTCCCCTCAGATCCGGGCGAAAATTCTCCAAAAATTTCACCTTTTGAATCCCGCCCGCCATCGCCGCTTCTGTAATGCCAGCGCGATGAAACGTCCGGATAATCTTTCCTAATTGGCCGACGTAGATCCACGTGACGTCTTCTATCAGCTCTTCGATGGCCCTGAGCGTTTCACCCCTATGCGCAACCGCCACCAGGGAAAAACCCTCTCTTCTTGCCTGTTCCGCAAAAATAAGGGGAAATTTTCCATTTCCCGCAATCAGCCCTAATTTCTTCACAGATAGTTGGAGCGGCCAGAGCGAGGAGACGTAGGACAGAGACCAAGATTCGCGTTAACGGCAGATGCCTCGTTGTGAGTTTTGGACAAAAGTCACCAATTGTTCCGCCTCGGCACAGCCGGTTAACTCTTGCCGGACTTTCACTATCGCATCGCTACTCTTCAACCTCGATCGGAACATGATTCGATAAGCTTTCTTCAGCGCCTCAATTTTTTCCTTTCCAAACCCTCGGCGCTTGAGACCTTCCAGATTAAGCCCATGAAGCGTGGCGCGGTCTCCCGTCGCATTACAATAGGGTGGAACATCTTTAGAAACCATCGAACCCGCACCCAGGATAGCGCCGCTTCCAACTTTCGTAAATTGATGGATTCCGACGAGCCCGCCGACGATCACATAGTCTTCGATTACGACATGACCTCCCAAGGTCGCGCCGTTAGCAATGATGTTATGATTACCCAAAACACAGTCGTGAGCGATATGGCAATACATCATCAAAAGGTTGCGATCGCCGACCCGGGTTACCATTCCGCCGCCGCTCGTCCCGGGATTGATGGATACGAACTCGCGAATGGTATTGTGATTGCCGATGATGAGCTCGCTGGGCTCCCCTTTGTATTTTAAGTCTTGCGGCACTGAACCCACCGTCGCAAACTGGAATATAACGTTGCCCTCGCCGATCGTGGTCCGCCCTTCGATCACGACATGAGATTTGATACGGGAGCCCTTGCCGATCTTTACGCACCCACTGACGATTGAATAAGGCCCAACCTCGACGTCAGAATCAATTTCCGCACGGCAGTCAACCAGGGCGGTTTCGTGAATCCTTGTCATCGTCCGAACATACCCTCGACCGACCCGCCTAGAGCATTTCTATTTCCATCGCGGAAATTTCAGCTTGCGCAACAACTCTCCCATCGACGGTAGCGACGCCCTGCATTTTCCAGAATGAGCCGCGACGTTTCAAACAGGATAACTCCAATCGTAGTTGATCGCCGGGCTCCACCGGCCGCTTAAACCTCACACGCTCAAGGCCGGTTAAGACAAAGACTTTGTCGCTGTCCACCCCGCCGCGCGCCTTGTGCGCAAATATCGCTCCTACCTGGGCCATCGCCTCGCATATAAGAACTCCAGGCATGACAGGGCGGGAGGGGAAATGGCCCTGAAAAAAGGGTTCATTAAAAGAGACATTCTTGATCCCTACGATTTTGTCTTCGCCATGCATTTCGACGATACGATCCACAAGCAAAAACGGGTAGCGATGAGGGAGGTATTTGAAAATCTCTTTAATGTCGAGCATGTGTTTCCTTGTTACATGACTTGACTAGCTCGGACACTTTCTTTTCCAGGTGCCGCAAAGCGCTCCACAATCTCGGTAGTTGCGGCAAGAGTGTGATCACCTTGAGCCATTCTCGATGAGGCGCAGCGTCAAGTCCGCTCGAACGTATAACTCCAGGAGGAACGGACCGAAGGATTCCCGATCCCGGCCCAATTTTGACGCCATCCCCAATCGTCAGATGATTGATGATTCCAACGGCCCCTCCTATCATCACGTCCTTACCGATTCGGGTACTTCCGGCTATGCCGGCTTGCGCGGCAATAAGCGAATTTTCGCCTACAGTCACATTATGTGCGATCTGGACCAGGTTGTCGATTTTAACGCCCCTCCCGATGGTCGTTCGTCCAAGGGTGGCGCGGTCTACAGTTGTGTTGGCGCCGATCTCCACATCGTCCTCCACTTCCACAATTCCTACTTGTGGGATTTTAACCCTCTTATCACCCTCCCCCGCGTAGCCGAACCCGTCGCTCCCTATGACCACGCCGGCGTGTAGCACCACGCGGTTTCCCACCCGGCACCCGTCGCGAACAACTGCATTCGGATGGAGCACGCAATCCTCCCCAACCTGAACCTGTTTCCCCAGAAAGACACCCGGATAGAGAATGGTCCTGGCTCCGACACGAGTTCCCCCGTCCACAAAGACATGAGGGAATACCGTCACACCTGGTGCCAAATTGGCGGCCGGATCGATACTCGCTTTCCGACTAATCTGTTCATCGTAACTCGCCGGAGGGTTAAACAGCTGCAAAATTTTGGCGAAGGCAAGATAGGGATCCGCCACTTCTAGATACTCTCTAAGGTGGCCGGAAGAAGTTTCAGTAACAGCGCCGGGGCGTATGACAACCGCGCTCGCCTTGCAGGAGCGTAACAAGGCATGGTAGTGCGGGTTTGCGAGAAACGCAATTTCACCGGGGCCCGCTTCTTCGATCGACGCAACCTTGCGGATCACGATTCGACCATCGCCGATAACTCTCCCGCCAACGTGTTGGGCTAGTTCAGCTAGAGTTTTGCCTGCCACGGTCACTTGGACTTATTTCGAGCATTAAAAGCTTCGATGACACGGTTAGTGATATCAATGCCTTGATCGCTGTAGAGGATTTGCGAGCGCTCCAAAATCAAAGTGAATTTTTCCGCTTTTCCCACTTCGTTGACGATTTTTTCCAATTCTTTGAGTATATCGCCTGTCATCTCGCCTTCTTTTTGACGGAGCTCCTGCTGCTGGTCCTGCATCCCCCGTTGGTAGCTAACGTAGCGCCGCTGAAGGTCGGCTTCGAGGTTTCGCCTTTCTTCCTCTTTCAGTAGGGCCCCTTTCTTGTCGAGATCGGTCTTCAACCGTTCTATTTCTTGTTTTTCCTTTAACAGATCGGCTTCAGCTTTCTTAACCTGCGCTTGAAACTTTTCCTTAGCGCGCTTTCCCGCTTGCGACTCGCTGATAGCGCGTTGAACATCGATGAATCCGATCTTGACCTTGTCTTGCGACCAAGCGACTCCTGTATAGAGAAAGAACCCGATAACGATTAAAAAATATCTCACTTGGATCCTCCGAATTGCAATGATTTAGGCAGGTAAAAAAAACGAAACTGCGCGCCGCGTTACGGCAAATTGCCAGCCCCAAACCCAAGCACGGAAGTGTTATCGCCCGGTTTTTTGTTGAGCGGGAATCCGAGTTCCACTCGCAGGGGCCCAAAAGGCGACATCCAACGCGCACCGAATCCAACAGACCTGCGGAACTCATCCCAACTTATATTCTGGGACGACGCAAAGGCTTGGCCCATGTCAAAAAAAGCTACGCCACGCAACCCATACTGTTCCGCGATTGGAAATAGCAGTTCAACATTCATGATGGCCTGTCTGTCACCACCCACAACGTCGCCGTTTTCCTTGGGACCCAGACTCCTATCAGCATAACCCCGCACCGAGTTGATGCCTCCCGGGAAGTACCGCTCGAAGAGGGGCAGATCGTGACCGTTGTTGCTACTGGATTTTGCATATCCCACGCCATAACCCAGCGCCCCACCCAAGGCGAAAACATACGATCCTCCCCAATTGGGATCCTTGAGCAGCGGATAATACCAGCGTGCGCCGATGTCTGTCTTTATGAAGCGGCTGTCGCCACCCAATCCAGCAATCTTGGTGGCAAAAAGAGATTTGGTTCCTTCCGTCGGACTGAAAAAGTGATCGCGGCTGTCATAGGTGAAGCCCGGTATAACCGCGCTGGTCATAGAAGTTCCCTGTGCATCGGTGATGGAAGGCGGGGCTCCAGATCCGATGTTGCTTATATTATCTTTGGTAAATTCATAGCCCATCGTACCCCGCATGTAGTCCCAGACGGTTAGGGGCGCGTCGCGATTC
>Ga0209799_1000058_pt1 | contig 20015 bp, 22 predicted proteins | sample PanSoiPlo36MoBio_FD_188324 | JGI IMG/M metagenome (GOLD analysis project Ga0209799, IMG submission 188324) | Tropical forest soil microbial communities from Panama analyzed to predict greenhouse gas emissions - Panama Soil Plot 36 MoBio (SPAdes)... | ecosystem: Environmental > Terrestrial > Soil...
GCCGCCGATCGTTAGGGAGATAATCCGCCGCCCTGGCGGCTTTTGTCGGGAAACGAAAAGTTGACAAATTGGGGTAACTGTCGGATATTGCAACCGATTTGGATTTTTTTGTCGGAGCCGCCGGAGATAAGCCGACCCCCAATTGTCGCCGCCTACGGCAGCTCACATAAAAGTTGGTCATCGCTCAGTCATGGGTAGGTAGCTCCCGCATCGCATGGCATCGCTGAAGATCGAGGGACGTAAGGAAGAGTTGGAAACCTTCGTGCGGTGGGCTGACCATCTGCGCCGAGTCGATCGGTTCCACCTTCCCGAGGACGACGAACAGTTGATTGAGCGTATCGTCGACCATTCGATCAAACATCGGCCGAATGACCTGGGTATGGATCGGCCCTTGTACCGGGTGCGAATTAACGAAATAGATGGACAAGCGAAACCCTCGTCTAAGATGGGAGCGACTCCCTCTCACCTTGCTCGACCGGGGAGGATGAACCCTCTTGGTATTCCGTACCTGTATGTCGCGCTTGAGCAGGGGACCGCTATTGCGGAAGTGCGGCCCTGGGTGGGTGCACTGCTTTCTGTGGCTAGCTTGGTACCTCAAAGAACCCTGCGCGTGGTGAACTTGAACTACCGCGACGTGAAGCCACCTGAAATGCAGGTCCAGACGGGTGAGGAGCAGGAATACCTGGCTTTTCTTCTATTCATCTCGCAATCCCTCGCAAGACCCCAAAATCCGAATGATGAGTTGTCGTACATTCCCACTCAGTACTTCGCTGAGAAGTTCAAGAGACATGGTGTGGACGGAATCATCTATTTGAGTGTGCTGCAGAAACCTGGAAGCAACTTAGTTCTGTTCGATATCAACAGTGCCGTCGTCAAGGGGGTCACCCTGCATAAGGTCCAGAGTGTGAGTCTTTCGACAGCACAGGTGAGTTAGCGATGCTCAACATCACGCTGAACCGGAGCGCCCAACAGCATCGCTTCGCTCCTCGGTGCCCGGTTAGCGTGGGCGGTTAGGCGTGCTTGAGGTGCGTGGGAGAGAAGAGTCTCGGGGCTGAGGCCGGAAGTTGACAGTCTCGTCGCTACCACGGTCTCAGAGGACCCGCGGCGCCTGCTTTGGGGGGTAAAACGCATAAGAGCGCTTTTGGTTAAGCGCAGCTCCAGGTAGAATCGGCACGGTGGCGGTCACCTCCATTTATCAAAGCCTCGGGACTGAGGAAGAGAAACGGGCATGAAGAAGAGCGCGTCGCAGAAAAGCAAGTCTCCTTCTCAGCTGATAGACGCGAGAATCAAGGAGCTAGGCGACTGGCGGGGCAAGATGCTCAGCCGGCTCCGTGCCTTAGTCAAGGAAGCCGATCCTGAAGTCGTCGAGGAGTGGAAGTGGAGAGGGGTGCCGGTGTGGTCGCACGACGGATTGATCTGCACAGGCGAGACTTACAAGAACATCGTCAAGATGACCTTCGCCAAGGGGGCGGCTCTGAAGGATCCTTCGGGCCTCTTCAACTCCAGTCTTGAGGGGAACACAAGGCGTGCCATCGACTTCCACGAGGGCGAGAAGATAGACGAGGAGGCGTTGAAGGCTCTCGTTCGCGCCGCCGTGACTCTGAACAAGTCCACAGCCCAAAGCTAATCCCCGGAATGGGGATAGGCCGCATTGCCCGCCTTTCCGAACGTCCGAGAAGGTACGTTAAATCCCGCCTCACCGGCAACGCAGCGGCGGCAGGGCATCGCAGATGGGACTCGCGCTGCCGTGGGTCTTAACTGAGTCCTGCGGTGCGGTGCAACGTAGCGTTACGCGGTCGAGGTGAGGAGGAAGGGCCGGCGGAACGTGCTCGCTGGTCGTGCAGAGCTGAGCAGTTTGCGGCGACGGTCGCTTTTGCGGTGCCGAGACGCGTGATCGATCGCGGTGCCCGAGCGCGGGAGTATCGTGTCCGCGGCCGAAGTGTCGGTGCGGCGTGGTCTGTTGGAGCTCAGGATGCAGCGGTGGTCGGGTAGGAGACTCGAGAGGGACGTTGCAATGATCCGGTCGGAGTACTTTTCCATCGAACCGGCGATGTAGTTGTTGGTGTCGCGGTAGTCCACCGGCTCGCCGGCACCGATGACAAAGCTCACGACCTTATCAACCCCGCCCCATCCATGGATGCCATCATATCTTCCGCCGTGAATTTCATGATACGAGAGATTTGGTGCACGGCTATTTTTTCTTCTTCAAATCGTTCAAGCCGTTTAAGCGGTTCAAACCCCTACCCGTGTTCCGGCCCGCGTCCGCGGGGGACGAGTAAAAGGAGATGGCTGGAACGATCAGAACTTTTTAAACTGATTGAAGGGCTCTACGACTTCTAGTCTGTCATTGTTGTACGGCAACTAAAGTTTGGCGCTGAGCCTTGACTTAACCCGTATACCGCAACTTTACTTAAATCAGCCGAACAGCTCCTTCCATTTCTTCAGCACTTTTTATTTTTCCGCTTCGCTCGATTCTGCGACTCTGGGAAAATCCTCGATCCAGTCGTAGGGACGGCAGGCGTCGATTACCGCCCGCGAGCCAAAGAATTTTTTTGCGCCCTTGGGATATACGGGGTCGAGGGTGCTCGAGTAGGTGTTGCGCAGCAATTCGATGTCCTTTTCAGGATTCGTCCTCGTGCCCAAGGCCCAAACAACCTCTGCCAAATTCGACGGATCAATATCATCGTCGACAACCACAACATACCGACCGAGATGTCCGGCGGCCGCTTGGCATTGCGCGGTGAGGTAGGCAGCTTGTCTCGCGTGTCCTGGAAAGCGCTGCTTGATCGATACCACCGCAAAAAAGTTCACGCCCGCTACTTCATGAAACCAAACGCTCCTAACGTCCGGCACTCCGTCTTTGACGAGAGATTCTTTCACCATCACCGAGCGGATCAGGGAGTACATGTAGGAGTAATCGTGTGGCGGTCGCCCGGCTGGCGCGCCGAGGTTGATCGGATCGTTGCGAAAGTAAACGGCCTTCACTTCGAGCACCGGCTCCTGCTCTTCTCCCGAACCGTAGTATCCGGTGAACTCGCCGAAAGGCCCTTCGCTTCGAAATTGATTCGGCGGGCAAAACCCTTCTATAGCAAATTCACTGTCGGCTGGAATCGGCAGCCCGGTCACCTTCGCATTAACCACCGGCACGGACTCTCCCAACAGGGCGCCCAGGTAAGCGTATTCCGAGACGCGATACGGAATGCCGATTCCACCGATGACGAGATAAATGGGATGATGACCAAAGGATACCGCTACCGGCGCCGGTTCGTTTCTGTCGCGGTATTTTTTAAGGTTGATCGCGCCGTGGTGGGCGGAAGAGATCTGCACGGTCACGTTCTTTTCATCCTGCACCATGACCCGGTAACAACCGACGTTCACCCGCCCGGAATCGGGATCCTTGGTCATAACGACACAGCCTGTACCAATGTAGTTGCCGCCGTCATGCTCGTGCCATTTAGGCGCGGGAAATTGTAGAAGATTGATGTCATCGCCAAAGTTCTGGTTCTCAAAAACCGGCCCGTTTGCCACCTCACGAGGAGGAAAATTCGCCGACGCATGCTCGTACTCGGCCATTTTACCCTCTAGGCGCGCCACCAACTCCTCGCTCGAATCCACTCCGCGATGTCCCAAGGTCAGTCCCAAACGCGGCGCGTCAAGAATTGTTCCGGTGAGGATTCGCCGGCCTTGCGCAAAGCCGGGCATGCTATCAAATAAAAGCGTAGGGCCTTTGCGCCGGCAATTCAGCTCTGTGATGATTCCGATTTCGAGATTGGGATCCGCTCCCGAAACTCGCTTGAGATTTCCTAAGCGCTCCACTTCTTGGAGCCAGGAACGCAGATCATGCATGGATTTTTCCCGCGGACAAAGTAGGCGAATAACAGATCCCCTATGGAGTGTCAACGCGACATTCACACGGGTCGTGGTTTAGTTAGTTCTCACTGAAAAATTCCCCGTCCGTCCTTCGACACAGCTCAGGACGAACGGAGAGGCACAGGCAGAATGGGTTCAAATCCGTTCATGCTGAGCATCGTCGAAGCATTCTTAGCGTTTTTCAGTGAGAACTAGTTAGCCTAAGATGTCGCAACGCATGAAAGCTTTGAAAATTTGTGAAAACGCAAACAATCTTGACAATAGGTGATGATTATGAAAATCACACTCAATGTCTTGACTGGAGCAAGCCCGCCCTGTGGAATAGATTTCTCCGCCGCATTTTTACTGTCGTTGCCGTTGTTTTGCTTTTGCTGAGCGGTGCGGCGCGGTCCAACGAAAACATCGTCGTTACCTACAGCGGCGTCTCCGGTTTTCAGGGACCGTTGTGGACGTTTTCCGAGTTGAGGCTTTTTGCCGAGTACAACTTGAATCCGGAAATCGTCCTTATCGCCGGCGGAACGCAATCCATGCAAGCGCTTTTGTCCAACTACACCCATTTTGCTCTCGCGTCGGCGGCGCCGCGCTCAACAAATTTCCCTTTAGTCTGGTGACGCAAAAGGGGATCGATCATCCTTCCAAGCTTGCGGGAAAAAGAATCGGAATCGTGAACTTCGGAGGATCCAATGAGCTAGCCGTAGCCCTTAACCAACGCCGTTTAGATTTCTGAAAATTTTGTTCTATAATGCGATTCTTCGCTGACAGTGAGTGAGATGGAATACAGAACCGACGACCTACGTATCAGGGAAATCAAAGAGCTTTTGCCGCCGTCGGCGGTACTGCGCGATTTTCCCATCACGCTGAACGCTGCCAAAACCGTATATGAAACACGCCAGGCGATTCACCGGATTCTCCACGGCGCCGACGATCGCCTGCTGGTCATCATGGGTCCATGCTCAATTCACGACGTGAGAGCCGCCAAAGAATACGCCGGCAAACTCAAAGAGGCAAAGGACCGTTTAGCCGCGGACCTATTAGTGGTCATGCGCGTTTATTTCGAAAAGCCGCGGACGACTGTGGGATGGAAAGGATTACTCAACGACCCCAAGCTTGACGGCAGTTTTCATATCAATGAAGGGTTGCAGATCGCTCGTCATCTGCTGCTCGAGCTTAACGAAAACGGTATGCCGGCGGGCTCCGAGTTCCTCGACATGATTACGCCCCAGTATATTGCAGATCTCGTCTCTTGGGGAGCCATCGGGGCGCGGACGACGGAAAGTCAAGTTCACCGGGAGCTCGCCTCCGGTTTATCGTGTCCGGTTGGATTCAAAAATGGCACCGATGGCAACGTTAGAATCGCGGTGGATGCCATTCGTGCGGCCCAAGCTCCGCATCATTTCCTTTCGGTAACAAAGGATGGCCATTCGGCCATCGTGTCGACCACCGGGAACGAAGACTGTCACGTGATTTTGCGCGGCGGCAGACAGCCCAACTACGACGCAGTCACCGTCAACTCAGCAGCCAAGAGTCTGGCTGAGGCCGGTATTCCCGCGCGCATCATGATCGACTTCAGCCACGGCAACAGCGGCAAAGACCCGCAAAAACAAGTCGACGTCGGACGCGAGGTTACAACCCAGATTGTCGACGGCGATGGGCGGATCTTCGGCGTCATGGTCGAGAGTCATCTGAAAGCCGGCAGGCAAGACCTATTGCCCGGCAAGGAGTTAGTCTACGGCTTGAGCATCACTGATGCCTGCATTGGCTGGGACGATAGTCGGGCTCTGCTTGATATGCTGGCGGATGCGGTCCGCCAGCGGCGCCTCAAGGCAGAAACAGACGCCGAAGCCGAATAGGTGATAAGCCCGGCGATGTGACGGATTGACGACCGAACGAGCGCGGGCCCGTGCTTTGTCTTCGATAAGTTTACCGCGCCGCTTGTTGCGAGCGTTCCGACTCCTCCGGAACAACCTCCAGAATCTTCTTTTCACCGCCGCGTAGAACGGTCAATCCGACTTTTGCCCCGACCTGCTCTTCGGTCAAGAGCCGGTGAAGATCGTCAATGCTCGAAACCGGGTGCTTACCGTAAGCAACAATCACATCGCCTTCTTTAAGGCCGGCGCGTTCGGCGGGTCCATTGGATTCCAAAGAGACCACTAAGATACCGCTCGAGACTGCGAGGTTGTAGTGCAGCACCTGACGGCGATGGAGCACAACGTTTTGTCCGGCAACACCGATCTGTCCCCTCCGAATCTTGCCGTTTCGCAACAGCAACCCCGCGACAAACTTTGCCGTGTTGATCGCGGTCGCGAAACATAGACCCTGCGCCGGCAGGATCACTGCGGTGTTTACTCCGATGACTTCCCCGCGGGAGGTTACCAGCGGCCCACCGGAATTACCTGGATTAAGCGCCGCATCGGTTTGGATGACATCATCGATCAACCGGCCCGATTGCGATCTCAGCGAGCGGCCGAGAGCGCTGATCACTCCGGCGGTTACGGTGCACTGAAAGCCGTAGGGATTACCGATGGCTACCACCAATTGTCCCACCCGGATCGATTTCGAATCTCCCAGGGTAGCCGGCACGAGATGATCGCCATCGATGCGAATCACCGCCAGATCCGTGTCCGGATCTTCCCCGATCAAGCGCGCTTCGAAGCTCCGTCCATCGGAAAGCGTCACGCCGAGCTTGCTGGCCCCATGCACCACGTGGCTGTTGGTCAAAATAAAGCCATCCGGCGTGAACACAAAGCCCGAGCCGCTGCCGCGCAATTCCGCCGGCCGGCGAGACGGCGTCGCCTGCCGCCCATCCGGGCTGTGCCTAACTTCGATATTGACTACCGATGGACTCACTTTTTCCGCCGCTGCGGTCACTGCGACGGAATAGGCATCAAGCAAACCACTGTCGGACGGCGGTTGTGCCATCGGTTCAGAACCTGAATTTTGTGGGTTTTCATTGAGCACGAGCCGAAGAGCCCGCTTCATTTCATTCTCCTTTACAAGATTAGAAATCCAACTAGAAGTTAAGCACGCCAAAGTCGGTTGTAAAGCCCCCAGATCGACGACTTACGTCCCACGGCATGTTAGTGTGATATCTCGCGAAATTCGCGACCGGGTTTTCGGCAAGCCCCAACTTACCCGGAAACTGCTGAACATGACATTAGGCGACGCATATAAGAAGAATGTACGCGAAGATCGGCATTTGCATAGCCTCACCAGGCTGTCGGCCTCGCTTGATTTTGCGTTTCGTCGGGTAGTAAACCTTTAATGGGCGGTCTAAACTTGTTTCGTTCCAAGTATCTTGGAGTGAAGCGGAGGATAACGGATGAAAAAATTTTTCTGGACGTTTTTTTTAATCCTGGTGTTTCTATGCTCCGCGGGACTGATCGGCTATTCCTGGCTGGTGTTTCAAATTTCCCGAGGCGTCGCCGCAGCTCGTTACGGCGAGCTCGAAACCGCGTCGAATATTTTTGAGCGGGCTGAAATGCCTTTCCGCACGGTTCCGTGGCTGTCACAAATTCTCAAAAGCGACTACGGAAAGCTTACCTTTGATCAGGTCAATGTCCTTTTTGCCCAGGGAGAGCCGGAGGTGATTTTTGACAAGTTTGAAGAGGCGGTCAGAAGTTCGCCCGCGATCAAAGACCAAGGGGACTTTTCCTTTTGGATGGGCAATCTGCTCTTTCAACGCGCGGTGGCGAGCCGAGACGGCGAAGAAGCGCTCGGTTACCTCAAGTCCGCGCTTGCTGAGTACCAGAGGGGACTGGCCGTCGCGCCACAGGATTGGGACCTGAAATACAATTACGAAGTCATCAGACAAATTTTTGCCCAAAAAGAGCAAGACAGTAAGCGGGAGGGAGAAAAAGTAAAATCAATTCTTGATAAGATGCGCCCGACCCAGGACAAAAAGCAGCAAATCGCTCCAGAGAAGCTAGGGTAACTCTAATGGTTTTTTTGCAGCCGGAGTACTTCAAACTGTTTTTTCTCCTGGTCCTACTTGTGCCCCTTTGGCTGTTCTATTTTTTCAGCAAACGCAGCGCCCGCAAACGCCTGGGTACCGCTGGTCCGGTGCGCCAGATCTCCTATCTCCACTCGTTGTGGCGCGAGGGCACGCGCTATCTGCTGATCAATCTGGCATTGGTAGCCCTGGTGCTCGCGCTGGCCCATCCTCAGCTCATCAGGGAAAAAAGGGTCGGACAACCTGAAAAGATCGATGTCGTGATTATTCTCGATAATTCTGCTTCGATGCGCGCCGAGGATGTTCCTCCCTCGCGTCTGGATCGCGCTTTGGAGATTGTCGGTCGCTTTGCGCGCAACAAACCGTCGCAGGACCGCATTGGTCTAGTCTCCTTTGCTTCGAGCAGCCTGATACTGTCCTATCTCACAGAGGATACATCGAACATCCTCTATTATTTGAATTACCTGAAGGACGATGCGTCTTTTAACTCGGGAACCAATATTGGCCGCGCGATTCAAAACGGCTTTGCCGTCCTCACTCGAGACGCCGAGCTCCACCCCGACGTCGCCCGTAAGAAAAAAATATTTATCTTAATCTCCGATGGAGAGGATCATGGCGACGAGTTGGAAAGTGCGGTCAGAGCAGCTGTCCGGCAAGGTATCAGGATTCACACCATCGGCATTGGTTCCCTAGAGGGGGCTCCCATCCCCATCGGTCGGGAGAACGGAATCGTCCGCTATGTGGAAGATGCGAAGGGAAACAAGATATTGAGCCGCTTCGATGAGCGAAGCCTGCAGTGGATCGCCGAAACCACGGGCGGCAGCGCTCATCGATCACTCACCGGTCAGGAACTTGAAGGCTTTTTCGAAGGAATTGTCAGGCAGGAGCGGAAGATCGAGGGCTTCAAGAAGGTAATTGAGTATGAAGACACCTATCGCGGATTTCTGTTGGCCGCCTTCGGTTTCTTATTGGCTGGCATATTAGTGTAGTGTGGACGTGATGGATCAGAACGACCAGATTAACCAGGAGAAAGTTTTTGCTGCCATCCAGCGGGTCGAGACGGAAGTCAACCGCGTGGTCGTGGGACAGGATTGGCTTATTCGACGCCTGCTGATCGGGCTTTTCTCCGAGATTCCCTACTCGTTCAGGCGCGATGGTGAAGACAAGACCGGATATGGACATGTTCTGCTCGAGGGAGTCCCAGGTTTGGCCAAGACCCTGACCGTGATGACCCTGGCAAGCACCTTGAGCGCAAAATTCCAGCGCATTCAGTTCACTCCCGATTTACTGCCGGCCGACATCATCGGCACACGAATTTACGACCGCCTGGTGAGTTCGTTTCGTACCGAAAAAGGGCCGATCTTTGCCAATTTGATTCTCGCCGATGAGATCAACCGCGCGCCCCAAAAGACCCAAAGCGCTCTCCTGGAAGCGATGCAAGAACGGCAGGTCACGATCGGCGAAACAACCTATGCGTTGGAAGAACCCTTTTGGGTGCTCGCAACCCAAAATCCAATCGAGCAAGAAGGTGTCTACACCCTCCCCGAGGCTCAGTTGGACCGCTTCGCCCTGAAGCTCCACGTGGACTATCCTTCGCACAGCGATGAGACCGCGATGCTCAACCTCAAACTTGGCGAAATCTCAGTGGGCCAGCTGATTGCTCCCGGCGATGTCGTTCGCTATCGTAAAGTCATCAGCAGGACTTATGTCAGCGACGCTCTGCGCGAGTATGTCGTGCGCATCGTCCGGGCCACTCGCAACAGCGAGCCGACCAGCCTGCCGGTTGTCAAGGAAATGATTCTTCATGGAGCTTCGCCGCGCTCGGCGCAGCACCTTCTCGCGGTGGCGCGCACTACGGCCTTTTTTGCGGGCCGGGACTACGTCCTTCCGGCGGACGTCAAGCGCATCGCTCCCGATGCGCTACGGCATCGGCTCATTCGGACCGTGCGCGCGGAGGCCGAGCGAGTGTCCGCCGAGGAAATTGTCGATGAGCTTTTGAAAAAGGTTATTATCCCTTGAGAGGATTGCCGGCATGATCCCGGACGAACTCGTCAACCGCCTCCAGTACATCGAGATCTACACTCGCAAGGCGGCACGGCATCATTGGGTCGCGGATTACCGGAGCCCGATCCGCGGACGTGGGTTTGATTTCGATCAGCACAAGCCCTATCAGCAAGGCGACGATTACCGCCAGATCGATTGGAACGCAACCGCGCGCATGCCCCAGCCCTATATCAAGAAAGCCTATGAGGAGAAGGAAATGAACGCCGTCATTTTGGCGGACCTTTCCCGCTCCATGGAATTTGCCACCGCGGACCAGTCCAAGCGGCAACTTCTCCTCGAAGTGACCGCAACCCTGGCTTTCTCCGCGATCAAAGACGACATGAAAGTGGGTTTGCTGGGTTTTACGGACGAGATTGAAATCGATCTGCCTTCGAAAAAGGGCTTGGCGCAGGTGTGGAAAATTCTGGAAGCTTTGTGGGACGTCCGGCCCGGTTCACGCAGGACGAACCTGCTTCGACCTTTGGAATACCTGGATACTCGCCTGCAGACCGCGAGCCTGCTGTTTTGTATTTCGGACTTCATCGCTCAGGAAGATGTATTGGCTTCGCATTCTCTGCAAAGACTCACGCGCAAGCACGACTTTATCCCCGTGATCCTCGATGATGAGCTTGAAGAGGTACTCCCTCGCGCGAGGGGTTATTTGAGACTGAGGGATGCGGAACGTGGAGAAGAGATGCTCTTCCGCCTGTCGGACAGAACCAAGGGACAATACGAAAGCTTGCTACGGGAAAGGAAAATCGCGCTGCAACGGTCGCTTTACAGACTGAATCTCGATCACCTTTTTCTTCGTACCGACCGGCCCTTCCTCGACTCCATCATCGGCTATTTTTTCACTCGGAGAAGATCCCGATGAAATGTGCCGTGTTGTGCGCGCTGTTTTTGTTGGTCGCTATCGAACTGGCCGCGGCTCCCGCAACCCAAAAGCCACCGCTCCCCTTCTCGATTGCGACTCGAATCGACCGCACCGCTATCTGGGTAGGTGATCCCTTAGAATACACGATTCAAGTGATCCATCCGCGCAACGTGCAATTCGTTGTGGACGATCTCAAAAAGGAGAATCTCTCGCTGCCTCCCTTTGTCCTGCGCGCCATCCGGGCAGAGGAGCGGGACTGGCGAGACGATAGAAAACTCTTCGAGGTTGTCTTGCTTCTGACTACCTACGAGAGCGGCAAGTCTGAGCTCGTGATCCCTCCCGTGGCGCTTTATTATTTCAGGCGGGACGGCACCGTTTCAGAAAAAGAGGCCCAGGCACAGGCGATTCGGGTTCCGCCGCAGAAAATCGCGTTGCGGAGCACCCTGCCCGGTGGACAGCCCAAGTTGAGGGAATTCAAGCAGATCCAGCCGGTAGATCCGACCTACGCGATCGGAGCCCTGGTTTTGGGCTTGATCGGCATGGGGTTTGTCGGTGCGCGCGTAGCGTCCGGGCTATGGCACGCTATTCATCGGGATAGAGTCATCAAGAGACCGGTCAGCCGGCGCGTTCGTGAGCGATGGATCCAAGAGGGTCTACAGCGGATTCGACAAATGGCGAAAGATCCGGCCGAAGAGCCGCAGTCACTTTATGCTGCAATCGGCCAGTTCATGCGCCAGTACCTGACCGAGTGGTTGGACGTGGAAGCCCGAGGACTGACCCCTTTAGAGGCCGAGCAGGCGCTCCAGGCGGCCGGCTACAATGGCACTTTCGCGCAACGGGTTCGCACCGTCCTGGAACAGTGCGAAGAGGCGCAATACGGCAAAAAAGACGGTGGGCCGGTAAGGAATGGCCAGCACCAAGCATCAGTGCTTGAGTCACTGGAGCAGGCTACCAAGATGGCGCCGAGAGCGAGATGATCTTCACCCGATTGGATAGCTTGTACATCATAATCCCTCTGCTGCTGGTGTTCGCTTTTTTCAAGTGGCGCAGACGCAAAAGTTATCTCACTCTTTCCATGCTCCCCTATCTGCGCAACCGAATCCGGCCGGTATCGCGCTTTGTCTACCTTCCCAGGGTACTTGAACTCCTCGCGCTTCTGGTTTTGGCGATCGCGCTTCTGAATCCCGTTCAGCCTTTGGCGGAGCGCACTATCTTCAACAAGGGGCTCGACATTCTTCTAATTTTGGATCTCTCATGGAGCATGCAGGAGCCCATCGATCTCGAGGGGGCCTTGGAAAGAAGAAGAGCAGGAATCACGCGCAAGGAGGTCACCCGGCTCGAAGCGGTCAAGGAAGTCATGCTGAGCTTTGTCCAAAAACGCCACGGGGATCGAATCGGTCTCATCGCTTTTTCTGAAAATGCCTATGTTGTCGCTCCCTTAACGCAAGATGTGGCCTACCTCACAAATTACTTGCGTATGGTGGATAACAAGACCCTGGCCAGCGAGGGACAGACCGCCATTGGCGAGGGGATTCTTACCGCCATCAATCTTGCCGAACAGCAAAAGCAAGGAAGCGGAAAAAGCTTGAGCAAGGTTATGATTGTTCTGACTGACGGGGAAAACAATACCGGTCGCGATGTCTATGCTGCGATCCAGAAAGCTGGTCAAATGGGTTTTAAGATCTACTTCATCGGAGTCGAAGTCAGAAGAGCAGCGGAGACTCCGCGGCTGATCGCTGCCGTGCGAGCCGCCGGGGGAAACTATTATGATGTCAGAGACGCCGAGCAACTCGGCAAGGCGTATGTCGAAATCGATCGTTTAGAAAAGGGCACCTATTTGACTAAAGCCCAGGTCGCACACGTTCCCCGTTATCATCCGTTCGCATTGGCATCGTTGATTCTTCTCGCTGCCGGCATTGCCCTGCGGGCGATCCCGTATTTTATCGAGGTGTCTTAGGCGTGGAGCCTGCAATGGCGTCGGACTTCATGATCTGCCGCCAGTGTTTTAGGTAGTAGCGATCCGCCCCCGCCTTCTGATCGGAAGACGGGTAAAGCACCGTGGATATCACACCGCTGTCGGACAATTTTTCAACCGCCTCCTGCCACGAGGGCATCGCCAAATCATTTTGCTTCCACTGGGCGTAGGATGCTTCATCGCACCAGGAAGGCAGGTTGCGCATCGCGGTGCGGCGGAGCCATGCGGAACGCTCGCATCGCGCTATCGCTTTCCCACAAGCTCAGGGTCCAAAAAGCAAGCCGCTTTGTCCGACGTAACCTGACACCGATATTACCAGGACTGCGCTTCGCTTGCAGTGTTGATCTAACCGCATACCAGATGAATGGTAACAAGGAACGCAAGGATCTTACGCGCAGACGCGTAACCGAAACTAGAACCATGGCACAGAGTCTTTGGCTCTTGTAATTGGCGGGTTTTGCTTCTGCTGCCGGGCGGAACATGCTGCGGAGAAATAGGGTTACCTGCCCCTGCTGCCGTAACCGAAAGACCAACTGCCGCGGGGTCGTCTCGCGCCAAAGGCCGGCGGAGGATTTTTGTCAAGCAAGCGGGTGTATTCGTAGGCGAAGCCTTCGAGCTTCATACGCGGAATTTTTTGCCCGATGAAACGCTCGATGGCGGCAATCTCCTGGAGGTCCTCGCCGGTCATGATGGTAAATGCGTCGCCCACGCTCAATGCACGGCCGGTGCGGCCGATGCGATGAACATAGTCTTCGGGATGGTGCGGCACGTCGAAGTTAATGACATGGCTGATCTGCTCGACATCGATGCCGCGCGCGGCGATATCGGTGGCGACCATCACTTCGTAACGGCCATTGCGAAAGCCGTTGAGCGCCTGCTCGCGCTCGCGTTGCGTGCGGTTGGAGTGAAGCACGGCGACGGCATGGTCTTGTTGATGCAGCCTGCGCGCCACACGGTCGGCGCCGTGTTTGGTACGGCAAAAAATCAACACCTGATCGTAGTCGGTGCAGCGGAGCAGCTCTTCCAAGAGCGCTTGCTTCTGCTCGCTAGCCACGGGATACAAAGCATGAGTCACCGTCGCGGCAGGGGAACGGCGCTGGCCGATATCGACGGTTTCAGGGTTCCGCAACACCCATTTGCAAAGCTGCTCAATCTCGGGCGGAATCGTGGCGGAGAACAGCATCGTCTGGCGTGTGCGCGGACAACGTTCGACGATGCGGCGAACGTCGGGCAAAAAGCCCATGTCGAGCATTCGATCCGCTTCGTCCAGGACAAGAATCTCGACCTGATTGAGCCGAACCATTCCGCGTTTCATCTGATCGAGCAGACGGCCAGGCGTCGCCACCAGAATATCCGTGCCTTGGCGCAGCGCCTTGTCTTGCCGACCGTAGCCTGTACCGCCGAAAAGAACCGTCGTGCGCAGGTTGGTGAAGCGGCCGTAATCCCGAATCGCGGTCTCCACCTGGGCGGCGAGCTCGCGCGTCGGCTCCAGAATGAGAGCTCGCAATGAGCCGTGTTGTCCGAGACGAGAGATGATCGGCAGGGCAAAGACAGCGGTTTTACCAGTGCCCGTCTGGGCCGAGCCGATGAGATCGCGGCCAGTCATCACAATCGGAATGGCGCGTAGTTGGATTGGAGTTGGGTCGATGTAACCGGCGGCTCGAACACCGTCGAGCGCTTTAGAAGAAAGACCGAGCTTGGAGAACGGCATGCCATGTTATAGGCACGCCGCCGCCAGCTTCACAAGCTTGCTGACTTGAGACCTTGGGCAGTGCCGGACGAAGCGACGTTGCCGGAAAACAATTCATGCGGCTGTTTCTATCTTGCCAATCGCCTTTTCTACAAGGCGCATCGCCTTTCTATAATCGTAGCTGTGAGGGATGTGAACGAAGCCAAAGCGGATAGGAAGTCGACGCCGCTTTATGAAATCGAGAATAATATACATCGAATAGTTACAGACATACTCGCCTGCCTTGTTGGAAGCTCTCCCCTGCGGGCCCAGGGCCAATCTGAGATTCGTCTTGAGGCTTGGAGATCCATCGGCAAGAATCGGTCTTGGCCTGTCATCTGGACTATTTCGCCTTCGGTTTACCGCCTGGGCCTCAATCCGCAACCGTTCTCCGTGCGAGCACTGTCCCAGCCCGAGGATGAGATTGGGTCTATGCTGCTTGATTGCGTTGATAAATTGCGCCTTGTGAAACTTAACGGGAAAGACAATTTTCTTGCGTCTGGCTCGTCGGGGTAATCGCCTGACGATTTTCTCGGTGACGTTATCTTGAAAATGGCGATAGGGGCCAAAGCCGTAGATGAGCAGACGCATCGAAATTCAAATAATCAGCGTGTTCAACTCACGACTCCGCCGACGATCCCAATTAACTTGGGCAGCCCTTTGTTTTGCAGTTCGTAGCTTGGGCCATTTTGGCGCCAATGAACTGATCATACCAGTGATGCCAATCCCCCCCTCGTACCATTTCACTTGCTTCGCGCCCTAGTCAGAAACTGACTTGAATAATTTACTGACATGGTCTCAATTTGCCGAGCCGCGGGAAGACTTTCCTCTGCGGGTTTTATTCCAAGTCGCATCGAAGCATAGAACGATTCTTTTCATAACGACTTTGTCTCCTTTCTTCTGACGAAACAGAACGATATCAACCCTTAGTCGAATGACTTAGTCTCGCTCGGATCGCTCGGGTTCCGCGTGCCCGGCAACCACCCCTTCCAACTTCCCGCCGCTGCCAACGCGGCAGCTACCACTGCTATGATAGGCCTCCAGGATTCGGCTGCGGCGGTTCCTAAAATCGCCCCGGCGATACTATAGATGAGCAGGTATAGTATCATACCCCAAACAGCTCCTACCAAAGTCCGTTTCACAGCTTGCGCTCCTTCAATAAACTCATTTCTCGCGATGTTAGTCGCACCTGATTTGTATTCAGACCATCATAGGCCCGCGCGTCGAATGCCGGCACGTCTACAATCACAGCCGTTTGATTGTTCTAGGAGTCTAGTGTGATCCCACAATCTTGACAAGTCAGCATCCAGCGATATATTGCCGTCGCCCACCAAGGTACCGACCATGCTCATCCGATATCTCCGTTCCTGGAGACAGGCATGAGTCCAGCGGGTGGATCACTAAAGATTTCGCCGCGACAGTCGGTTTGATTGCCGCGAAGAGGTTGTTATGAAAACCCCCAGAATGACTATGGCGTCCTACTTATCGCTTATCCTATTCTTGCCGTTTCTTGCAGCTCAAGTTGGGGCGCAAGTCGAACCTTTCTACAAAGGTAAGCAGATCCGAATCATCGTTGGGCTTAGCAGTGGTGGAGGATATGACCGCGCGGCGCGAATGCTTGCCCGCCATATCGTCAAGTACATACCGGGAAACCCGGAGGTTGTAGTCCAGAACATGCCCGGGGCAAGCTCGATCACGGCCGCCAACTACGTCTGGGGAGTTGCCAAACCGGATGGGTTGACGATCCTCGCGCCGCATAACAACGTATATCTGGGCCAGCTTTCGGGACAAAAGGAAGTCCAGTTTGACCTGGCAAAATTTCAATGGATCGGTTCACTCGAAAACGACGACATGATGCTTTTCAGCCGCGCCGATGCTTCGTTCAAATCCATGGGCGACATCGTCCGCGCCAAAGAGCCGCCGAAGTGCGGCTCCACCGGTGTCGGCAGCTCGGATTATGTCATGTCGAAGATTTTAGAAGAGACTATCGGAGCCAAGGTCACCGCCGTTACCGGCTATCCCGGCAGCAGCGAAATTGCCATCGCTCTTGAGCGCGGTGAGGTCGCGTGCATGGGGCTAACGATCTCGACGTACTTCGGGCGTGAGCCATTTTTGACCTGGCTGAAGACCAAATTCGTCCGCTTCCTCGCGCAGAGCGGCCGCAAACGACAGCCGCGGGTCGAGGAGGCACCGACGATCTATGAGCTGATGGACGAATACAAAACATCTGCCACCAAGCGTAGGGTCGCCGAGGCCATGCTCCAGGGCGGCGAATGGGCTCGTCCCTATATAGTGGCTCCGGGAACACCAGCGGACCGCGTAACCATCCTTCGCGCTGCCTTCGACAAGGTCGTCAAGGATCCCGAACTTCTGGCCGAAGCTCAGAAGCTTCGCATGGACATCACGCCGATGCGGGGCGAGCAACTCCAAACGATTGCGAAGGAAGTCATGACCCAACCACCCGAAGTCATCGAGCAGATCAAAAAATTGTTCGTTCAATAAGAACTGACAACGCGCGAGCTAATTGCACGTGCGGCCCGCAGCGATCAACGGTCGAGGCAACACTCTTCCTTAATTGTCTCGACAATTTTCAAAGGTTTCTGGATGCCTATACAAAGATCAAGACCCTACGTCTTGGTCGGGTCGAACCGCTGAGCCGCATGGCTCGAGATGAACTGCTCGAAACGGTCAAGCAACCGGCCCGATTCCGCTTCAACAATCAGTAGCGCGCGGTGTTTCGGTTTGAGGAAATCCTGCTCCACCGCGTAGTCAAGAAACTGAACGATATGTTGATAATAGCCGTCCACGTTTAGCAAGCCACAGGGTTTATTATGCATGCCGAGCTGGGCCCAGCTTAGCACTTCGAAAAACTCCTCCATGGTTCCGATACCGCCTGGTAAAGCGACAAAACCGTCGGACAGCTCCGCCATCGTGGCTTTGCGCTCGTGCATCGACTGCACGATCCGCAACTCCGAAAGTCCTCGGTGCACGACTTCTTTTTCCACCAGCCTTTCCGGAATCACCCCGGTGACGTGACCATGATATTGGAGAACGGTATCCGCAACCACGGTCATGAGACCGACATTTCCACCCCCGTACACCAGTCCATAACCGCGCTCTACAAGCTCGCGGCCGATTTGCCGTGCAGCTTCCGCGTAGTCAGATCGCATTCCCTGCCGCGATCCGGTGAAGACGCAGATGTTTGTTTTTAAGCTCCTCAGACCAACCTCAGAAAACGCTGCCAATTTATGAGCCTCAGCCGTGTGAATTTCTACGTGATCCCTATTGCCACAGGCGCTGAATGAAGCCTTCCTTTTCCAATTCCAGAAAAAACCGGGCATCGATAAACTGCTCCGGGCGAAGATTCGCCACTCGAGAATCCGACTCGGCCATCTGGTCCAGGATGGTTTTCAAGGCTTCCGGCGAAGGTCTCGGGATTTGCGGTATATTTTGCAGGATATAGAGATCGTAGAGGTCGTTAACGAATGCAGTGTCCTCGTTCCGTAAATATTTTTTCAGCACGTGAACCCCGACGGTCCGCTGGGTCTTGCCGTAGTGTACCCCTTCGACATAGCCTCGGATAAACTTCCGGACAGTGTTTTCGTTCCGCTTGATGAAAGAGCGGGTTGTAACAATAGAAGACGTGGGAAATTGGAGACCTACCTTGGCCAAGTCGGCCAGTTCTCTGAATCCTTCCTTGCGCGCGACGATAGCGAGCTCGGCATTAAGCACAGCAGCATCCAAGGCTTTGGTTCGGAGCGCCGTCAATTGCTCGGGCATGCCTCCGACCTGAATTACCGCAAAGTCGCGCTGCCGCTTGAGCGGCCATTTTCCTTCAGCATACCGCAAACCAAAGTCAGTGGCTGAGCCGAAGCGTGAAATGCCGATCTTCTTTCCTTTCAACTCCTCGACGTTGCGAATTTCTGGACGAGCCATTACTGCGAACGTCATCACGTTCATCGAACTAGCGATCATCACCAGGTCGCCCCCCGCAAGATTAGAGTTGATGACGGCGCCGCCGGTGAACACGCCGATGGGCACCTCACCCGATTGCACCACCTGTGCCGCCCTCCCACCGCCGCCGACGTAAAGAAGCTCAACGTCAAGGCCATGCTTGCGAAAAATTCCTGCTTCATAAGGAATCCACACTGAAGCCTGCGATCCGCCGATGGCGCTGTACGTCAAACGCATTTTTTCCAGCGGCGCTTGAGCTTTGGCTATTGAAGAGAAAGCGAAAAGAATAGTAAAGCCGGCCAGAAAGCGTAACATCATCCTCGGCAGAACCCCCGTTCCTTCATCCTTAGTCCGATCTGGCGCCAATCATCACTGACGCGAATTGAATAGCGGGACGCAAAGTTGCGGCGCTTCTCTGATGTGACATCATGTTGGCGATTCCCGTTCGGCGCTTTTGAGTTGTTGTGCCGCAATCATTTCTACTAAAGCTCGAAATGTGGTGCTCTCGTCGCATGCAATATTGAAGGCGGCGCGAAATATCTTGATCAGATCCACTGCCGATACGGGCTCGTTCGCCCACTCGGCAATTTGCTTGATCGTGTGCTCGGGTCGTAGCTGTTTGATCTTCAACCCCACTATTTCTGCAAGCCCTCCAGCTATCTTCTGCGCCAGTTCCCGTTGATCGGAGGGAAATTCTAGTCGAATGAACGCAACGATCAAGGCCCAGTCTACGGGTTTACTGCCACGTCGCCAGACAACTCGCCCCAGGCTCATCAACAAAACGACAATAAGATAGATATAGAATTGCGAAATCATGGAAACGTCAAATCTCCGTGGAAGGGTCAACGAATTTTTTCACCGCGTCCATTTTACCCAGATGAGAAGCCAATTACCGGCATCATCCGCAACAAAGCCTGTAGCAGTCAGGCAGCAACTGAGATTGTATGGTGATTTCCACCGCCTTAGCAAGAAAATTTAAGACTCCTCACTGTTTCTGGTTCATCCGAGCTTCTATTTTTTGTAAAGCGGAAAGCGTGATCCACGTCAGAATCGTACTTACTACGGCGAGACCCAATCGTCCTAAACCAGCAGCGATTCCAACCGCGGCGGTCATCCATACTCCAGCCGCCGTCGTGAGACCTTCGATCTCTCTTTTTTCGTGCAGTTTGAGAATGGCGCCGGCCCCGATAAATCCGATCCCCGTGATGATGCCCTGAATCACGCGCGATATTCCGTCCGACTCCATTCCGCCTTCCAGAGGAGCGAGCACGAACAGGGCGGCGCCCATAGCTACCAGTACATGCGTTCTTAACCCTGCCGGCTTGCCGGACTGTTCTCGCTGAGCGCCAACGAGAGCGCCCAGAATCATCGCGGTCAACAGTCGGAAAACGAGGCTTACCATCTGTCGGACATCAGGCAATCCCGAGATTATTTCTTCCAAAATTATATTCATCGTTGATCAATCTTACTCATGATTTTCGATCTATCTTGCACTCCATCCGTCCCCACTCGTAATAAGCCAATACGGGTTCTCTAGTTTGATCGTTGAGATTGGACATCGTTCAGCTATCCTTCCTCTGGATTCCGCAGGCACTGAAGAGGACGAGAGCAGATGACTGAC